>ERZ773072.716-NODE-716-length-17630-cov-4.795733_pt1 | contig 17630 bp, 16 predicted proteins | sample MGYA00580617_ERZ773072 | MGnify/ENA primary metagenome ERZ773072 (study PRJEB29015, sample SAMEA2737970) | human oral metagenome | biome: human oral; feature: human-associated habitat; material: dental | place: China | collected 2122 ...
CACGCCGGGCAGGCCGCTCAAGAATTTATCGGTAACGTCCTTGCCCAGCCCGACTTTGCGGAATTTGCAGCCTGCAATTTCCAGCGTTTCGGTTTTCAGCACCGTTTCGCCGTCGTCGTGCAGCGTGTGGATATGGAATACGGCGGTTTCTTCGTCGTGGATTTTGCCGAAATTGTGGCGCACGCGCTCCACCTTCATCCATTCGCCCTGCGGATTGACCATTTTCCACCACGCCAGATTGTCCAGCGTCGTGCCCCACAGCACGGCTTTTTTGCCGCCCGCGTTCATGGCCACATTACCGCCGATGCAGGAAGCGTCCGCCGAAGTGGGGTCCACGGCAAACACCAGCCCTGCCGCGTGCGCCGCCTCTTCCACCCGCCGAGTAACCACGCCAGCACCGCACACGATAATCGGGTGTTCGCCGTCCAGCCCCGCCAGCGAGGCAGCCTGCACGCCGCCGTGGCGGTCGAGTTTTTCGGTGTTGATGACGGCGCTCATTGCGTCCAAGGGGATGGCGCCGCCGGTGTAGCCCGTGCCGCCGCCGCGCGGAATAATCGTCAAATCCAGTTCGATTAAAGCGCGCACCAGCGGCGCGATTTCGGCTTCCGTGTCCGGATTCACCACCACGAACGGATATTCCACGCGCCAGTCGGTGGCATCGGTCACGTGGGTAACGCGTGCCAGCCCATCAAACATAATGTTGTGTTTTTTGGTGATTTTCGAGAGCCGCGCCAAGATTTGGCTGCGTTTGAGCTTGGTGGCCGCAAAGCTGTCTTCAAAACGGTTCACCGCGCTTTCGGCAGCCTGCACCAGCCGCAGCACATCGGCGTTTTCGTCGCGGCGTTTGTTGATTTCGTTCAGGCGGTGGCGCATGGCCTCCACCAGCGCGGCGCGGCGTTTGCCGTGTTCCAGCAAATCGTCCGTCAGATATGGATTGCGCATCACCGCCCAAATGTCGCCCAACACTTCAAACAGCATTCGTGCCGAACGTCCCGTTTTGCGTTGCGCACGCAGGGTTTCCAGCGTTTCCCAAGCCGCTTCACCCAAAAGGCGGATGACGATTTCGCGGTCGTAATAGGACGTGTAGTTGTACGGGATTTCGCGCAGGCGTTGGGTGGGCGTGTGGGTGGTGGCGGTCATGGGCGTTCCTGTGTTATGCGTTGGTTTTATATTGGGGCGCAATCCGCACGGCAGGCGGTCGGCCTTTGGGTAAATAGCGTTTATTTTAGGATATTTTCGCTGTTCTTGCCGTGAAAATTTTAACGGTTAAAGTTGAATCATCTGCCAACAAAGCAGCCTGCACCGATAAGGACGTGCAGGCTGCTTTTCCGGTTTCGGATAACGGCGGGCGATTCTGACCGCTGCCCTATTCAAAAGCAGCCTGCACTTTCAATTCTGCATAAAGGTGCAGGCTGCTTTTGCCATCAGCCGCCGATTTGTGTCAATCATCCGCAACATCCCCATGCCTGCGCTTTCTCTGCCGTGCCGAATCCTTTACAATGCCCCTGCCCCACTATATGGAGAACGGCATGATTCAAGTACATCAGCTTAATTTTTATTACGGCAGGCAGCACGTCCTGCACGACATCGACCTTCATCTGACGCGCGGCAGCATTACCGGCCTGATTGGCCCGAACGGCGTGGGCAAATCCACGCTGATGCGCTGTTTGGCAGGCTTGGAGGTGCCTTCGGACGGCGAGGTTTTGCTCAACGGCCGCCCGATTTTGGAAGACCCGCGCGCCAGCTTCGCGCAACTGGGCTACCTGCCCGACATCTTCGGCCTGTCCGACGATTTGACCGTGATTCAGTATATGACCTATGCCGCCAAAGCGCGCGGCGTGCCTGATGGCGAACTGGAAAGCGCAGTGGTGGACACCGTGCAGCTTTTGGGATTGGAGCACAAGCTATACGACCACATCAAATCGCTTTCGCGCGGGCAGAAACAGCGCGTCGGCATCGGGCAGGTGATTATCCACCGCCCGCAATTCCTGCTGCTGGACGAACCGGCCAGCGGGCTCGACCCCGAAGCGCGGTACGAATTGTCGCAACTGCTGCTGCGCCTGAAATCGGAAGGCATGACGATTCTGGTGTCCAGCCACATTTTGTCGGAACTGGACGAATATTGCACGCACATGCTGGTGATGCAGCGCGGCAGGATTAAGGCGCATCAGGCGATCCACACGGAAAACCAAAACGAACAAACGCTGAAAATCCATTTGTTGCAGCCGCCGCAAGACGCACTGGTACGATTGCGTTCGCTGCCGAATGTGCAGGCTGCCTCGCAGCAGGGCGACGTGTTCACCGTTACCCTGCCCCACTCCGATGAAATGCGCGCCGCCTTGTTGTCCGATATTGTGCGTGCAGGCCTGACATTGAGCTCGGTATCCGTGGTGCGCACCACATTGCTGGAAAATTACCAAAACAGTTTGAACATCCATCGGGAGAATGCCCAATGAAATCGTCCGTCCGAATTCCGAAAATCTTTGTGAATGCCGAATTCCAACGCCTGTTGTGGCTGAATTTGAACTGGGGCCTGGTCGCCAGCGTCATCCTGGTCTTCGGCCTGTTTATCGCAATGAGAACCGACAGCGTCCGTTTGGTTGACTATCTGGTCGGCTTAAGTGGCTTCGGCTTATCATTTGCCGCTCTTGCCTGCCTGATTTTAATCAGCCGCAGCCTGAAACGGGATATTTCGTCCAATATGTTCGACCAGTTGCGCATGTCATCCCTGTCGCCTTGGCAAATGGCCTATTCACGCTTGATTGCCGCCCCTGTATTGGGCTGGGTGGTGTTTGCCTGCTCGTGGTTGTGCCTGATTGCCGCTTACATGATCGGTGCACCCAAAAACGATTTGACCATGATGATGCTTGCCATGCTGCCTTTGTCCGTCTGGACGCTGCTGTGCCTGTTTTTAACCAACAGCCTGCAATTTAAACGCGGCTTGCAACAATGGTCTGGCAACGGCACCCAAATCGTCCTGCTGATCATCAACGCCGCAATTATGCAGCCGCATTTGCTGAGCGCATTCAATGATATTCGAGAGAAATTCGATTCTGCCGATTTTACGAACAGCTTTGTCGATTTTATGATGACACCATCATCTGCCGTGGAAGTAGCGTTTTCCACTATTTGGCCGGCGATTCTGATGAGCATTGCCGTGAATGCCGCCATGGCGCAACGCCTGCATTTACGCCCGTCCAAACACATTTTCCTGCTGTGCAGCCTGCTGCTCCCCTTCACCTATGCCGGCCAGATGCTTACCATGCCGTGGCCGCTCACCTGCCTGCAACTGGCCTTGTCCTACGCTGCAGCCGCCGCGTTGTCCATCCTCTGCCAGGACAATCGCCCGTCCACCTTCCAAACCGGCCTGCAAGCCCTGTCGCAAGGCGATTTCCGCCGCGCGTTCAACCATCTGCCGTCATGGATATTTTTGCTGCCGTTGGCATTGGTGTTCAGCAGCCTGCTCAGCACAACGCTCACCATAACGCTGCTGTTGAACCTGCTGGTTTTGTGGTGCGTGGTGACCGCTTGCTGCAGCAAACCGCTCCGCTTCAACAGCATTACCATTGCCCTGTGCGCCAATGCACTGCTGCATATACTGTATTACATGGCGTTTTTTATGCGGTAAACGGGCGGGCAAACCGCTCAAAAGCAGCCTGCACTCCCATTTTACGGGTGCAGGCTGCTTTTTCTGAACCGCCCAACCAGCCAACCATCAAACCGCATAAGGCGAACACGCAACGGCGCACATGGAATGCCGCATACACATCCCAACCTGCCGCCGATTCGTCCCCCCTCCTTATTCAACACACAAAAAAGCAGCCTGCACCTCGTTTTTCAAAGTGCAGGCTGCTTTTCATCGGCCGCCCGACATCACGGTTTGTCCTGCGGCGGATTCAGCAAATCCTGATGCTGATAGCCCTTGCCGCCGTCCGAGCGCACCACAAATTCCCCTTCAATCACATCATCGTCCTGCGCGCTCTGGCGCTGCGTGAAAAACGGCGACGCGCCCTGCGGCTCTTGCGCCTGCCCACCCTTCAACGGCAGCAGCAACAGCAACGCCAACACGCTGGACGCAAACCCCGGAATCATCAGCAAGCCGCCCGCCACCGGAATCCGCACCGGCCAAAGCATTTGGTACAACGACATGCGCCCGTGCCCGCGCAGCAGCGCACCCGCCAGCATCACCTTCGACACGCCGGCATTTCGGCTGATTAAATACGAGCCCAAAATAAAACTCAGCACCATCAACGCAAAAGTCAGCATGCCGCCAATCAGTTTCACCATCATCACAATCGACAAAACTTCCAACACCGCGCCTGCCAGCAAAAAAATCCCGATCAACTGCATTTCCCTGTCCTTAATAACACATTCCACTCATTTTCCGAAAATAAGGCTGAATACGCCCAAAAACAAGCACCGTCCGCAGAAGGCAAGCGTAAAAAACCGTAAACCAGTATAATCCCATTATCCAGCAACAAGAAAGAACGCGCCATATGAACGTAGCAGAATTTTTAGCCAACGAACAGCAGGCTGCAGACGGATACCGCTGCGGCTTCATTGCCATTGTCGGTCGGCCGAACGTGGGCAAATCCACGCTGATGAACCATTTGATCGGGCAGAAAATCAGCATCACTAGCAAAAAGGCGCAGACCACGCGGCACAAGGTAACCGGCATTTACACGGACGACACGGCGCAGTTCGTGTTTGTGGACACGCCCGGCTTCCAAACCGACCACCGCAACGCGCTCAATGACCGCCTGAACCTGAACGTGACCGAAGCGATGAGCGGCGTGGACGCAGTGGCCTTCGTGGTGGAAGCCATGCGCTTTACCGAAGCAGACCGCACCGTATTAAAGCAGCTGCCGAACAAAATCCCCGTGGTGCTGGTGGTCAATAAAATCGACAAAGACAAGGCAAAAGACAAACACGCCCTGAATGCGTTTATTGACCAAGTGCGCCAGGAATTTGATTTTGCGGCGGCGGAAGTGGTGAGCGCGAAGCACGGCCTGCGGATTGCCAACCTGCTGGAAACCTTAAAGCCGTTCCTGCCCGAAAGCGTGCCCATGTATCCCGAAGACATGGTGACCGACAAATCCAGCCGTTTCCTGGCGATGGAAATCGTGCGCGAAAAACTGTTCCGCTATTTGGGCGAAGAGCTGCCGTATGCGATGAACGTGGAAGTGGAACAGTTCAAAGAAGAAAACGGCATGTTCCATATTTACATTGCCGCGCTGGTGGACAAAGAAAACCAGAAGCCGATTGTGATTGGGCGCGGCGGCGAGAAACTGAAAAAAATCTCCACCGAAGCGCGGCTGGATATGGAAAAACTCTTTGACTGCAAAGTGTTTTTGAAAGTGTGGGTGAAAGTGAAATCCGGCTGGGCGGACGATGTGCGCTTTTTGAACGAATTGGGTTTGTGATCATGGACCATCTGCAACAGCGCGTGAATGCGGCGCAGGAAACATACAACGAATGGTGCGCGTTGCTGCCCGAATTGGAGGCCGATTTGGCACGCTTCGAGCAGACGGCAATGCTGGTCGGCAAACTGACGGCGTTCGCGCAAAACGAGTTTTTGGAACTGCACGATGCCATTGAAAACGGCGCGCCTGTCGATTTGACCACCGGCGGCAATTTGAGCGTGATGAACCAAGACGCGGTTTGGGACGCGTGCACCGATTTCCACCGCGTTTTGCTGGCACGTTTGAAGCAGTCCGTGGCGGCTTTGGAAGAGGTCGGATAAAGTGCAGGCTGCTTTTGGCAGGAAGCGTTGATAACGGAAACGTATATTTTGAAACAACAAGAGGCTGATTGAACATGCTGGCAGATATTTTACCCTTCGCCCACAGCCTTTTGCGCGCGCACATCCGCGAAGGCGACTGCGTGATGGACGGCACGGCGGGCAACGGGCACGACACCCTGCTGCTGGCGCAATGCGTGGGCGAAACCGGCCGCGTGTTTGCCTTCGACATTCAAACCGCCGCCATTGAAGCCACCCAGCAGCGTTTGGCGGAACATGACCTGCTGTCGCGCGTTACCCTGATTCAGGACGGGCACCAGCACGCCGCCCAATACATCCGCCAACCCCTGCGCGCCGCCGTGTTCAACTTCGGCTACCTGCCGCACGGCGACAAAAACATCACCACCCTGTCCGAAACCAGCGTGGCGGCCGTGCAGGCTGCTTTGGATTTGTTGGACAAGGACGGTTTGCTGATAGCAGTGGTGTATCACGGGCACGAAGCAGGCAAGGCAGAAAAAGCCGCGCTGCTGGATTATTTTGCCGCGCTGCCGGCACGTTGGTTCTGTGTGTTGCGTTACGGACACGTCAACCGTTTGAACGCCGCACCGTTTGCAGTGGCAGTAGAAAAGAAATTTGCCTTACAGACAATGAAGATAGATGGAAAACCTAACGAATTAGCATCCAAAACCCGCGCAAATATTTGTTTCGCGTAAATTTCTTTATACTTTTTCATGATATAGTATAGTCTCGTAAACTTTAGTCATTTTCTTTTTGTTTTTACACCCATATCCATCTATTCAAAAGGCAACTATGAGCGATTTCTTTGATGTTGTGATTGTGGGCGCAGGCCCTTCAGGAACCGTGGCGGCAGCACTTTTATTGCAGCAGGGTTTCAGCGTCTGCATTATCGAAAAACAGCATTTCCCGCGCTATGTTATCGGCGAGAGCCTACTGCCTTTTGCGATGGACATCCTTTCAGAAGCGGATTTGCTCACGCCCGTGGCCATGGCAGGCTTCCAGCCCAAAAACGGCGTTGTCTTTACCTATGGCGAACGCCAAACGCATTTCGATTTCCGCTATCAATACAAACACCGCAGCAGCGTTGCCTTGCAGGTGGACCGCGCCCACTTCGACCAAATCCTTGCAGAAGAAGTGATTAAAAAAGGGGCGGATGTCCGCTTCGGGCAATCCGTGGTGGATTTCAACCCCAACGAAATGCCTGTGTCGCTAACCATTCAACGCGAAGACAAATCCGAATACCGACTGAATGCGCGTTTCGTGCTGGATGCCAGCGGTTATTTCCGCCTGTTGCCGCGCCTGCTGGGCTGGGAAATCGAAACCGGTCTCACTCAGCGCAACGTGTATTGCACCCATATCAACGACAATATCACCGACCCGTTGTACGACCGCTATAAATCCACCATCGCCATCCACCCCAAATTTCCCGATATCTGGGTATGGCTGATTCCGTTTGCCAACGGCCGCGCTTCGGTAGGCGTGGTCGGCGAGTCGCGTTATTTCAAAGACGAACGCACCGCCTCCAAAGTCATGAAAAAATTTGTGATGGAAATTCCGTTTTTCGCGCGCATCCTGCAAAACGCGTTCTGGGAAAACGATGCCCCGTTCCTGTTCTTCTCGCGCTACGATTCAGGCGTAAAGCAAATGTATGGCGACAATTTCGCCCTGCTCGGCAATGCCGCCGGCTTTTTGGACCCCGTTTTCTCTTCGGGCGTGACCACCGCCATTTATTCGTCCAAACTCGCCTGCCAAGCCGTTACCCGCCAGTTGCGCGGCGAAAAAGTGGATTGGCAGAAAGATTATGTCGACGCGCACGCATACGGCATCAACACGCTGCGCAACTGCATCGACAGCTGGTATGACGGTTCGTTCCAAGAGCTGGTGTTCAGCAACAAACCCTCGCCCGAACTGCGCGAAGCCCTGTGCTCCGTTTTTGCGGGCTATGCCTGGGATACCGAAAATCCATTTATCCGTGACGTTCACGCCGGTTTGATTTAAACTACCGCCCCGTCCGAAACCTTCTTGGAGACCACTTTGGAAAGCATGTATCTCGGCATCAAGCATAGCCATCTGTTTTTTATCACAATGACCTTTATCCTGTTCAACCTGCGTTTTTGGCTGCGCACGATGAAGCCTGGAAAGCCGCTGCCTTCCGCGTTGCGTTTTATGCCGCACATCAACGACACCCTGCTGCTGTTTTCCGGCATGATGCTGATGCAAATCGGGCATTGGCAGCCGTTCGGGGCAAGCAAATGGCTGGGCGTGAAGCTGGGTTTGGTGCTGGTATATATTATATTGGGCGTGATTTGCCTGCGCAGCCGCCCGCGCTCGGTGCAATGGTTCGCGCTGTATGCCGTGAGCCTTGCCTGTATCGCCTGCATTGCCTACCTGGCCTATTTCAAACCGCTTTAAGCGGGCGACACGGCCGGCGGAAAATGCTAAAATCGCATTTCTCATCTGCCGTATGAACATTATTCAAACCAATCATTTATAACCGTGCAGGCTGCTTTGGGACACTTTCAAAGCAGCCTGCACTCAAATAAAACAAAGCAAAAGGACATCATGAACACCACCGAATTTGAACGCGACAGCATGGCGTTCGACGTAGTGATTGTGGGCGCGGGCATTGCCGGTTTGTCGGCCGCCATCCGCCTGAAACAACTGGCCGCGCAGCAGCAGCGCGAAATCAGCGTTTGCGTTTTGGAAAAAGGCAGCGAAGTGGGGGCGCACATTTTATCGGGCGCCGTCATCGACCCGCGCGCGCTCAACGAACTCTTGCCCGACTGGAAAGCACTGGGTGCGCCGCTCACGCGCAGCGTGACCGAAGACCGCATCCTGTTCCTGACCGAGCAGAAATCGTACCGCATGCCGATTGTGCCGCCCAGCTTCCACAACGAAGGCAACTACATCATCAGCCTGGGGCTGCTCTGCAAATGGCTGGCGGAACAGGCGGAAAATTTGGGCGTGGAAATTTATGCGGGCTTTGCCGCCAGCGAAATCCTGTATCACCCCGACGGCAGCGTGAAAGGCGTGGCCACCGGCAATATGGGCGTGGGCAAAGACGGCGAACCGACGGATGCTTTCCAGCCCGGCATGGAGCTTTGGGCGCAGCAGACCATTTTTGCCGAAGGCGCGCGCGGCTCATTGACCAAGCAGGTGATTGAACGGTTCCATCTGGACAAAGCCGCACAGCCGCAAACTTACGGCTTGGGCATCAAAGAAATCTGGGAAGTGCCGCCCGAACAATGCCAGCCCGGACTGGTGGTTCACACTGTGGGCTATCCGCTGGACAGCAAAACCTACGGCGGCTCGTTTGTTTACCATCTGGACAACAATCAAATCGCCTTGGGTTTGGTGGTGGGACTGGATTACCAAAATCCTTACCTGTCGCCGTTTGAAGAATTTCAGCGCTTGAAGCTGCACCCTGCCATCCGCCCCATGCTGGAAGGCGGCCGCCGCATTGCCTACGGTGCGCGCGCATTGGTGGAAGGCGGCTTGCAATGCCTGCCGAAACTGGCGTTTGCCGGCGGCGTGCTGGTGGGCGACTGCGCGGGCTTTTTGAACGTGGCACGCATCAAAGGCAGCCACACGGCCATGAAATCCGCCATGCTGGCGGCGGAAGCTGTGTTCCCCCTGCTGGAAAGCGACACCGAAAAGCAGCCTGCACACGGCAAAACGGCGGCGCGTTATCAAGGCCTGTTCGAGCAAAGCTGGCTGTATCAAGAATTGCACGCCATCCGCAACATCCGCCCCGCGTTCAAATGGGGGCTGATTCCCGCCATGATGTATACCGGCTTGGAGCAATACGTATTCAAAGGGCGGATGCCTTGGACGATTGCCCACCACGGCACGGACGCAGGCAGCCTGCACCCCGCCAAAGAATATACGCCCATCGAGTATCCGAAGCCCGACGGCAAAATCACCTTCGACCGTTTGAGCAGCGTGTTCCTGGCCGGCGTATCGCACGAAGAAAACCAGCCTGCACACCTGCAACTGCGCGACCCTGCACTGGCGATTGACCTGAATTACGCGCAATACGCCAGCCCCGAAACGCGCTACTGCCCTGCCGGCGTGTATGAAATCGTGCAGCAAAACGGCGGAAAGCCGCGCCTGCAAATCAACGCGGCCAACTGCCTGCACTGCAAAACCTGCGATATTAAAGACCCGGCGCAGAACATCACATGGACCTGCCCTGAAGGCGGCGGTGGACCGAATTACGGCGCCATGTAATCGTCCGCACCATCCAAAAGCAGCCTGCACTTCCATTTTGGGGTGCAGGCTGCTTTTTGTTTTTTATCGGCAATAAAGACGTGCCGCTGTTTCAATCTTCCTGCGGCACCGCCTTATCCAGCGGCAGGCGGCGTGTGAACAGGGCTTTGACGGTGGCCTGGTGGCTGACGGCGATGCACAGGGTATCCGGCAGCTCGCGGCGCAACAGGGACATCAGGTCGGCGGCGGTTTCGTCGTCAAGCTGGTTGGTGGCCTCGTCCAGAAACAGCACGTCGGGGCGGGCAATCAGGGCGCGGGCGATGCTGAGCCGCTGCTGTTCGCCGCCCGAAAGCAGGCTTGCCCATTCGCATTTGCCGTCCAAGCCGCCTGCGGGCAGGGGCAGCCCGACCTGTTCCAGCACGGCGGCGAGTTGGGCATCGTCGGCTTGCGGCGGGTGGGGGTAGCACAGGCTTTCGCGCAGGCTGGCATATGGCAGATAGGGGCGTTGCGGCAGAAACAGGCTGCGGCGGGCGTTGAGGATATAGCGCCCCTGATAATATGGCCACAGCCCTGCAAACACGCGCATGAGGGTGGATTTGCCGATGCCGCTGCGCCCGTCAAACAGCAGCCATTCGCTGCCTTGGGCTTGGAAGTCGAGGTTTTGCAGCAGGATGCGCCCCTGCGCGGTGGCGACGCTGATGCCTTCGGCGCGGATAAGGTTGTCGGCGGGTGCAGGCTGCTTTTGTCGGGCTTCGGGCTCTTTTAGGCTGCCTGAAAACGCGGTTTCTTCGGGTGCAGGCTGCTTGGTGCGCTCCGTTTCGTTCAAAGTTTCATCTAGGGCAGCCTGAAAGCCGGACAGGCGTTCCACGGTGGCGGCCCATTCCATCAGGCGGCGGTACACGTCGGTAAACCAGCCGAAGCTGTCCTGCACGCGGGCAAACGAGGTGTGGGTCTGCATCATATCGCCGAACGTGAGCGTGTGCGCCAGATACATGGGCAGCGTGGCGACAATGGGAATGAAGATGCTGATGCGCACATACACCGCCCAAAAGGTTTCCTGCTTGAATTCGCGCGAAATCAGCCGCCGCCAGTTGTCGCTAATGCGGGAAAAGCGGGTGCGCAGGCGGCGGCTTTCGGCGTTTTCGCCGCGATAAAAGGCGATTTGTTCGGCGTGGTCGCGCACGCGCAGCAGGGTGGCGCGGTAATCCGCTTCGCGGTGCTGCCGCTCGATATTGAGGTGTTTGAGTTTGCGTCCGACCAAGTGGGCGGCCACGGTGGCAAGCGCGGAATAGCCCAGCGCCACCCAGACGAGATAGCCGTGTACGGTAAACGGCTGCCCAAACAGGGTGAACTGCTGCACGCCCGAAAGCTCCCACAGCACGCCGACAAAAGCGGAAAATTTGAGCACGTTGTTAAAAAAGTTGCGGAACAGGGAGATGCTTTTGTCGGCCAGCAGATAGATGTCTTCGGCAATGCGCTGGTCGGGGTTGTCGGGTTCGGCGGCCAGTTGCAGACGGTAATGGCTGCCCTCCGCCAGCCAGCGCTGCTCGAATTGGGCGGTGAGGTGGCTGCGCCAGCGGAACATCAGCTTCTTTTGCAGCCAGTCGCCGCAGACGATGCAGCAGACCATCATTGCCATATAGCCCAAGTATTCGGCAATCAGGGCGGGCATGGCCTGTCCGTTGAAGGCGGCGAGCGCGTCGTAGAATTTTTTGTCCCAGTCGGCAATCAGCACGCTGATGCGGATGATGGCGACGGTGAAACCGAGCACGGTGGCAAGCATGAGCCATTCGCGCCATTGGCTGCGGACAAACCAGAACGGTCGGGCAAGGCGGTAAAAGGATTTGAGGGTTTGCATAAAAAGGCTTTTGCAAAGGGTTGGATACGGTATCGCTAATGATGCGATTGGGAATGCTGTTATCGTGCAGGCTGCCTGAACGGTGTGGCAAAGCAGCCTGCACTTATTTTCTAAATGTGCAGGCTGCTTTTTGCCCGTTCGATATGCCGACAGCTATTTCATCTTCCATTGCAGCGTGAACAGCACGTTGCGCGGCTCGCCGTAGAAATGGCCTTGGGTGGTGCCACGGTGTCCGTAGCCTTCGTAATAGCGCTTGTCGGTCAGGTTATTGACGAGCAGGCCGATTTTCAGGCTGTCGTTCGGTTGGTAATGCAGCGAGGCGTTCCACACGGCATAACCGCCCAAATACTGCTTTTGCCCGCCCACGGTAATCGGCGAAGATTTGCTCTGCACGGTTACGCCGCCGCCCAACGTCCATTTGCGGCCGTCAAACGGCAGGCGGTAGGAGGTGTAAAGCCGCAGCATATGCTTGGGCGTGTGTTGGCTGAAATCCATGCCGGCACGGATGGCGGGATTAGCGCGGCGGTCGGCGGTGGCGGTGTATTTGCGGTGGTTGTAGGTATAGCCCGCGCTGGCTTCCCAGTTGTCGTTCAGGCTGCCCGACAATTCCAAGTCTATCCCGCGGCTTTGCAGGCGCACGGGTTCGTACACGGCTTTTGCGCCGGGCGAACGGCTGTTCCACGGCACAACGCTGCCGTTAGGGTTGCGCGCCAGCCAGGTGTCCATCGGTTCGTTTTCCTTGTCGGTTTGGAACAGCACCACTTCGCTGTTGAGTTTGCCGCCGTTCCACGCGCCTTTCCAACCCAGCTCGTAGCTGCGTCCCTGGGTGGGTTTCAAGGCTTGGCCGTCTATGTCGTAGCGTTCGCCCGTGTATTTGAAAATGCTGGTATAGCTGGCATACAGCGACTGGGTCGGCGTCAAATCAAACGTTATCGCGCCATAAGGCACGGCGCGCCCTTTTCTTCTAACGGTATGCGGCGTGCCCATCCACGACAGGTATTGGTTTTCCTTCCAATAAGTGTAGCCCACGCCGCCGAGCAGGTGCAGGCGGTCGGTGATGTTGAGGCGAGTGGCCACGGTGGCGGTCTTTGTGGTTACAATGGTTTGGCGGATTTCTTTTATCGTGCCGTTGTTCCAGTCGGCAGGGCGCGCCAATTCGCTGCCGTTCCACGACAGGATATTGTATGTGCCGTTCAGCCTGCTGCCGCGCCACAAATTGTTGAAGCGTTCGCGGCTGTGGTTAAGCCCCACATAAAGCTCGTGCTTGCGTCCGAACAGCGGATATTTGCCTTCCAAATCGGCTTTAAACGTCCATTGGTGGTTGTAGCGGTCGCTGCGCCCCAGCCAGCCGTCCGACACGGTGCCCGCTGCGGAAACGTTGCTGCGGAACGGCACATAGCCGTATTCCGTGTGTGATTTGTTCTGCGTATAGGTGGCGGTGGCGGACAGTTTCCAATCGTCGCTGAAACGGTGTTCCAACTCGGTGAATGCACTGAATTTCCGGTAAGACGTTTTGTTCCAGTCTGCGCCCAAATAGCGACTGCGTGGCAGGCGCAAATCTGAACCGTCGGCGGCGGCAGGCAGCCCGAACAGTGAAGGCTGGTCTTTCGTGCGCTGGATATACGCGCCGGCGGTGATTGTGGTCTGCCCGTCCTCTCCGAAGGATTTGTCCACCACGCCGTACAGCAGGCCGTTATAGCCCTTGTCATGCTGCCTGAAACCCTCGGTGCGCTCCGCCACGGCAACGGCACGGCCACGCACCTGATGCGCCGCGCTCAATGTGCCCGACACATCTACCGAACCGCGGATTCTGCCCCAGCGGTCTGCCAGTACGTCAAACGTGGTCTGCGGCGTACTGGTCGGCTTTTTCAGGATGGCATTGATGCTGCCGCCCGGTTCGCTCTGCCCCTTCATCAAACCGGTCGCCCCGCGCACGATTTCAACACGGTCATACAAGGCCATGTCCATCAGCTGGCGCTGGTCGTGCGGATTGTTGCCGCACATGGTGCAGACGGTGGAATTTGCGCCGTTTTCGCTAATCTGCGCAATATCAAACCCGCGCGACTGATAACGTGTTTGGTAGCCTTGGCGGTACACATTGATGCCCGTAGCCGTCTTCACCGCGTCTTCCAGCGAAGTCAGCCCCCTGTCGTCCATCGCCTTGCGCGTGACCACGCTCACCGACTGCGGCGTATCTTTGGGCGAAAGTTTCATGCCCGTGGCGGACGACATTTCGTCCACTGTATAAAATTGGTCGGCACGCACGCGTTTAGGTGCGGTAACGCTGACATTTGGCAATGACTGCGAATCACCACTGTCGTCCGCCCATGCGCCCTGCGGCACGGCCGCCAAAATCAATGCCATCGTGCAAATTCGGAATGCAGGTTTTTTCATATGGGGCATTATGTACTCCTTGTGTAGAGATTGGGTGATGGCGACGGATAAAATGACGGAATACCAATATATCCGCCCTATCCACAGCCGCTGATTTTTCAATCGCGAAACATCTCATGATTTACCGATTAAAGTCAATAGTTCTTTTGTATGAATATGTTGCTACCAAAAGATGATTATATCGGCTGGCAATTTCCGGGCAATGCAATAGGTTGGCGTTGTATTGATTTCATTTCGTCTGCCATCCAAAAGCAGCCTGCACTTCCATTTCGGGGTGCAGGCTGCTTTTGGATACATCAACATTTCAAGGTTTTTCAAAGTTTTTCTGCTTACTGCTTGCCGCCTGTACTTGCTTGAAATATCGCCCTTCTCCGGCAAAAAAGGATGCGTAATTCGGCCCAAGCTGCTTGGAAAGCGCTTCAATCGGTGTCGGCACAAGCGTTTTACCCCAGCATTTTTTCGGGATTCTCTTCGGTTCAGGGCTGGCTGCCAAAATCACATTCGGCCGGGACTTTTGCCACACCAAAAAAGTAGGATTGGGCATTTGGCAATTCATATCCGGATTATTGTCTTCCAGCTTGGCGGCAAATTCATGCACCACCCGCGCTGAGTCCACTGACAGATCCAAAGAATAGAAATCCATTCTGCCGGATTCCCGTGATTCTTCGCCGTATCCGGATGCTCCGGTACGCCAAAACCCTTTGGTAACATCCCGATATTTGTCGTTTTCCCGACGGATAGCCCCCACTTCAAGAACAGCACCAAATTCGGGCAGCAATGCGGTCTGCCCATCCTCCAAAGAGCAGTCGGACAAATAGACATAAGGCTCTGCCGATTGGTGGGAAGGAATCTCCGGCGGCTTGCCATTGGCTTGCGGGAGCAACCGCCATTCCAAATATAGCCCAGTCTGACAAATCCATTGCCCGATGCTGACTGGTTTTTCAGGCTCGGTATAAATTATACGATCCTGCCAATATTCATCCCCAATACTTAAACGCCTTCTCATACGCAAAATGGAAATACCATTCCAAACAACTGGTTGTGAAAATCCTGCATAAACAAATTTGTCGGGTTCGGATTGCTTGCGTTTTGCAATCTCGGTTTCAAGATATGTTCCTGCCGGCATGGCGATACCCGCAACGGTTTGCGGTACAGGCAGCGTGATTCGACTTAACTGCTCGAGGCGCTTTTCCTCCCGTTCACTCTCAATAGAAGTATGGTAGAGATATGCGGCAAAATAAAATATGGGAATATCCAATACGATCAACAAAAGTCCTATTTTTCCTAATTTCTGGCCAGAAAAAAAGCAAGGCAACCGCTAGCCCCAATACATTAACCGCATCACTACATAAGAAAAAATTGCAGCTAGCATCACCCAAATCGCAATAAAAAACACCCCAAAAAAACCATCAAAATAAGGCGTGGCAAATGCCGATGCCGGCAGCATGAAAATCGAAAGCGCAAGGGTTTTGGTCATTATTTTCATGGTGTTCTCCAATAAAGTGCAGGCTGCCTGCAAGCGTGGGTTTAGCGGCCCAAGCTACGGCTGCTGCGTTGTTTCCAAACGGCCTTTTCCGTGTGTTTTTGAATGTGCAGGCTGCTTTTTGAACCGTTTAAAGGCTTTGAAAGCAGTCTGCACTTTTTTAAATTCGCGTTTTCAGGCAATCTGAAAGGGGCTGCCTGAAAATTGAAACTGCCTGCGTGCCCCCATACCCTGCTCATGCAGGCTGCGCTCGCTACAATTTATGCCACAGCTCAAGAAGGCGATACCACCGATGATCAATATGCAAGTAATACAGTATGTATGCAGCAAGGGGAAACAGGAGAATATCCAGCAGCATCGAAAGGTCATCCGATTTTTTTATTTCTTTGCCGTAAAAAAAGTGGGCAGCCACCACATAAACCCAATACGCCAACCGCACCGTTACATAGGGCATCAGAATAAAAACAATACCGGACACGATTACCGCAATCACAACCGCAACCCCTGCAACGTTATTATAAGGTGCGAAAAACGCCAATATCAGCCACAGTAAAATCAAAAAGGCAAAGAATTTAGTAACCTTCTTCATAATGCTCTCCATATAGTTTGCAGGCTGCCTGAAAAGCCGCCTTATCCTTTCAGGCTGTCCAAATCGGCAATGTCGATGGATTTGCGGTTGCGGTACACCAGCACCATAATCGCCAAACCAATCGCGCTTTCGGCGGCGGCCACGGTAAGCACGAAAAATACGAACACCTGCCCTGCCGTGTCGCCCAAATATTGCGAGAAGGCGATGAAGTTGAAGTTCACGGCCAGCAGCATGAGCTCAATGGACATCAGCAGCACGAGCACGTTTTTGCGGTTCATGTAAATCCCCATCGCGCTGATGCCGAACAGGAGCGCGGCGAGGACGAGATAGTGGGTCAGCGTAATCATGCTTTGGTCTCCAGGTTTTCGGCGGGTTCGGGCTGGGTGGTCGGGGTTTGTACCACGCTTTCCATTTTCACGAGGCGCATACGGTTTTTATCGGCGGACACTTTAACCTGTTCGGCCGGGTCTTGGCGTTTGGGGTTGTTCGTTTTGCGGTGTACCAGCGCAATGGCGGCCACCATGCCGAGCACGAGCAGCACGGCCGCGAGTTCAAACGGCAGCAGATAGGCGGTGTAAATCTGTTTGCCCAAATCGCGCACGTTGCTGTAATCGGCGGGGATGTCTTTCATCAGGCCGAACTGGTTGAGCGCGGTGTCGGGCGCAAGGAAGATGGTAATCAGCAGGGCGGCCATCAGCACGCCGACCACTGCCGCCGCAGGAGCGTGCCGCCAGAACCCTTGACGCATTTCTTCCGCGTCGATGTTCAGCATCATCACGACAAACAGGAACAGCACCATCACCGCGCCGACATACACGACCACGAGCGTGATGCCGAGAAATTCGGCCTGCATCAACAGCCACATCATGGCGGAGGCGCAAAAGGTCAGCACCAAATGCAGCGCGGCATGCACGGGGTTTTTGGCAGTTACGGTTTGCAGCGCGCCGTATAGGATGACGGCGGCAAACAGATAGAACAGGATGAGTTGGAAAGTCATGGTTTTGTACTTTCTGGGTTTGGGTGTTTAAAATTTTTTCGGGTGCAGGCTGCTTTTTGCAGACGGCCTATCCGCTCCGCCATCAGCGGTATGGCGCGTCCGCCGCTTTGCGTTTGGCGATTTCGGCTTCGTATTTGTCGCCGATGGCCAGCAGGATGGGCTTGGTCATGTGCAAATCGCCTTTTTTCTCGCCGTGGTATTCGAAGATGTGGGTTTCCACAATCGCATCGGTCGGGCAGGCTTCTTCGCAGAAGCCGCAGAAGATGCACTTGGTTAAATCGATGTCGTAGCGGGTGGTGCGGCGGGTACCGTCTTCGCGCTCTTCGCTTTCAATATTGATTG
>ERZ773072.717-NODE-717-length-17621-cov-8.534954_pt1 | contig 17621 bp, 10 predicted proteins | sample MGYA00580617_ERZ773072 | MGnify/ENA primary metagenome ERZ773072 (study PRJEB29015, sample SAMEA2737970) | human oral metagenome | biome: human oral; feature: human-associated habitat; material: dental | place: China | collected 2122 ...
GATGCAACTACAACAACTACTACAGTAAGTGAAGATGCAACTACAACAACTACTACAGTAAGTGAAGATGCAACTACAACAACTACTACAGTAAGTGAAGATGCAACTACAACAACTACTACAGTAAGTGAAGATGCAACTACAACAACTACTAAAGTAAGTGAAGATACAACTACCACAACAACTACAACACCAGGAAACCCTGGCGGAAATGCAGATGGTAACGGTGGTGGACGCAAAGTCCTTCCAAATACTGGTGAAGTCGTAGCAACTGGCCTAGTATTCACAGGAGTACTTGTCCTATCAGGTGCTATTGTAATGAAACGTAAAATGTCTAAATAATAGAAAAAGAGTTTCCGTATAAAGGAGAGAGCGAAAGCTCTCTCTTTTTTGGAAATAGAGTAGATGGAGAATAGAGATGAAATTATCGATACTCATTACATTACTGAATGAGGAGTTGGTCCTTTCTCAAACGCATGCTGCTATATCTGATCAATTGGATCAGATGCTTGGGAAGGAACTTACCGACTATGAGATTCTCTATGTCGATGATGGAAGTAGTGATAAAACATTTGAACTCATTACAGCCATTGCAGAAGAGAATCCTCATGTAAAATATATTCGATTTAGTCGTAATTTTGGTCGTGAGAGCGGTATTTTAGCAGGCTTCAAATATGCAAGTGGTGATGCTGTGATGGTAATGGATGGAGATTTACAACATCCACCATATCTGATCCCCCTCTTTTTAGAAGCCTATAATGAAGGCTATGATATCGTCAGTGGGCAACGAACTCGGGAAGGGGAGTCCTTTATCGGTAGTACCTTTGCTCGTATGTTCTATTTCTTGTCCAATCGGTCGATGGATGTTAAACTGACAGATGGTAAATCCGAGTTGAGACTCCTTAGTCGTAAAGCAATTGATGCGTTTGTGTCTATGCCAGAATATAATCGTTTCAATAAGGGCTTGTATGAATGGATTGGCTTCAAAGAGAAGGTGATTCCTTATAAAAACGAAATCCGTAAAGCTGGTAAGAGTAAGTTTGGTTTTAAAAAATCAATGAACTATGCCATTCAAGGGATTATTTCATTTAATGATCGTCCTCTTCGTGTTTGTATTCAGTTTGGATTTATCTGTTTGGGACTTGCTATTTTGTATCTTGCTTTTGAAATGATGAAGTACATTTTCGCACCAGGGAATTATGTGAGTGGCTATTTTACAACCATAGCTGCGATCATTCTATTTAGTGGTGTTCAGTTAATATTTATCGGTATTCTTGGGGAATACATTGGAAAAATTTATTACGAAGTGAAGCGTCGTCCTCATTTCATTATTGAAGATACCAATATTAAACAAGCCAATGAGAATAAGATAGGATAATTAGTATAGGAGATAAAAATGTTAGTTTGGTTCATGCGCTTGAAAGAGCTTTGGAAAAAGAATCCCAAGAAGTTTTTATATGCTTTTAGCGCTTTACTCCCAATGACAATTATGCTTGTTGTTTGGGCCTTCATGGGATCATATCCTTTTGGCACCAAAAGTTTGATGGCAGTTGACTTTGGTCAACAATACATCAGTTTCTTTGGTTTATTAAAAAATGCGGTTCTCACTGGGGATCTTTCAAGTTTGAGTTATTCGTTTACTAAGTCCCTCGGTGGAGATATGATTGGGGTCCTCGGATATTATTTAATGAGTCCCTTCAATATCATTTATATTTTGACCCCACTCAAGCATTTCGGTTTTGCAGTATTTTTGACAATTTGGCTCCGTTATGGCGCAATAGGAATGGCTTTCGCCTTTCTTCTTATCAAGCGCTATAAAGGATTAGAGAAAAGAAAATGGTTAGTGCCACTATTTTCGACAGCATATGCTCTTTCAGGGATGTTGGTTTCTTATCAAATGAACGTCATTTTTTATGACGCAATGATTATGTTGCCGATTGTCATTGTTTACTTGGAAGAATTATTAGATGGTGGAGCCCCTTATCGTTATTCTTTTGCATTGGGTCTGACTGTCCTACTTCAATTTTACATGGGGTACATGATTTCGATCTTTGTTGCTCTATATGCTTGCTTCTATGTATCTCCTAGATTGATGATTGAAGGGGATCTTAAAGCGAAGATCAAAAACTTTATTGAACCTTTATTACAGGCTGTCATTTATTCTATTATTGGGATTGGGACAGCAGCAATCTTAATCCTTCCTGTATTCTTCAATTTGGTAGAAAGTAAAGGTCAAGTTGGTGGAGGGATGACCTTCTCCTTAGCCTTCCAGATTAATCCACTGGATATTCTTGCTAAGATGGTGATTGGTGGCTTTGATACGACCTCTGGTTGGTCTGCAGGACCAAACTTACCAAATATCTATATCGGAGCATTTGGTTTTCTCGGCTTTGTTCTCTACTTTCTCTCTAAGAATGTTTCAAAAGTTAAGAAATGGTCTGCTGGAATTGTTACTCTTGTATTCTTGACATCATTTGTCAATGAGTTTGTAAGTAAGATTTGGCATATGGGGCAAAACCCTGCCGGTTTCTTTTTCCGTTTTTCTTGGTTATTCTCGTTCTTTATGTTGGTATTGGCTTACCAAGTAATGAAGGAGAAAGTAGTTATTTCTAAGCTAGCTAATCTAGTCATTACACTTGGATTGCTTCTAGCTGTTATCTACATCCATTCAAATAGCTATACCTTTATTTCGAAAATTCAACCAAAAGCAGTAACATCCTATTTCTCAAGATACTCAATTCTTCACCTAATAGGCCTTGTGGCTGTTGTTTGCTTTGGTTTCTATACCTACTGGGAAAAATCAAAGAGCAATCAACGAGAGAAAATCCTTCGAATCGGTGTTACTACTATTTTCTTAGTTATTGCAGGATTTTTGTTGAAACAAGGCTATCTATTCTCACAATTAAGTCTTACAGCGATAATCTATCTGCTTCTATTGCTTCTAATAAATTCTAAACTGTCACGTCTTTCAGTTGTCGTCGTGTCAGCTTTGAGTATCTTTGAATTCGGATATAATGCTTATTTGTCTCAGGTTACTCTGGGTTATGACGACATCAATAAATTTGCAGATGCAGCCGTTTCAGTGAAACGCATGACAGATAATATTCAAGAAAATGCAGACGAAGAATTTTATCGGATTGCAACGACTTTCTCATATTCACGGACGGTACCTTCTCTAGTATCTTATCCTGGCTTAAGTACCTTTAGTTCGAGTTTGGAAAGAAGCACTATGGATCACTTTGCTTTAATGGGGGACCTAGGTGTCAATGCTGCTACCGAATATACAAATGGGACACCTCTAACAGATGCCTTGTATGGGGTTCGTTATTATATGACGGTGAAAGATTTTGATCCAAAAGAAATAGAAGCAAATCCAGAAAAGATGTACTTCCATCGTTTTACAAATCGTTTCGATTTGGAGCGCTATTATACAGAAAAAGTATATGAAGATAAGCGATTTGTTGTCTATAAGAACCCAAATTCTTTCCCTCTTGGATATGGAACAAATGCTCTGGTTAAAAATATAAAATTTGGAGTGAATAATGCTATCGCAAACCAAAATATTATTTTGAACTCAATGGAAGGGCATCAAAAGAAAACGAGTGATTATTATGACTACTTTAAACCGTTAGCTTTTAGTGCCATTGAAACGGAGAATGTCATTGAAGAAAAAGTAGATAAGAACACTGGGGAGGCAATCTATAAAAGAGCAGATTCTTCTAAAGAGGCCATCATTCGATATAAGGTAGTGCCACGTTCAAACTATACTTATTACTTCTTCACACCAGCTGCGTTGATTCCAAAACAAGATTACTCAGTTTTAGTGAGAGGGAAATGGTTGCCAAATAATAAAACATTTACTCAAAGACAACTTTGGCAATTAACTGATAATACCGAAAATCAAGAAACTGTGATTGAGTTTCGATTCAGAACAGATAAAATTGATATGAGCCATGCAGGAGTATATCGTGCAGATCTTGATCAAATTCAAAAAGTATTAGATAATCGTAAGAAACAAGGTTTAGAAGTAACCAAGTTTTCTAATACCCATATTGTCGGTAATGTAAATATTACGGATGATAGTAAATTTATGATGACTTCAATCCCATATAGCGACGGATGGAAGGTCAAAGTAGATGGGAAATTTGTCCAAACTGAAAAATCTTGGAATGCCTTCTTATCCTTCCCAATCACAAAAGGGAAGCATAAGATCGAGTTCGTCTTTAAGAAAAAAGGAATTATCCTTGGTAGCTTATTATCAATCGTTTCAATTACTTCCTTAGTGATTATCATGAAACGTTCGAAAGAAACTGTCTAAACATGCAGGTCTACTATCTTTTAAAAAATTTGAGATTTATTGGCACTGCACCCTTATAATGGGACAAGAGAAAAACCCTCTTATGCGACCAGTTTTCTGTAATCTACAGGAGACTGGTCATTTAATCTCTGTTGAATTCTAGTTTCATTATAAAATATGATGTAATTTTTAACAATATCTGTTATACTATCTTTAGTTAGGTTTCTCCAATTATGGAGATAGAAGGTTTCAGACTTTAGGACGGAATGAAACCATTCGATACAGGCATTATCTGCTGGTGTTCCCTTACGGGACATAGAGCGGGTGATGCCTTTTTCTGTACAAGCTTGATAGTAGGCTTTTGAGGTGTAGACAGATCCCTGGTCGCTGTGTAAAAGTGCTCCTTGAGGTAGCTCAAGTTGATGAAGTGTGTCGAGCACAAAGTCCGTATCTTGACACTCGGAAATGCTATAAGCTACTATTTCACGATTATAGAGATCCATGATCGAAGATAGATAAAGTCTGCAGTTTCCAAAGTAGAGGTAGGTGATGTCTGTGACAAGCTTCTCCATAGGCTTGTCTGCCTGAAAATCACGATCCAGCTTATTGTCTGTTACATGGTAAGGCTTCCCTAATTTAGGTCCCTTCTTGGGACGGACACGGCAAAGGCAGCCCTTTTCCTTCATGATACGATAGACCTTCTTGCGATTAACGACGAGGTTATAAACTTTCTTTAGTAAGCGAGTGATGGTTCGATAGCCGTAAATAAAGCGATTTGCCATACAGAGTTGTTCGATTTTATCTGCTATTTCGTCTCTTTTCTGAGAATTCTTACACTCCTGTTTCCAGCGATAAAAGGTGGAGCGTTTGACGCCGAAACACTCTAAAATAATAGATACAGGGCACGTTTTCTTATACTCTTCTGCTAGCTTGATAAGACTTACTTTGTCGATTTTCTTACCAAGCTCTGATACTTTTTTAGTAATTCTACCTGTAAACGTAACTGTTCGACTTCAGATAATTGTTTCATTCCTTTACCATAAGTATATTGTTTCCCCACAGGTTGGTGGAAACGGTACAATTCATCATTCTGATACCAACGCCACCAGGTCTTGACCTGACTAGCATTTTTGATACCGAGGGTATCCATGATAATCTTATTTGATTTACCTGCCTTCTTCATTTCGATACAGGCTAGCTTAGTTTCTACCGAATATGCTTTTTTGACCATAACAAAACACTCCTGTTTCTAGTTTACCAGATTTCAACACGAGTGTTTTCTTGTGTCTCATTTTATGGGTGCAGTGCCCATCATCTGAAGGCTTTTTTGTTACCCTATCGACAGCTGTCTGAGCATCGAAAAGTATTTAAAAAATCCTTTCCATTCAACATCTTCTCAGAAACTTTCCGCCGTGAGAAAAGTTTCGAGATAAAGTTGAATAATTTCATAAAATAGAAATTAACTTTTTTATTAAAGGATATCCCAGTTGTTTTATGTAACTATAGTTTCTCTACAACCTAAAAGATGGCAAGAAATCTTACCATCTTTTAAAGGTCTATTTTTTAGAATCCAAACCAACCTTTGAAAGTATCCCAGGCATTTTGTGCTTTCCCAGGAATATCTGCTTCATCGATGGCTTTTTTGGCATCATCTACGATACCTGCAGCACGTTCTTTGACTGTATCAAAGAAACTCTTGTCCTCTTCTGGACTCTCAGTTTCTGTTTCTTGACCGACAGGGGCAATTCCATTTTCCTGGTAAGAATTTTCCTCATTTTCAAAGCCGGTTCCTTCTGTATAAGGCAGGACGCTATTGGCTACATTTCGGAAGATCACAGAGGCAGTCTCTGCACTGGTCCCTGTCAAATAGTGGGTTTCATCCGTCTTAGGGAATCCTAGCCACTGACTAATAACCACATCTGGCGTGTAGCCGATGACCCACTGGTCTCCGGAAAGATCCGGGTTGAAGTCCGTTTCAGTTGTTCCTGTTTTACCAGCCATGGTATAACCATACGGTGCTGCGTTGACACCCGTTCCGTTGGTAAAGGTTCCCAACATCATATTGGTCATCTTCTTATTGGCTGAGCTACTGAGCACTCGTTTCGATTTTTGACTGTGGCTTTTCACGACCTGACCGCTGGCATTTTCAATCTTCGTAATCAGATGGGCATCGTTCATCACTCCATCGTTGGCAAAGGTTCCATAGGCCTGAGCCATTTGAAGAGGGTTGGTCGTCACGCCTGATCCCAGGGCTACTCCGAGAGATTTGTCCACATTGTCCATGTTGAGACCAAATTTTTTCCCGTAATCAAAGACAGTATTGAGTCCCAACTCATTGGCTGTCGCTACAGCTGGCAGGTTGAGAGATTCTGCCAAGGCTTGGTACATTGGAACGGTCGGACTACCTTGGATGCCACCATAGTTATCAACTGTATAACCGCCGTAGACCTTGGTCGCATTGTCCAATTCTTTATTGGTTGACCAGCCGTTGGCTACAGCTGGACTATAAACGACCAGGGGTTTAATGGTAGAACCAGGACTTCTAGCAGATTGAGTCGCATAGTTGTAGCTTCGGAAGCCAGCATCTTGGTCACTAGCCACGCGCCCGACGATCGCCCGCACTCCTCCTGTCTTAGGATCCAAGGCCACGCTACCAGATTCTGCCCGTGTACCATCTTCAGCAACAGGGAAGAGATCCACATTGTCATAGATGACCTGCATGCTGGCTTGGTAATTTTGGTCCATCTCTGTATAGATCCGGTAGCCATTCTTGATGATATCTTCTTCTGTTAGACCATATTCATTGACAGCCTCGTTGATAACCGCATCGAAATAGGACGGGTAGCGATAATCTTCTGACTTGCCTTCATAGGCATCCACCAGTTGTCCATGAATGTCGACTGCGGCGGATTGATCTGCTGTAGCTTGGTCGATATAACCAGCTGCGACCATATTTTGTAGGACCGTATTGCGACGATTGGTTGCGTTCTCGACTGAATAAAGGGGGTTATAGATTTCTGGTCCCTTGAGCATACCGGCAAGGACAGCTGACTGATCCAGAGTCAACTCACTAGCGGATACACCGAAATACTTCTTAGAAGCATCTTCAATCCCCCAAACCCCATTGCCAAAATAGGCATTGTTGAGGTACATGGTCAAGATTTCTTTCTTACTATACTTTTTGTTAATCTCGAGGGCTAGGAAAAACTCCTTAGCCTTCCGCTCAACCGTCTGGTCCTGAGAAAGATAGGCATTTTTGGCCAACTGTTGGGTGATCGTCGATCCCCCACCTGAGCGACCGGCAGTCAAAATCGCCAGGAAGAAACGACCATAGTTAATCCCACTATTTTTGTAGAAACTCCGGTCTTCTGTCGCAACAACTGCATTTTGCAAGTTTTCACTAATGGCATCTAACTCAACGTAGGTTCCTTTTTGCCCCGTTAGGCTACCTGCTTGGTTCCCATCTTTATCATAGATGATCGTGGTCGCCTTGAGGGCGTTTTGCAGATCTGCTACATTGGTCGTCTTGGCTATGTAGAAAAGATAACCTCCGACGACGAGACTAAAGGTCAGGCCAATCAGTAGGAAGATCTTGGTCAAGTGATACTTGCGCCAAAAGCGTCTGATCGGATGTTGGGAGTGAGATTTTCTTCGTGACTTGTCCGAGCGACTATAGGTTGGAGCTTGCTCCTCCCCGTCCGTTGATAACTCAACCTCTTCCGCAATCTTTCTTGGTTTTTTTTCTCGTTGGAAATGACGAATCATTTCCTCCATTAATTCTTTTAATTTGTTCATAGTCCCTATTTTATCACCTTCCTAACGTCTAGACAAGAAAGACCTTCGCAAGAAAGGATGCTTTTAGCTTTCTTTAAGGTTCCCGTCAAGTCCACTCTATATAGGGCTTCAGCGTCTTGTTCCTCCCTTCCTCTTCCTCCTTCTCGCCTTTTCTTTCCTCTTGCTTTCTGATACAATAACACTATGCATTATACGATAACGATACCAAGCGCCTTGCCCGCTATGACGGTCAAAGAGGCCCTTGAAGATTATTTTCTCATCCCACGAAAGATTCGTCATTTTTTGCGAACCAAAAAACATGTCCAAGTCAATGGGGAGACTGTTCATTGGCAATCGATGCTTGAGGCTGGAGACCAACTGACCCTCACCTTTGATCCGGAAGATTATGAAGAAAAGGAGATTCTAGCAGGAGATGCTAGCCTGGTCCAAGCCCTCTATGAAGATGAACATCTCATCATCGTGAACAAACCGGAAGGCTTAAAAACGCACGCCAATCAACCAGATGAAATCGCCCTTCTTAATCACGTCTCCACTTATGTCGGGAAGACCTGTTATGTAGTCCATCGCTTAGACAAGGAGACTAGCGGGGCTCTTGTCTTTGCCAAGAATCCCTTTGTTTTACCCGTCCTGAATCGGCTATTGGAAGACAAGAAAATCCAACGAGACTATTGGGCCTTAATCCTAGGCAGCTTACCCAAAAAGAAGCTGGTTTATAAGGACAAATTGGGACGAGATCGCCACGATCGACGCAAACGCATTGTTGATCCTCGAAAGGGCCTCTATGCAGAAACCCATGTGACCAGCTTAAAGACTTTCAAACGCACCAGCTTGGTCAACTGCCAACTTCAGACAGGCCGTACCCACCAAATCCGCGTCCACCTCTCTCACCATGGCCATCCGATTGTGGGAGACCCACTCTATAATCCCGAAAGAGCTCCTCGCCTCATGCTCCATGCCCATCGCTTGCGACTCACCCACCCCTTTACCTTAGAGAAAATTCAAGTTGAGGCAACTTCTTCAAGTTTTGAAAAAGGATTAAAAGAGCAGATTTCTCCATAGGGACAAGCGACTGATGTTTCTAATCTAGTGGACTAGAAGAGGCTTTCAGATTGAAGACAAAGTCATTTTAGAAACTTTCCTTAGGTTCAAAACTCCCGAGTGCTAGAAACACTATTGTTTCTAGCACTTTTCTCACAGCGGAAAGTTTTGAATCTTCTTAGATGCCTATAAATAAAAGTTTTTTTGGAAAGTATCTAGCTGTTTTAATGTAAAATAATAGCTTGTCTACATCTAAAAACACAGAATCAAATTGATTCTGTGTTTTCTGTTATTTCTACATAAGTCCTAGTCCGGCGACTGGGCTGGCTTCTGCTTTTTCTGACTCTGGAGATGCAGTCTGAGCAGTATCTGAAGCTTCTTCCTTATTTAGGTTAGGATCGCTTGTGGCAGGACTTTGAGGGGCTAGAGTTGCTTTGTCTGATTCCACTGTCACTGCTGTCGATGGCGCCGCTAGCAAATCATCTCGAAGAGCCTGGATCGCCTGTAACAAGGCTTTCTTGTCGCTCTTTGGATCAGCTAGTTGATCAAAGAGAGCTTCTAAGCGTTCAAACTGAGCATCACTGGCTCCTTTTTCGACCAATTGTTGGTGGAGAGCGATCAATTGGTTATAAATCTCTTGATAGAGGGCTACGTCTCCCAGTTGAGGTTCTTCTGTTTTCTTTTGCTTTTGTTGTTCAATCGTTTCACCAACTTCACGCAAAAGAGTTTTCCCAGTTGTCAAAGCCTTGTCAGCATCTGGCTCTTGGCGCACCTGTTCCAAACGTTCTTCAAAAGCAGGACGTTTGCTTTCTTCTACTTGTGGCAAAAGAGTGGAGATTTGTTCTACAAGTACTGTCAAGAGACTAGAGCGTTGACGAGACTCTGTCTTTTCATCCAGGTCACCGTAGACCCCCTTGAGGAAGTCGTAAACAGCTAAGTTATAGGACGGAGCATCTGTTCCCTTTTGATCCAGAACTGTTTTTTCAATTGGATAGGTTGGAGAATTATCCTGGGACACTAGTTGGTCAATAGCTTGCTTGGCTTGGTAGAGTTCCATGAAATGGGCTTTTGAATCCCAAGCTTCTTCAAAGGCCTGAGCCCGGTAAAGCTTCAAAGCAAGGTCCGCTGCTGTCGCCCGCAATTCTGGTGTCAAGCGTGCATCACTTAAACTTTGGTAGAAATACTTAAGGTAGTCCACCGAAGTCACACCGGTCCGATCTTGCATCTCTTGAATGGCCTGCAACAATTTTCCTTCTTTCTCCAATCGTTGGCTATCCTTGGCCGTATAGGCTTCCTGCAACTGAGAAACGAGGCTTTCTTTCTTGAGTTGGAAGGCTTCGGTATCTAGCAAGCGAACCTGCTCCAACAATTCCTGGTAGCGACGATCCAAGGCCGTTTCTTCTTTCGGTTTGACTTCCTGGGTCGCATGGATATATTCCTTGTCAACTTGGTCAAGACTAGCCAAGTAGCCTGCTGTCGAATTGCTTGGGAAGTTTTTAACAGTTTCTAAGAATTGACCCAAGTTCAACTCAATCCGTCTTTGTTGCAGAGGGTCTGAAGCGTACAAAGTCCGACTTTCTGCTAGGAGTTGGTTGACCTTGTCCTCCACAGCTTTCTGATCCAAGTCACCTTTCTGGTAAGCTGCTTGGATGGTCGGCAGACGGTGAGCCAAGTAGTCCGCCAAGCCTGCTGAGCGCACCTTGATATAGTGGTTATGGTCCCCATGCGGAATGACAAACTGACCATTCTCGATTTGCATCGTATAAGGGGAAATACCAGAGCGAAGTGCTGTTGCATAGAGCTCATTGATAAAGTCTAGCTCAGGATTTCCTGTTTCAAGTGGAATCCGGACATGCTCCTTCCGAACTGCATAAGGGTGGATATGGGTTGGATCGTATTCTTGGTCTGGATTGTTAAAGACAAAGAAACCATTGGAAATCTTGATAGCTTCCCGAGGGACGCCGTAAGTTTGGCTAATATATTGGATTTTTTCTTCATCCGAAGCATCGCGCGAATAGGTCGCCACATCATCTGTCAGTGGTTGCCCCTTGTCCTCTTCCTTCTTACCAGCTAATACTGCCTCTGCAGCTGCGATTTCTTGAGGTGAGAGATCCTTCTTGTAGAAGTAATGGGCATGGTCCCCGTGAGCGACCATATAGCCCTCGTCATCCTTGCTGATGACCTGATCTGCATGGAAACCATGATCATGTTCGCCTTCATGATGATGATCATGATTGGCTTCATGTTCCTCATTATCATGCTTGTGATGAGCATCCTCCTTCTCGTGGTCCTGGTCATGATCAACTGGTTTTGTGTCTGGGCTTGAAGGTTGAGTTGGCTTTTCTTCTGTCGCTACAGTCCCAGTTTGAGACCGGAGGACTTGATACTGGCGTGCCAATTCCCGCTCTAAAGGCGAAAGCACACTATAAGGGATAAAATGGAAGTGATCCCCATGCGGATACACCACTCCTTGCTCTGTCCATTTGGTAATTTTGCTTGGATCAAAGACAGAACCATCCGACTCAACATGGCGCTCTGAAAGCGGGGTATGCTGCAACTCTTTCTGTAGGCTTTCCAGACTTCTCCCTTCTGTCGTCACTGTTGGATGGGGATGAGGGGTTGAAAGAGCTGGAGTGACAGGTGCTGGAATTGGCTGATTCGGATTAACCGGTGCAGTCAACTGGAGAGAAGGGGGCAATACAGGTTTTACCTCATTTTTCCCCCCTCTACCATTTAAGATAGATAAGGCAGCAGCTAATTCTCCAGCTGATAAGGCACTCTTCGGAATGAAGTGGTAGTGTCCACCATGCGGAACAATAAAACCATCTCCTGTATCAGAAATCACATCCCCAGGATGGAAGACATAGCCGTCATCTGTCCGGTAGCCACCTTGACTTGGCTTAGCACCTGCTGTTAGACTTGCTACTGTTTTCCCTTCTCGAAGAGCCTGACTCGGCTGGCTGAAGTCACGAGTTTGCCCAGCTTTTTGGGCATTCTCTTTCGAACCTGAAACCAGCTCTCCTTTTTTCTGTTGGGCAATTTCCTCCACCGAACGGACATTCAGCGTATGTTGCGGATCGGTTAGATAAAGGTAGTAAGTCCCATCCTTCTTGATAATATAGCCATCTCGTACCTGTGTGACAATATCTGATTGTTTCAGTTGGTAAGTAGGGTCCCGTAAAATCAACTCCTCACTAAAAATCGCATCGTAAGGGACCTTGCCATTGTAGTAATGGAAATGATCTCCGTGGGAAGTCACAAAGCCCTCGTCAGTAATCTTGACAACAATCTGCTCAGCTTGGGTTTTTTCTTTAGAGTTGACGGCTTCAATGCTTTCTTCCTGCCTGTTTGAGCTGCTAGCTGATTTTTTCTTATCTCCTTGTAAATACTGCACCTGATTCTGATTCTTTTTATCTTCCTTGACAGGTGCTTGTTGGCTTAAAGCATAGGCACATAAGCCCAAACCTAATGTTGCTACTAATCCAATTGTTCCTTTTTTCTTCATTCTTCTACTTACTCCTGTAATTCTTTTGCTAAACTAGCCATATTTTCTTCTAGGTTCTCCAAGAAATCTTTGTTATTTTCTGGATCTGCTTCGAGAGGATCCAAAACCTTCACTTTTGCCCCTGTCGCCTTGGCAATGCTATCGGCCACCTTGGACGAGGTATGCTTCTCAACAAAGATAGTCTGAACTTGGTAGTCCTTGACAAACTGCTGAATCTCAGCCAACTGACGGGCTGTTGGTTCCTGCTCCGGCGAGATCCCTGCAATTCCTAATTGTTTCAAACCAAAGCGCTTGGCTAAATAAGAAAAGGCTGTATGCTGGGTCACAAAGGTTTTTTGCGTCGCTTTTTCAAAGAGAGGTTGGTATTTGTCCACCAAAGCCTCACAGCGTTTTTCAAGCTTTTGAGAATTGGCCTCATAATAACTTCTATTTTCTGGATCGATGTCTCCCAACTCTTGGGCGATGATCTTCCCTTCTTCAGCAATTTTCAGTGGATCCATCCAGGTATGAGGGTCATACAAGTGTTTTGCATCCTTCCCTTCCGTATCCTCAATATCTTCTAAGCCAGCGACCTTATCCAATTCCATTCCTTTGCTGGCTTCGATGACCCGCAGTTTCGAGTCTTGCAAGCTAGGGTCAAGACGTCCAGCCCAAGATTCGAGTGTTTGAGAATGGTAGACGAAGACATCCGCATCATAGATCTGGGCTGTCTCCTTGGCCGAAGGTTCGTAATCATGAATCCCAGCGCCCGACTGAATCATCCAGACCTCGTTGCGATCGCCTGAAATTTCCTTCACCAGCGAATAGACAGGATAGAAACTCGTCACAATTTTGAGCCCCTTTTTAGTAGAGCCAGCTCCCGAACTTTTCTGGCTCCCACAAGCCACCAACAACAAGAGGCAGACGAATCCAATTCCTAAGGCTCTTAGCTTCCTCCCAAACATATATAAATCCTTTCTTTTTCTTAATCGGTTCATTAAACGGTTAATTAACTAGTTAATGATAACGCTAATTTTTTAGTTTGTCAAGAATTTTTTGTATTTTTTATCACACAAAAAAAGAGGCCCCTAGGTGCCTCTTCTATACTCTCGATTACTTAGACAAGATTAATCAATCCATGCGCTTATTTTTCTTTTTTTTAAGGAGATAAGCTGCACTGCTTGCTACTACAAAGGCTAATACCAAGCTAATCAAAGAGATGGTGGTACCAGTGCTTGGCAAGATACCAACCTTCTTACCTGGTTTCTTAGGTTCTGGTGTAACTGGTTTTGTTCGTTCATGTTTATTGGTCAGAACAACATTACCTTGACCATCATCGGTTTTCGTCACTTGTTAACCTGTTGGAACATCAACTTCTTCCACCGTATAGGTGATAGCTTTCCCCTTGACATTTTTGTCCAAATCCGCAAACGATACCAAAAACCAGCCCCTTCATGGAGCTGGTTGTCTTTCTATTATAGAAAGGTCCTTAGGCAAAAATGCTGAAATCCTTGTTAGTTATCTATAACGTGGTGTCGCAAATCCTCGGATATTGCCGTTTCCGATACGGTAAACATTGCGTTTCACGGTTCCAACATCACCGGAATTTCCTTCGATTGTATGAATCAGTCCATTTTCAACGTATTCAACAATTCCAATATGATCCGCAAATCCATCATTTTGTTGATAGTTTTGGTCCCAGTTAAAGGTAATGATATCACCTGACTTTGGTGTAGAAGCCCCGTTTTCATTCCAAATACCAAGATTTTTAAAGATTTGGATATGGCGTTCCACTCCACACTCACGACCAATCAAATGACTAAGCCCTTCTCGTTGGAAGACTGTCGTGACAAACACATCGCACCAATCATCCGTATTCTTCACTGGATAGCCTACTGGCAACGGATGGACACTATTGTAATCTCTGACCAATTTAAGGTGCTCTGGAGATCCAGTCTCAACGCCAATCAAGCTTGACGCTGCCTTTAGAACTCGACCTAACTGGCCACTGGTATCACTTGTAGAAAGATGCTTTAGAGTAGTCTGATTTCTATTTGTAAGGCTACGGTTTTCTACCTGCACCGTCGTCCCACCAACACCAACTTGACTACCGTCACTCTGAATATAGTACAAATGGACATGATAAGTACCTGTCGAAAACTTATGGTCAGAAGCCTTCACGCTGACCTTGTAAGTCCCATTTGATTGACGAATCGCTTCATACCAACGAATGTCATCTTGACCGTCTTTTTCAGACCAAATTGGTACTTGAACAGTATGAACACCTTTTGAACTATAGACATCACTAATAATGACATCAAAAGCACCAGAGTCTTTATTGTTATTAACTACTGAAATAGTACCAACTGGCTCATTATGTTTCACATCTACAATGGTCTCTGTAACATAACGACGTCTATTATTCTGATCAAGATAATGAACATGAACTTGGTACTGTCCAACTGAGTTCTTGTGGTCACTTGCCTTGATCGTTGCTCGATAGGAACCATCAGATTGACGAGTGGCCTTATGCCAGATTAAATCATCCTGACCTCCTGCTACACTCCATGATGGAATTAAAACTTCTTTCAAGCCAGTCGGTGATACTACATTACGAACTACTGCGTCAAAGGTACCTGTACTTGAGTTGTTGTTCTCAATCGTTACGGTGCCACTTGGTTTTAAATCCTCTGGTCGTTTTCCAATAAAAACATTTGTCACGGTTCCACCAACACCCGTCATCTGTCCATTGTTCTGAACATAGTAAAGGTGGACATTATAAAGACCAGTTGAGTTTCTATGGTCCGCCGCTTTTACATTAACAGTATAGGTCCCGTTTCCTTGACGATTTGCTGTATACCAGACAATGTCATCCTGACCACCTATTTCTGACCAGATTGGCACAGAAACAGCTTGAACACCATTTGGTGCTTTGACGTTTGAGACCACAACGTCAAAACGACCTGCTATGGTATCGTTATTGACAATGTTAATCTTCCCACTTAAGTTGCCTTCTGTCGGGTCAGATGCAGGTTTTGCGTTCGCTGTAAAGCGACCGGTATAGTCCACACTGTGGTCAAAGAGGTGCTTTCCTGGAAGCAATTCCGCCTGAGAAGTGAACTGCCATGCGCCAGCTTTTCCATTGTAACGCAAACTTTTCGCATCATGTACAGATAGTTTCGGAGAAGGATATTGGGCAACCCAGAAATTCTGAAGACCAAAGTGAGCAGTGTTGACAGGACCTTTCTTGCGAAGGTTGTTTTCATCCAACCAGCTGGCACTAGTGTAGAACATCAAGTTGGTGTAGCCATTTTTACGCATTTCATCCACCCAAGCTTGAGTATTGCGGTTGATATTTGACTGCATCTTAGCATCTTCAAAGTCATTGACCATAAGAGTATTCTTTGGAAGATTCAAACGTTGTGCTGCCGCAATATAGAATCGTGCTTCTGCACGCGCCGCTTCTTCAGAAGTATAGCGAGACAAGTGGTAGGTCGATACTTGCAGACCCGCAGCTTGTGCATTGCGAATTTGGTTCTCCGCATTCGGGTTCTTGTACCAAGTGTCTTCTGTCAATTTGACAACGACACCGCCTACGCCCTTATTAGCTAAGGTACGGTAGTCGCCAATACTAATCTCTCCGTTGTGGCTACTCACATCAACGAATGATTTTGGCTGAACTGCCACATCCGTAGAGCGACTAGCTGGAGCGTTTGAACCCGTATTGAAAAAAGTGGTGCTTCCTGCATCAGACTGAAGAGGAGTTTCTTCTGTCTTCTCAGTAGGCGCTACTTCTGTAGATTTTTCTACAGATGGTGTACTACTTTCCGAAACAGTAGTAGTACTCGTAGAAGCCACAGACTGTTCGGTCACATTTGCTGGTGCAACGTAGTTGCTTACGATAGGTGCTGCGGTCTTTTCAGAAACGGCTACTTCTGGTGCTTTTTCAGTTTGCACTTGCTTGCCTTCAGTAACAGCAGTTTCTTTTGAAACCAGCTCATCTGCACTTACTCCTTGAGTAGATGCAGCCATCAATATTGCTGCTCCCGCATAAAAAATAAGATCTTTCTTTTTCATTTAACCTTCTCTTGTATATAAATTTTATACTTTTACCATTTTACCATACGGCATCATTGATGAAAAGTTCTATGATGGCTTTTTTAAAATTAGTTTTATTTTTTGGAGAATATAAAAGAAGTTCAAACGAACTTCTTTTAATCTCATTTTAAATGGGTTAAGGCTGTCTTTAGGTAGTGACCATCTCGAATTTCTTGGCCAACACGCTTGGCATTGTCCACCAAGTCTTTGTAATCAGTATCTGAAAGATTGTCGATTGTCTCCTTCAAATTATGGAGAGAATCTACTGCAATCCCACAGCTATTCTCTAAGACAAAATGTGAGAGAGCAGATTCTTTCCAAACCACCAGAGGAAAACCTGCTGCTAGGTAAAGAGAAGCTTTATGAGAATTGTTAAAACGCAGATAGTTGCCGTAAGTACCCTGACATGTTTCCGAACTATCCCCATCCCACACTAAGCCAAAACTACCTTCTAGAGCTACCGGTAGATCATCAGGCATAAAGGCACCAAAGTAAGTGATGTTATTCAAAGCACGGCTTTCATCATACCCAACTCCATAGAGATTATAAGCAGGACTCTCTGGTAAACTATACAGATAGCCTGATTTTGTTTGGTTTAAATTCCCAGCAACGATGATTGCTTGTTCTTTTTGAGGAAGAGACTTTTCTTGAAAATTTGGAATCAAATAATCAAAAATCTCTAAACTAACCATTTTATTAACTGGAAATCCTTGATTAGCTAAAACGCCCTTCATGATGTCATTATGAACAATAATCCCATCCACAGACATCATAGCTTTCTTCTCTTGGAAATAGTTTCTCAATTTATGTCTCAATTTCACTTCAGAGCCTGCTGCATGGCGCAAGGTTTCAACATCATGGATCAAAAGATAGAATTTAACTCCTCTTTTTTGCGCCTGCTTGATGAGT
>ERZ773072.719-NODE-719-length-17587-cov-10.582877_pt1 | contig 17587 bp, 18 predicted proteins | sample MGYA00580617_ERZ773072 | MGnify/ENA primary metagenome ERZ773072 (study PRJEB29015, sample SAMEA2737970) | human oral metagenome | biome: human oral; feature: human-associated habitat; material: dental | place: China | collected 2122 ...
TGGATATCCGTAGAATCGTAGCTAGATGTTGCAGATGCTCGTTGCAGCGGCTATTATGACTTATCTACTTCAAAAACCTTGTATTTCGAAGTTGCGCCGCGTAGTAATTTTACCTTTGACGGCGCCACGCTAAAATGTTTTGCCAGTAGCTTCACCGCCGCCAAATTCGCCCGCCCCTCAATGGCCGGCGCCTTGGTGTAAATCGTTAGCACGCCATCATCACCAACCACGACCTCTTCGCGGTGACGGGAGTTGGGTTTGAGGAGGATGGAGAATTTCATATAGACTAATCCCGAATAAGTGGTTTTATCTTTTCTTTTACATTATGGTAGTAACTTTCACTCCAAGTCCTCGTGTACTTCTCATAATAGTCACAAATCACTGAACCCTCGTTTTTCTCCAGATCAAACACTTCATCATTATCATCAATTAACAATCCGTCAATCTCCATCCAGACAACCAATTCATGAAAATCATTGAAAGACTGAAGCCAACGCTGCGTTTTTGGTAGCGCATAAGCTGACGCAAGTCTGCATGGTTTTTTGTCATAGTAACGCTTTAAGTCATACAAAGCGTGGTCAATTCTGTCTCCAAATCTTGCAGCTCTGGAGGTATTTATACCGCCAAGTTCTCTTGGGAAAAATATCATCGGAGCTCTTCGATATTGAGCAAAAGTATTGATAAATTGCTCATTAAATCCTTCATGCATACGAATACGGTATGTAGAAATGATCGTGTCCGCAGTGCACTCAACACCATTTCTAGTCCTCAACCCCTGCTCATTGATTGGATAGCCATCAGGATCGACATAAAAATGGCGAAATAGCCGCCAGGCTTCTTCGTCTGTACCATGTTTCTGTAGAATTTGTTTCATGATCACTATATCAAATTCAACGATATCTTTATATAGAATCATAAGCTCTTCTCTTTATTATTTGTGAGGATCGGTGGATCAAAATGACATCGCCTCCAATTCCCGCGGTAAAATCTCCTGCACTTCTACCGAACCTGCCACCAAGTGGTAACCGTGCAACCTTGACGGCAAATTACGCTCGACCGAACGCCAATTGACTGGGTGATTCTCATCAAAGTAATCAAGCAATTCTGCATTCAAAAAATGGTCGCGCGGCAAGTCAACTGAACCATCCTGATTGATGACCAGCGCTATCGACAAACCCGATGTCACGCCATCTTTGTTTTTAGCATACGCCGCCGTCACCAAATGAACCAGCGGCTCAAACTTCAATACCGACTGGTCGCTCGCCTCCACCTGTGCCTGGCCACGACGCACTAGCTGCTGACTGATTTTTGTTGTCAATTCCTCAAAGCTCGGCTTACCGTCGCCCGCTCGACAATAATCGCAACCATCTGCCGCCTCGACATATTCCAGCAGCAAATCCATATCGACGTCAGTATCCTTAATGCCATGCCGTGACAATTGCTCCACCATTTTATGCAGCGCGCTCAGCAAACTATAATCATTAGCATTTCTGGCAGCATCACCGATGCGGATGATGGCGCGAGCGATGGTGATGGTTTTATTTGGTTTGTTCATGTATTCTCCTTAATATTTTTACACCAGCTGGAAAGTACTCGTAGACACCCAGTAGCCAAAACGAGCGAACAGAATAATTTGCGTGTGTATCAGGTGTCACAATTATCATCTCCGACCATAGTCAACGCCTGCCGCAAACTCCGCACTGGTGCCATATATGGTACATCAATTTCTGTAAAATGCTGGCGGGCAGCAGTAATTTTACTTCGTTCATTAGCGCTTAAGTGATTATCATGAATATCGTCCGAGCCCTTGGTCTCCGCCACAAAGTAAATCCGCCTATCGCCATCAAATGCCACCGCCCAATCTGGATTATACTTACCAACCGGTGTATCAATCTTAAACCAACCTGGTAGCTTAACATAAAACTTAACGTCGGCATTGTCCTCCAGCGACTGCATGAATTCACGCTCAACTTCTGAATCAACCGCCACGTAATCGTAGATAGTTTTTGCCTGGTCGCCCACTGCAATCGCCCCGCTCTTCGTTGCCACATCATACAAGTACGCCTGTAGCTCGCCATTCTCAAACAACGTCATATCATAATACTCGCCTGTCCTGCGATATTTAACACCGTCAACTGCCAAGCGCTGCTTCACCCGATTAATCGCCTGGGCTGTTTCATCAATCACCTGTTGTGGATTAATAGCCATCTGCTCAAACATCCCCGCCCGATCAAGTACATCAAATATCACCCGGCGGGTCATCTGCGTCCGGAGCTGAATATCCGCTAATAAATTCGGTATCTTTACCTCAGTTTGACGTGCCGCATAGGCGTTAAAACCGGTCTCGCGCACCATAAAGCCTCTATCATTATTCATCGAGTCAATCAGTGTTTTAGTATCAGCGATATGCGGTTTGCTAATAGCGACCTGCGCTAATTCATTAGCCGCCTCCGTTACTAACTTCTCTGTATCAATTGCCACCCGATAAGTTGTTCTGTGTTTAATTTTATCCCACAGCTCCTTAAAAGTAGGGTCAAGCGCCCATGATTTTTGAAATCTAACCACCCGTCGATTATCTCGATTCTTGATCCGTCCGCCGAAATGAATGCCGGTCTCTTCCTCAATCTCCGTCTGAAGCTTACGGCTAAACTCTGCGTAACTCTCATTAGCCACTACCGTTAGTACGTTGATACTGTCATCATGCACTCGTTGCCCATCAATATTAACCGGCAGGCGCAGCCCTCGTCCGATTTCTTGGCGCTTTTTCATTTGGCTCGACGTCTCATTAAGCGTACAAATCTGAAATACGTTAGGATTATCCCAGCCCTCGCGTAATGCCGAGTGACTAAAGATAAACCGCAGTGGCTCACCGATATCCAGCAGCCTTTCCTTATCCTTCATGATCAAGTTATACGCCGTATCGTCATCCTTAGTGCGACCACCCTCGCCCTTGGTATCACGAGAGTCCTTCCACTGACCGCTCTTATCCGCCGCAAAATAGCCATCGTGCACCTCGCTCGCCGACAAACCATCCATGACGCCAGCATATTTTGGTTTAGACGAGACCTTGATGTAGGCTTCTTCAAACCACTTGGCAAATTTACCCTTACTGACACCATTCGCCGTATATTCACGATAATTTGCCACTTTGTCAATGAAGAATAGACTCAGCACTTTGACGCTACTCCCCAGTCGGCGTTGTTTATCAAAGTGGTCGTCAATCGTCAGTTCAATCTGTCGCTTGATGATGTCATCATGCAGACTTTCATCACGTTGACCAACGTAGACTACTTTACCATTACTAAACTCGACGCAATCATCGCCGTGATTGATCGACTCGACATAGTAGCCGGCATAGACTGAACGCCCTATCTTCGCCTCCAGGTCATCACCCGGAAAAGCCTTGATGATCTTGCGCTGCAGGCCATACTCATCACTCGCATCCACCTCTATCTTGGCGAATGAGCGAGTCTTCGACTGACGCTCCAACGACAACACATTGATATATGCATCATTGTAATTATCCTCACTCTGGACACTATGCACCTCGATCTTCTTAACTAAGCCCTTGTCATAGGCATCGACCGGAGTCAGCCGGTAAAGCAAATTGTATAGATGCTTATGCGTGGCACTATAGCGCAACGTGCACAGCGGATTAAGACTGGCAATAGCATTCCGCCGTATGTCCGTCTCCATATTCTGCGGCTCATCGAGAATAACCACTGGGCGAGTAGCCTTGATAAAATCGAGCGGCCGACCATAGTCACTCTGCCGATTCATCACATTCTGCGCCTTAGCGAAGCTATCAATAGTAATCACCATGATCTGCAAGGTATCGTTCGTCGCAAACTCACGAGCCTGACCAGTTTTCTTACTGCCCCATACGTAGTAATCCATCTCCGGCTTGCTATAAAGATCAGCGAAGTGCTCCCTGGTGATCGCCAAATTCTTCAGCACACCTTCACGAATCGCCACGCTCGGCACCACGATGATGAACTTCTTCCAACCATAGTGCTGATGCAATTCATGAATCGTCCGCAAGTATACATACGTTTTTCCGGTACCGGTCTCCATTTCGATGGAGAAGTTCATACCATGAGGTAAACTCTCTGACACTCCAGATCTACTAATCAGACTACTTTCATCCGTCGAGATATCATTTCGCTTCTGAACTGTACACATATTTTTAGTAATCTGCGCCATATCCAGCGTTAAACTATTCCCTCTAGAGATTGTCGCCTCAAAACTTAACTGTCTACCCCGATCCATATGACGATTCGCACCGTCACCGTCTTTTGGCTGGCCGGTAAATATATCCACCACCGCATTGATGGCATCGAGTTGGTATTGTTGGTTGGGGTCAAATTTTAGTTTCATAATTTATCCGTAGTTTATCCGTAGTTTATCCGTCATAGAATAAGCTTAAGCACTTCTGTTTCAAATCCTGTTCTCTCCGTTTTTTAATATATAATGACCGTTTTTATTGTTACCAACATGTACTATAATCCCCCTACTGATCAACGGCCTTAGTATATTGTACCTCTGTTCTGGATTTAGCTCTGGCATAAGATCACTTAGATCGTTTGTTGTTAATCGTTTGTTATCGTTTATATGTTGCACTATAAGTGCACGCCGTGCTTTGTTAGTAAGCCCTTTTGTTCTAGTATACTGACCTGGTCTACCTATACTTTGATAATATTCTTTCGACAGAAAATACTTTGTCGCCCTTCCCCTCCCTGACACTTCCACCAAATCTTTTTTTACCAAACTATCTTTATTCTTTAGTATATGTAACCCATGATTTTTACGAATTTCCTCTAATTCAAGTATCTCCTGGGTTGATAAGGAGATTTGATGATTTGAAGTTACTCCAGACAAGTACTTTACAAAATTAATATCTATTACGCGCGACGGTATATTTAAGCTTATGGCCGTTCCATTATTTTCGTCTATCGACGGAGAGCCCTTGCCTTCCTCAACAGATATAGTAAATATATCGTCAACTCCCTGGCTTGATTGTTCCATAAGGCCAACGTGACTCAAAGCGTCTGCTAAAAGCCTATTTCTCCATGCTGATTTACTAAACACATTTTCTATAGTCACTCCGTATACAAAACCACCTGGGCTTTCAATGTATATACCGTCTGGCGAAGCTTTTATCCAGATTGACTGAGACTGAAGATAGTAACTTCTATGAGCTACGGCATTGACAACTGCTTCACGTATTACTTTTTCATTAAAAGACCATATATCTTCCTGAAAGAACCCCTCCTGTATTGAATACTTTTGATTTCGAGCATTGATTACTTGCCAAATATCCGAACTCGACATGATAAACGGCGCTTGCCACTCTTGTCTATAGTCGTAATTTGTACTATTGGCATTTTGTCGCCATTCAAATATTATTTCCGAATAAGGAATTAATCGTTTTATCGACTCTATCTTCCCTAGGACTATCAATGCAGCATATGTAACGCCTTCACTTTCGTTTATAAGATTTAGCGATTGCAGCATTCTCTTGAAATCAATCTCTAAAAAATCGGGACGACCGTGTTTTCTAGCCCACCTGTCTCTGTAGATGTCCAACGCCTCGTTGTCAAGATCATCATATCGCGCGCCTATACATATTTCGCTTGTAAAATCTGGTTCAATTTCTGAATATATACACCTGAGTTGATCGTCTGTCATTTCAGACAGCGACGAACCATTTCGTATATAGTACTTCCCATCATACTTTACCGCCCTACCCTGAAAGTGCTTTGGTATATTAAAGACTAGAACCCTACCGCTGTTTGTTCGTATTTCATCAATAAGTATAGAAATTCCAAGGTCCTGGAGAAGTTTGTTTGATAACTCATGATATTTGTCAAAGGCTCCTGTTCCAACTATACAACCTCCATCATTAACCCCAAGTATGAGATATCCTCCTGATGCGTTAGCTATAGCGGAGCAATATTGTGCAGCTTTAGCATAAGGAAACCCAGCTTTGGAAGCAGCTTTTAGCTCAAGATTGTAATTTTCCGTGCGCTGGCTTAATAAATTGTTTAGTTCGTCCTCAGTCATTTTACTTCTTCCTTTTAATCTTACTCACCTTGCTATCGATTTCAATTATCTGACAAACGACTAAGTTTTGCTCAAGATTATACCTACGGATCTCAGTAATGGTCTTGTGAAGCATAAAGTTACCCATATCAACTCTTTTTATCATTAGATGGTTCAATTTTTCGTAACAATTGGGATAAATCTTGAGTTAGAATAGCCTTAATCTCATGACCATCAACTTCAACTGTCACTAGTCTTACGCCAAACTCATTTGGTATGTTCAATTGAGTGCGTATAAAATCACTGTCTTGAATACTAACGTTTTCGAGAACCTTGATTTTTGGTTGTACTAATCCGTTGCTCTCGAGAGTTTTTAATATTTTATAAGGCATAGCTGCTTTTTCATTTTCATATTCTAAACGCCCCATAGCTGAAGCGAGCAGTAGAGAAAAAGTAGCGAACATACTTAAGAAAAAAACTGGATATATAATATACTGAACGTAAGGTTGCCACTGCAGCTCTCGCGCAACAAAAAATAATATAAGTAGAGTAGTAGCTAGGGTTATCAAAGCCCATACTATATGATGCAGTCTGATATATCCAGGATATTCATAACCTCTCTTTTTTACAGGAATCATAATCATTTTATGATTCTCGATTATGTTCCACGACAGCGGAATACCTATTATGACAGTAAGTATTGTTATAGGTACAACAAAAGATGTGCCGACAAAATATTTACCCAGCTCTGATTGGCCAAACAAGGGGATTATGGCTGCTATAAATGCAGCAACCAAACCCAGGATGCTTATTATATTTTGAAAATTAGAGTCTTTATTTTCCATCTGCTTTACCCCCAGACTGATCACCAGAGCTCTTTGGTTTCTGCGGCGGTAGCGGTTGTGTAGATATATGGGTAGACCCTATACTATTCTTATACTTAGTAGGATTAGGCCGTTGAGGAGTTTTTATAACTCTTGTGCCGTTATTGACAGGTTTTTTATTTGAATTATGACTAGTCATCATATTCTCCCGATATAAATTAAAATTATTATAATGAAAAATATCATTGACAAGAAGAAGGTCATGTAAGTAGTATGGTTTAAGAAATTGTTTATTTTCCCCTCTAAAATATCCTGTAACCCATCATCTAATTGCTTACTATCGCTATAATTTTTTGATAATTTATTCTTTACAGATATAAAGTATTTATTTGATAAATAATAGCCGATCACTACTTGGAGTATGGTTAAAAACACGAAAGTAACAGTAATAAAGGCTAAAGTTTTGTTTGCAACGACAAGTTTATCTCCCAAAGCAGCAATGGTAGCTAATAACCCTAAAGATAGCGTAACCATAGCATTATCTTGATTTATTAAATTTTTTTCATGCATAGATTGATGACGATAGTACTCTGTCCTGTACAATTCGTACCTCTGATCTTCACTCATCACACCACCTCCACCTCAACACCTTGCCGTTCGGCTTGCAGGAGTAGGTTTACTTTTAGATTTATGTCGTCGCCGAAGGCTCGGTCGAGGAGGATGATGGATGATGGTTTGGTGGCGAGGATAGTTGCAAATAACTCCTCTGTCATGGAGTGCGCCAGGCAAATGGCGAGCTTTTCGGACGGGATAACACAGAAGTTATCATGTCGCTCAATCTGCGCCAATGGCGAGATGCCACGCTTGAGCAGAAGCTCGGTCAGCAGGTCATCATCAGTCGCACTCTCCTCTAGCGGGTCAAGGTTAGCGAGTGCCTGCTGGCGAATCTCCTCCGGATCAGAAACTAACTCGTTCCACTGCTTGAAATTACTATCACCCACCCGATACGCCCGAAAGCCAAGGTCAAGCGGGACATTGCGAGACGCTAGCTTGTCCGCCCAGTCAGTACGGATTTTGGCACCCGCCCGACAGATGCGCTCACGAGCAATATCAGCGATAGTGCGATAGCCAGCTTTATATGCCTCCGACTTCTCGTCGGTCAGCTCAGGCAGCTGCACACAAATCCAGCGACGGTTACCACCGTCTTCGGCGTTAAGCTCGGCGACGGCATGAGCGGTGGTGCCAGAACCGGAGAAGAAATCAAGAACGATATTGTTAGAATTATTGTCAGTCGAGACCTTAAGCAGATGTTTTATTAGAGATACCGGTTTCGTGTAGGTAAAGTAGTTTGCGTCAAACATACTCAAAAATTCAATAGTTGCAGATTGTGTGCTTCCAACTTCATTATTGTATAAAACAGACCTAGGAACAATTTTCTTTGCATCACTTAAAAATTGCTTTCGTCGTGGAGATTTTGATTTACCGTCAACACCCCACCATATAAGATTTTGTTGTGTATTTTTTTCATGCTGCTCTTTCGAATATGCCCACACTGCCGTTTCGCGTGGCCATATTTCATCGCCCGTATTTGGATTGATGATTGGGTAATATAAATTTGGTCTCTCGGATTTACTTTTGTTACATGTGTAGGCTGCTGAGTTCCACGGCCCCCTGGGGTCGTTATCAGGATTTTTATAGTATGCTAATTGTTTATTGCTTCGAGACAACCTGTTTGGGTGCCAATTCTCTTTATTTCTGGCAAACACTACCATATATTCATGATCACTACTAAACCACTTTGCATCATTTGCAGGAGAAACCCTTTTACTCCAAACTAACTGCGCTACAAAATTCTCCTCCCCAAATATCTCATTCATCATCAGTCGGAGGTTGTGGACTTCGTTATCGTCGATAGAGACGAAGATGACGCCGTCTTGGCGGAGTAGATTGCGTGCCAGGAAGAGGCGTGGATACATCATGTTCAGCCAGTTGCTATGCTTATGCCCGCCGGTATTGGCGCGCAGCCCGTCATCCCGCACAACGTTACCCTCATCATCGGTGATACCCACCTCTGCCTCATAACTGCGGCGTGTCTGCTTGAAGTTATCATTGTAGATGAAATCATTACCGGTATTGTAGGGCGGATCAATATAGATCATCTTGACCTTGCCGTAATACGCCTTGTGCAAGATCTTTAGCGCTGCCAGATTGTCACCCTCGATAAACATATTGCCCGTCGTATCCCAATCAACGGAATTCGCCCGGTCGGGGTGGAGTGTCTGGACGGTCTTCTCCTGGATGGCAGTGAAGACGTCGCTCTTACCCTTCCAGCCGAGCCCGTAGCGCTCACCCAAATCAACCGCCTCACCTAGTGTCGCCTGGAGCTTCTGCCAGTCAATCTTACCTTCGGTGACTGCCTCGGGGAAGAGCTGCTGGAGTTTGTCAATTTGTTGTTGATGTATGTTGTCGTTGTAGCCGTTCATGTTTTAATATACCTCACCTAGTATTTTTATTATACTCCCTCTCTCTGATTTCTAGCATGCTTAAAATAGAGATATATACTCAGCATAGACAAAGACCCGTCCATAGTCGGCCGAGCCGCTCTGATATAGTATGCCAATATCGACAAATTTCTTTACTAGAGCATTAGCCGCTGGACGGGATAGCCCGGTTATCTTCTCGGCTCGTGCAACATCAATAATCGGACTACCGTACAATCCCTTTAGTAGCATAAGAGCGGTTTTTGCCTGCTTTCCGCCAAGTGCATTCACCTTCTCCATATCTCGTTCTCGCAGGTCAATCAACTTCTTGGATACCTGGATAGCTTCCTCTGCGATTGTTATCACGCCTTCCAAGAAAAACAACACCCACTCCTCAATTTTCTCCTTATTGTGATAATCTGACAATCTATCGAAATAGGTGTCGCGATGCCGCTTGAAGTATTCCGACAGATAAAGTACAGGATATTCTAATACCTTATCATGATGAAGTTGCAATGTGACTAATAGGCGACCTGTCCGACCATTGCCATCAAGAAATGGGTGTACGGTTTCAAATTGCGCATGGAGTAGAGCTGCCTTAATAAGCGGTGAATATAGCTGAGGTAGATTGAGGAACTTTTCGATATCAGACAAAACACGTGGTAACTCGTGTGCCGGTGGCGGTACAAACAAAGCATTCTCAGGTCGTGTGCCACCAATCCAGTTTTGTGTCTTACGAAGCTCCCCAGGAGTTTTGCCAATTCCCTCTCTAGTGTTTTTCATCATTTTTTCATGCACTTGGCGAATAATACGCAGCGTCAGGGGTGAATCCTGCACCGCAGCAACCCCATAGTTAATTGCGTTGATGTAACTAAAAATATTTTCAACATCTTCTGGGATGTATTCTGTCATGCCAATGTCGGCACGAAGAGCATCGTGCATTGTCGCTTTTGTTCCCTCGATATTGCTCGAGACCGCCGCCTCTTTCTGTATGTAGGTAGAAAGAAAGTAATCAATATCTGGTATCAACTGGGCAATACCGTCAAGTTTACCAAGGGCTAGAGTTGCCCGATCATTCGTAAGATGAACGGCAGGAGAAAATACTAGCATTTCCTTTGGCGGAAATTGCCCTGGTATAAAGGCTTTGTAGCCTTGCGGCTGTTGCACAAAATTACCCAATAACATACTTAACATCTCCTTTGCTAATGTTAAGTATATCATACTTTACTTAACATCTACAAGAAAGATGTTAAGTTTCTCTAAAGGATTGATTTATAACCTTGTGTCGTGACGATGAGGTGATCCCCAAGGATAATACCTAGCAACTCCCCAGCCTCCTGCAATCTCCTCGTCACCGCCACATCTGCCTCGCTCGCCTCCAAACTCCCGCTCGGATGATTATGCGCCACGATGACACTGGCGGCGCGGTCGGCGATGGCGTCGGCGAAGACCTCGCGCGGGTGTACCAGGCTAGCGGTCAGCGTGCCAATGGTCACTACCCGCTTGGCAATCAAACGATTCGCGCCGTCCAGCGTCAGGCAGACAAAATATTCCTGCTTTTTACCGCGAATATCGGCCAGCAGCTCGACAGCTTTCTCTGGGCTGTCAATAATTGGCTGGTCGCTATCCAGCAAATACCGCCGCGCCAGTTCCAAACTCGCTAAAATTACCGGGATTTTCGCTTCACCCAAACCAACCACGCCGCGTAGATCATCGTACGAAACATCACCGCCTTTTTGACGCACAATTTTCAGTACTTCGCGCGCAATTTTACCGACATCCGCCTGTTTATTGCCGCTGCCAATAATCGCCATCAACAGCTCCAAGTCGCTCAACCGCGCCGTACCGTAACGCGCTAATTTCTCGCGGGGACGATCAAGTGGATGACGGTCAGAGATTCTCATGAGTACATTATACTATCACTACGACAACTTCCGCAAAGCGCTTCTCAATCCATCCACCGACACCGCGTATGGCACGCCAATCTCCGTAAACTACTGGCGAGCGACTGTAATTTTGCTTACTCATTGTCGCTCAGGTTATATCCTGTAATTTATTAATTACTTTCTTAACATTTTGTTATATAATTACTTACTGCTTATTCTTATTTTGATTATACAATACGCTAAGTTCCAATATCTGGCGATCAGAAATTTATATGCTACAAATCAAAAAATTCCCTCAACGGGACTATCTTTTATATCTCAATTCTCAGTGGCGGAGAGAGAGGGATTCGAACCCTCGGTACGATTTCTCGTACACACGCGTTCCAGGCGTGCACCTTCAACCACTCGGTCACCTCTCCATGGTGCAATTATATCATAGTATGATTACTAAATAGTATAACTCAGTTCTACTATAGTAACATTTTTATTTGATCATAATAGATAAATTTAAAAAGGTTCTACTTAATTTGCTAGAACCTTTTCTCACATTATCAAATTGTAATAAATCAAACCTGGCTCCCGCGACTGGGCTCGAACCAGTGACCTATTGGTTAACAGCCAACCGCTCTACCGCTGAGCTACGCGGGAATACTAGATTAAGTATACACACCAACCGTAGCGACGTCAAGCATCTATCTTTTATTATTTTTTTCAGTAATAAGCTTATTAATCGCGGATATTAGTTTTTGCGCTTGTTTAGGATCTTTATTATCAGATATATAAGCCACAGTAAAACGGGTTTTATTATTTAAAATAATCTGCTCTACATATCCTGAGTCGCTTACACCCACAGCTGAATAAGCACCGCCGCCCACTCGTATCATACCATCACGATATTTATTATTGCGCATAGCGCTCTCAATAGAACCAGCTCTTTGTTTTAATCCAAGTTGGTTAGATGTTAATTTTTGTATAAATAATGACATATCATGAGCAGTAGTTTTTGACCCTTCACCAGTCAATACAGTATCGGTTAATCCGATTGATTTTAGTTTTGCATTTGCAGCATCGTAACCAATCTTAGATAAGAGACCATTAATACAGTCTTTGTTTTGTTCAGTAATGGCTTCCGTTATACAATCGCTAATTGAAGAATTGCCCGACACTTTATCTGTTGGTTGTAATGATTTATCTTCGATACCGGCCAGCGCTAAATATGCAAGATACAGACCCTCAAAGCCAAGTGAAGGTAGTTGTAATTTATCATTGACAGAAATTGGTACAGAATCTTTTTTATCTTCACGGAAAACTATACCTATTTGACCAGGATTATCATTAGAAAAATGCTCTATTAACGCTTTAAGTCCTGTGTCATTAGGTGAATATGAACGATTATATCGCACTTCAGGACCAACGTTTTTTGTACTAACAATAATCTCACTGCCTTCTCCCGCCAAGATTTTATCTACACTAGCAATAGTTGCATCAATATCAATCAAAACACCTGAAGCACCGTTAACCTGTGATATTAATGTAAAATCCTTAGTTGTAATAGTTGTTACACCAGGTTTTTTCTCAACCCTACTAGCTACATTACTTTGTATATATCTATTAAGCCTATCCTTCTCAACTTCAGCCTTTAATGAAGAATCGCCCTTTTCGCCTTCCTTCGGCACAATAGCCTTAAATACCAGCCAGCCTTTTATTGTATTGCCAGGAACTTTAGTGACATTATCACCAGCTTTTATAGTAAATTCGCGAGACAAAATATTATTAAGTTTATCAGCCAAAGCTTTAGCTTTATCATCCGAAATATCCGCAGTAACTTCTTCTATATCTGAACGTACTGTAATTTTTCCATTATTACCAATTCTAGCCTTTTGCACCTCGGCAGCAAAATTAGTAGCATTACAAGTTCCGCCAGATACGGCTTTAACAACAACAAACTGGTTATCCTCAAGTTTAAGAGATGCGTTTTTAGGTTGAATTTTACAATCCGCGCCAAGCTCTTTTAAAGTATATTTATCGAGCGTAGATTTATCGTATTTATATATAGGTCCATCAATTTTAGATAAGTTTGCAGCCCACCAAAGCGACGTAGGGATAAGTCTCAACCAAAGCGGATATCCAGCATTTTTTAGACGATCATTATTGTCAATAATAATTCCAACTTCTTTAGCTGGCGATACCTTGTAAGCAGAAGTAGAGCTACCAAAATAAATTTCAACTGGGACCTTACTATATTCACTATTTAGTTTTTCAATAATTTCAGCTCGACTAGATTGACTGGCTTTAATTCCATCAATTGAAACTCCAGGCGGTAAGGCATCGACGGGGTAAGCCATTTGATAAACGATATCGCCCGCAATAACTAATATAAATATTCCAATTACTGGCGCCCACCAATTTTTCTTAAACCAATCTACAATTCTAATTGGTAGTGGTAATTTATCGTAACGTTTAGCTCTTGGTGGCGGTACGGGAACACGGCTACCACTACTTAGCGAAGTAGACGCTGGTGGTAACGGTGAATAATTAGACTGGAATCCAGGCGCAGACTGTTGATATGGATATGGAGCAGGTTGATTCTGGGGCGGATAATAAGGTTGCGTGTAGTTATCCTGCGGCGTGCTAAATTGCCTAGAATTATCGCCACCACTAAAACCAGACTCAGAATAACCTGGTGGTTGAGGTGGATAGCCTCCTTGTGAAGGCTGATTATCTGGCTGGTTTTGTGGAGGATATGGCGAGTTATTTGGATACATAACAATTATGCTTATAATAACAAAAAATACGAATATTATTCAAGACTAAGTAATTTTGATACACGCTCAATAGCAGCTAAATCCTGCTTTGCCTCACTAGTATTAACACTTCGAAGATGTTTACATTTACTTGCCAAAATTCGCTTTAACCATTTTTTGTGTTTATCTAGCTCCGATGAGACAGATACAATTTCCAGCATTCTAATTCCACTTTTGCCTTTTTTAATATAGCCACGTTCAATTAAATTATCGATATGATTAGCCACTGTTGAGACCGATTTATATCCCATAGCTTTCATTATTTCGCGGTAACTGGGTGAAAAGTCATTCTGTTTTATGAAAGTTTCTATATAACTAAGTAATTCACGTTGCTTCTTTGTTGTTTTTTCACGCATTTGCTAGTTCCTTTTTGTTATTTTTCTTTTTATTTGTAGCGATAGTTAAACCAGCAAGACTCCACCAGATTATGCCAATTGTATCATCTGCCCAAACTGGTAAAAACATACCGATTATAGCCATACCAATCCCAGAAGCTAAGACACCAACACTTAGATTATCTCGGTGAGAATATAATTTCCAAAGTACTATACCAAAAATCATCATCTGCAAAACCAAACCAATAACACCAGTTTCAATTGCCATATAAATATATTGATTTTCAATAATTTTTGGACTGCCAGATAGTAATGAAGGCGAGCCAACACTACCCAAACCAAAACCAAATGGATGATTTACGACTGTACTTACACCATCATTCATTGATTGTATATGTCCATGATTTGATTTTATTACACTTGAGCTTTCAGGGTTATTATGGAAAATTACGTTTTGTACAAAACTACTTTGTGAATTTAAACCAATTAGTGTAATTAATATTACAGTCATGATTGGCACTATTAATAACAGGCGATGATTTATTGTGCCATTTTTAGCTTGATAGATAAGTGGAATTATAATAATTGATACAAGCATCGCTAGCCAAGCGCCACGCGAATAGCTAAACCAGAGCGCCACAAGAGCGCCGCATAAAACTACAATGCCTAAAATTAAGCAGAGTTTGCTGATTTTTTGATATCTCCGCCAAAATATAACCATTAAATTAATAGCAATTACCGCAAAAGCTCCTAGTGGATTTGGACCGCGCAAGGTACTGTTAATTCTAACAAAATTATTATTTTGATCTACTGTTAAATAAGGTTTAATTGTAAGATCGGAATAGCCAAGCGATTTAAGTATATCTTTTGGTAAAATTGTAGCTTGCAACAAAGCAATAATACAAACCAAAGCAATACCCGCGCCAATGGATTTTAATAATATTTTTTTAGCAGGTGGATATATTTTAACTAAAATATAACAAACTATAAAAGCTAAATAAATTCTTAAATTTATAATCAGTGCCGCAACCTCAGATAACTGATTATTTGGCAATATAGCCAATAAAAATACATTTAAAGCCGCAACCGCCAAACAAACCCAAATTAATTTATCATTATATAATTCGTATTGAAGCTTCTTTTGCCAAATTATAAAAATCAAAATAATTGCCGCTACACCAAAGAGTATTTCCTTCCAAGATTTTATAATCAAAGCAAAAGATGAAAACGACGTATCAGCAAAAACGGCTATAGGCGCCTGAAAACAAACACCAAACAAAGCAAGAGCAACAAGTCCTGTTGTTAATTTACTAAGCCTATTTAATTGCATAAAATTTATTATAGCACTTGTTTAATTCTATAATTATATCTTAATAAAACCAATTGATTAACAATATTTGATTATTTCATTAATATCTCGGCGGGTTTGCGGGTGCGGTTCTTTGTTGCCGTAGCCCAGCGCCAGCATCACCACTGGCAGATCTTTCTCGCGATCAATCAACTTAAGTTCTTCCAATATTTCCGCAAGTTTATCAATCGAGAATCCTTCCATGGCGCACGAATCAATCCCCCGCTCGGCGGCTGTCATCATGGCAAATCCCAGAGCAATGTATGCCTGGCGCGCCGCCCATTGATGGAGTTTGTCGTCGTCGCCCAGAATCTTAAAATCAGTCTTCGCCCATTTTTTCCAAAACGTTTTATAGCCAGTTCTGATAACAGCGTTCATATATGCAACATCACGCAACATATGATCGATATGACCGTCTTTTCTCGTCAATTCTTCGCCAGTTTTGGCGGTAAAAATTAGCAGATGACTAGCGGTAAATTTAGCAGCGTTAACGCCAGCAGCTTTTTCAAGTTTCTTGCGGAAATCAGTATCTTGCGCCACGATGACGTTAAATGGCTCAAAACCGTACGATGTTGGCGTTAAGCGAATTGCTTCCAGAATTAGTGCAATATCCTCTTCGTTAATTTTCTTTGACGCATCAAAATTTTTCATTGCCCGCCGAAATTTCAGCGCCAACTCAATGTCTTTTATTGCAATGTTTGGTTTAGCCATAATCCCTCCATTCGTTCTTATTATATCTTATTTTTAGCATCCAAATCTTTATCCAGGTCTAATGTTTGCTTGCAATCGGGGTAATTCGTGCAACCCAGGAATTCACCATATCTGCCGCGCCGCCGCACCAAAAAGCCACTTTGGCAAGCTGGACACAATATCGACCTGCTGAGAATTTCGATATTGTTATACGATTGATTGCAATTTGGGTAATGCGAACAGCCAACAAAATTTTTGCCCATCTGGCTATTTTTACGAATTACCAGCCTGCCAGTTTTGCACCACGGGCAATTAACCAAATCCGCTTCACCGTACCGCCCTTGAATCAGATAATTAGAATATTGTTTAATCTCCTTGGCAAATAACGATTCATTTTCTGACACCATAAGATACACCTTATTCTTCGTCCTGGTGAGCACCACGTAAAACAAGCGCCGCTCCTCGGCAAAACGGCAGGCTTCCGGCTTACTCAAAAGCAGCGATATTATCGGATCATCGGTTAGCTTATTTGGGAAACCATACAAATCATTTTTCAAATTCAAAACGATCACATTATCCGCTTCCAATCCCTTTGATTTATGCGCAGTAATAAATGTAATATTAATACCTTCAAGCCCAACTATATTTAATTCGCCAGTAGTCTCGTTATATTTTTTCACTTCTTTTCTGAGCTGGTTTTTGATAATTTTTCCCTTAGCATCCCTCAGGCAAATCACATAATCCAAATCAAAGCCATGCCGCCCCAATAGTAAAATCCGTTTGTCCTTGCCGTAGTTACGGGCAATTTGGCGAATCTGATCGACCAGCACCGCAAAAGCATTATTCTGATCGTGCGCTACAAACTCTACCGGGCAATCCAGCTGCTTTGAAGATTTAGGATTCTTAGCCAGCTGCTGCGGATTTTGCTGGATGAATTTGGCGGAAATATCAATCAGTTGCTGCGAATTGCGGTAAGTCCTTTCAATGAATAACTTTTCATGCTCACCAACAAACTTGCCGAAATCACTGAACAGCGAAATATCGCTGCCCGTAAATCGATAAATCGACTGCCAATCGTCGCCGACGCAAACCAACCGCGCGCCCGATTGCTGGCGAATTTCCGTAATCAACTTAAACCTAGCCGCCGAAATATCCTGATATTCATCGATAATAATATA
>ERZ773072.720-NODE-720-length-17554-cov-22.710841_pt1 | contig 17554 bp, 17 predicted proteins | sample MGYA00580617_ERZ773072 | MGnify/ENA primary metagenome ERZ773072 (study PRJEB29015, sample SAMEA2737970) | human oral metagenome | biome: human oral; feature: human-associated habitat; material: dental | place: China | collected 2122 ...
GTTGTGGAGGTGCACGAAGGAATCAGCCATGCGTCGATTCTACTGTCCGAGGCCCGCGCACCCACGCTGAACGCCCCGAGCGGTGCGGTCGTTCATCTCACGACGTGACGGCCGCGACGAGACCGGGGCCGGGAAGCGCGGAAACCTCATCGACGGGGGTTAGTTGCGCGGGTGGCGCAGCTCCTCGAGAGCATCGGCGAGATCATCCGGATAGGGACTGGACACGCTCATCGGCATGCCCGTGCGGGGGTGGGCGAATCCGAGTCGAACGGCGTGCAGCCACTGGCGTGTGAGACCCAGGCGCTCCGCCTGGGTCGGGTCCGCGCCGTAGAACGTGTCACCCACGCAGGGGTGCCCGACGGCGGCCATGTGCACGCGGATCTGGTGGGTGCGTCCCGTCTCCAGGTGCACCTCGGTGAGCTGAGCACCCGCCATGAGTTCGAGCGTGTCGTAGTGGGTGACGGCGCGCTTGCCACCGTCGATGACGGCCATGCGCCACTCGCGCGAGGGATGTCGACCGATCGGAGCGTCGATCGTGCCCGAGGCCGGGTCGAGGTGACCGGCCACGACGGCGTGGTACACCTTTTCGATCGTGCGTTCTTTGAACGCGCGCTTCATGACGGTGTATGCGAGCTCGGACTTGGCGACCATCATCGCCCCCGAGGTGCCCACGTCGAGCCGGTGCACGATGCCCTGGCGCTCGGGAGGGCCGTAGCTGGTGATGCGGTATCCCGCCGCCTCCAAGTTCCCCAGGACCGTGGGCCCCTCCCATCCGGGGCCCGTGTGGGCGGCGACGCCAACAGGCTTATCGACGACGACGATATCCTCGTCGTCGTAGAGGATCGCCATGTCGGTGACCGGCGTCGGCTTGCTCTCCGGTTCCGGAATGGTGACCTCGATGATGTCGAGGGCCCCGAGGCGATCGGATTTGCCGGCGGCAACACCGTTGACGAGAACGTGCCCCTCCCCCGCCAGCTCCGCGCAGCGCGACCGCGACAGGCCGAGCATGCGGGCCAGAGCGGCGTCGACCCTCTCACCCACGAGGGCGTCGGGGACGGGAAGCATACGGGAACTCACTGGGCGTCCTCCTTCGAGGGTTCACGAGAGAGCGCGAGGGCAAGCAAAGGCGCCCCGAGGACAATCCAAATATCTGCAACATTGCCGACGAACCAGTTGCCGTAGGCGATGAAGTCGGTGACATGACCGACGCCGAAGCCGGGCTCGGCAGTCAGTCGGTCAATCAGGTTTCCAACGGCACCCCCCGCCAGCAGCGCGATCGCCAGCAGGGTCGAGGCGCGGCGGACGCGACGCGCCATCACGACCAGCACGCCGATGATGACGACGGTGAAGATCGTCAGAATCCACGTCTTGCCGGCGGCGAAGGAGAACGCGGCACCCGAATTGTGCACGAGGGACAGCGACAGCCACTGCCCGATGAGCGGGCGCTGCCCCTGGCCGCCTAGGACGGTCCGCGCCCACATCTTTGACACCTGATCGGTGGCAATAGCGGCAGCGAACACGAGGCCCGCGTACATCCACGTCGCGCGGGTATGGGTCGGGTGAGAGGAGTCAGCCATGGTTCCCTATCTTAAACGACCGGCGGCGGCGCACCACGAAGTGCACCGCCGCCGGTCAAAGCGATTGCGATCAGTTCTCGCCGTTGTCGACCTCTTTGAGGAGGGTCTCGAGGTGGTTGCGCAGATTCGAACGGTACTCGGCCTCGAAGGTACGCAGACCGTTGATCTTGTTCTCGAGCAGCTCGCGCTCCTGGTCGAGCTGGGAGAGCAGCGAGTCCTTCTGCTTCTGGGCGTCGGCGATGATCGCGTCGCGCTGGGCGTTGGCCTCGGCGATGATCTTCGCGGACTGCTCTTCGCCGTCGCGCACGTACTCGTCGTGGACGCGCTGGGCGAGGGCCAGCATGGAGGTGGCGGACTCCGCATCCTGCGGGCCGGTGAGGGCCGGGGCGGCGGGGGCCGGGGTCTCGACAACCGGGGCTGCCACGGGGGCGGGGGTCTCGGCCGGCGTGTAGTCGGAGTTGGACAGCTCGGCAATGCGGCGCTCAGCGGCCTCGAGCTTTTCCTTCAGATCCTGGTTCTCCATCTGCAGGGAGTAGATGGTGGAGACAACCTCGTCGAGGAACTCATCAACCTCGTCCTGGTCGTATCCCTCGCGGAACTTGACGTACTGGAACTTCTTGTTGAGGACATCCTCGGTAGTGAGCAGGGCCATTGCTTCGCCTCTCGGTCGTTTCGATTGGACACACAGATTTCCGCATGTCTGGACGACCGGGAAGGCCGCCCGCTATCACGTCACAAAAATAATAACCGATATTGTCACAGTAGCAACATTCATCACGGGGGGAACGCGATTTATGTGCGAGCTCTCATGCCTAGTTATATTACCTATTGGCTAATAAAATAAAGGACATTAGCGAAGCGTTGCGCAAGCATAAGAACTAAGAACAACACCATAAAACCGACATCAATCGCCATTCCGCCTCCGACTCTCAGCGGCGGAATAAAGCGACCAATCCAGCGAATCGGCGGGTCAGTCAGCGCGTAGAGAACATTCGCGACGATGAGAAGAATCCCGCGAGGGCGCCATCCGCGCGCAAAAAACTGGATCCAGTCCAGGATCACGCGCGCGAAAAGCACCATCATGTACAGGTTGACGAGGACGCTCAGGCCCCAGGCAACCCACGACACAACGATCACGACAGAGCTCAGCCCTGATTGTAGAGGGAACCGCGACGAGCCGAGGAGGAGTTATCGCCGGTCACCTCGACCGAGGCCGGGGACAGCAGGAACACGCGCGCGGTGACGCGCTCGATAACGCCATGCAGACCGAAGGTCAGGCCGGCGGCAAAGTCGACGAGGCGACGAGCCTCCTCCTCACCCATGTCCGTGAGATTGATGATGACAGGGGTCCCATCGCGGAAAGCCTCGCCAATAGTGACGGCGTCGGAGTAAGCGGTGGGATGAATCGTCACGATGCGCGTGAGATCCTCGGAGGGCTCTTCGCGGCGAACGGCGGTCAGCGTCGGACGGGACATGGGAGTTATATCGGCCACGGGTGCTACCTCTTCCACCTCGTCGAACTCTTGGAAGTCTTCAAACTCATCAATGGGCTCCTCCGGGGAGTACCAGCCCATGAACTTACGTGCGCGCGCACCGAACGAATCGCTCATCATTCCTCCTTCTGGCGATGCATAGCCACAAGCTACAGGCGCTTGACGGCGAGGCGGCGCAGCGGCGTCGGCGCGTCGCAAGGACAGGGGCGGCGAGGCGTATCACGCGAGGCAACGCGCACAAAGCCGACCGAAGGCCAGGGGTTGTCGCTGCGCACTACAGGACCACTCCCACCTAGAGCGGCACAACAATGAGCGCTTGACGCCCGCAGGCAGGATCGGCGCGATAGGAGAAGAGATCGCCGTCTTCGAGGGTGCAGCGCGGATCGATGTGCGCGCGCACTCCCACACCGACCAGCTGCTGTGCCGCGGCCCGGGGCAAGTCGAGGGAGGGAGTACCCCACGACGTGGCTGAGGCGACTCCCGGCATGAGGGCCTCACTCTCGCGTGCCATCTGAGCGGGCACCTCGTAACAGCTGCCGCAGATAGCGGGACCGATCAGAGCGTCGATAGGCCCATCCACGAGTTCGCGGATCGCGTCGACAGCCCGGGTGAGAATACCGCCGAGGAGCCCCCGCCGGCCCGCATGGACGGCGGCAACGACACGACCGGAGTCGGCCGCCATCACGACGGGCAGGCAGTCGGCGGTCTGGACGGCGAGGCCTGGAGCATCCGCCCAGCCACGAGCGTCGATGACAACGCCGTCGGCATCCACGGGACCCCACTCCCCCGGCGCGGGAGCGTCGAGCGCCGAGGATACCCCCAGCAGTGCCGGCCTGCCCTCGATGTTCGTGACGACCTCAACTCGCGTCGAATGCGTCTGATTCATCCAGACGACCTCGCGACCCACCAGGCGCGCCAGCGCCTGGCGGCGCTGGCGAACAAGCACCGGGTCGTCGCCCACGTGCAGGCCCACATTGCCCGCAAGCGGGCCGGCGCCCGGGTCAACCTCCGTGAGGTGAACCCGGGCGCCGGCCAGTAGCGATGACGACATCAGCGCAGGAAGGGAGGAATATCGAGCTCTTCCTTCTCGGGCGCCTCAGGGTAGACGCGAGGGACCTCGAAAGAGTGCTCGGACTCCGCCTCCTCGTACTCGACGGCGGCGGGCGTCTCGACGGCTGCCGGAGCCGCCTCACGCACCGGGGCGGCGACATCCAGGCGATGCTGGGGGCGACGGGTCGACACCTGGCTGATGCGGGTCGTCTCAGCAGCCGGAGCCTTGGCCTCGGGGGCTGCGGGGCGCTTCTGCGCGACGGGAGCGGACACGCGCGAGACAGCGGGACGCGCAGGGGCAGCATCGGCTGCATCGTCAAAGCCGGCAGCGATGACGGTGACGCGAATCTCGTCGCCCAGGGTGTCGTCGACGACAACACCGAAGATGATGTTCGCCTCGGGATGGACGGCCTCGCGCACGAGCTGCGAGGATGCGAAGACCTCCTGCAGGCTGACATCGGAGCCGCCCTGGAAGAACATGAGCACGCCGTGGGCGCCGTCGATCGAGGCCTCGAGCAGCGGCGACGAAATAGCACTCTCGACAGCACGCAGCGCACGATCCTCGCCCGTAGCAGCGCCGATGCCCATGAGGGCGGAACCGGCATCCTTCATGACGGACTTGACGTCGTTGAAGTCGACGTTGATCAGACCCGGGGTGGTGATCAGCTCGGTGATGCCCTGAACACCGGAGAGCAGCACCTGGTCGGCGGCACGGAAGGCATCGAGCACGGAGATGGAGACGTCAGAGATCTCCAGGAGACGATCGTTGGGGATGACGATGAGGGTGTCGACCTCTTCGCGCAGCGTGGTGACGCCACCCTCGGCCTGCGCCGCGCGGCGGTTACCTTCGAAGGAGAAGGGACGGGTCACGACGCCGACCGTCAGGGCGCCAGCCTCGCGGGCGACGCGGGCGACGACGGGGGCCGCACCGGTTCCGGTGCCACCGCCCTCACCGGCGGTCACGAAGACCATGTCCGCGCCCTCGAGGGCGGCGGCGATCTCGTCAATGTGATCCTCGGCGGCCTTACGACCGACGGCGGGGTCCGCGCCGGCACCCAGGCCGTGCGTCAGTTCGCGCCCAATATCAAGCTTCGTCTCGGCATCGGACATGAGCAGAGCCTGCGCGTCAGTGTTGACCGCGATGAACTCAACGCCCTTGAGGCCGACCTCGATCATTCGGTTCACGGCGTTAACTCCGCCGCCGCCGACGCCGACGACCTTGATCACTGCCAGGTGGTTTTGCGGTGTCGCCATGGATGTCTCCCTTGCATCAGACCCTCAACCTCTAGTTGAAGGTTGATGTTTAACGTGCTTCGTGTCGGAAAGAAATTAGGGGTCCGCGCGCCTTCCTTCAAGCCAACACGCGGACAAAGAAGAAGGCTTAACTGGTCACAGGGTGATTCGGAGACGACACGTCGTATGTGCTCGCCTGGACATTCGCCAGCAAAGTGGCCAGCACCCGCGCCTTTTGGGGCGCATCGGCGCTAGTCCCCCACTTGACAGTCTGCCCCCCGCGCAGCGTGAAATTCACCTGCGTTCCCGTCGCGGTGATAGCTGAGACCTGGGAGCGCGTCGACTCGTCGAGGGCGCCCAAGACGGAGGCCACATCGGCGGCCCCCGTCGTCCGATCGTCCGGCAGCGTCACAAGCGGATAGGTACCCGCGCCATTCACCTGCTGAAAGGCCACGCCGTGGTCGTCCACCAGCCAATAGCCGCCCGAAGACGCCTCAACGGCCATGCCCGTGCGCATCGTGACCGAGATCGTCAGGCTCGTCGGCCAGCGGCGAGACACCGCCGCCGATTTCACGGCGACGTTGGTCTCGACCGCGCGCGCGACCTCCTGCGTGTTCAGGAGCGTCAGCGGCACCCCTTCGAAGGGGGATACCGAGGAGCGCACGGACTCGTCCGTCACGAGCGTCCCGTCCTCGCCGGACACTTCAATGGCGGACGTCGACAGGGCGAACAGGGACGAGAAGAACGCCGCCCACGACGCGCCACCCACGAGCGCCACCACGATGATGGCAATCGCCGCACGACGAAGAAGGAGCAGGCGCCGAGCGCGCGCACGCTCGCGCAGCCGATCCCCCAGGTTCGTGGTTTCCTCACTACCCAGCAGCGCCGCGGCATCCGCGGCCGCGATGGGTGTTGACAGGGTTCCTCGGGCGCCTCGACGCACAACAGCAGACGACGATTCCTCGCCGACCGCCTCTCGCGCCACTCGGTTAGAACGAGCCTCACGCGAGCCACGCGCACCGAAACGTTGCGAGGAGAGGCGCTGGGAGGTCCCGCCGCGCGTCGACTCGCTCTCCCCGGACACCCCCTGTCCCGACGAGGCCTCCACGGCCTCGTCGCTCCTTTGCCCGGGTGCGCTCGACGCCCCGGAGGGCTGGTCGTGGCGTCCCCCCGGGCGCCTCGGCGAAGGAGGCCTCATGCCCCCATCCGCTTCCACTCTTCCAGGACGTCATCCCCGCAGCGCGTGATCGACCCTGCCCCCATCGTGACGCAGACGCCATGCTCGGGGGTCACAGATGCCGCCAGGCGCGCGGCCTCGTGCATGTCCTCCACGTAGGAGGCGCCGGGCACGCGCGACGAAATCAGCGTCGAGTCGACGCCGGGCTCCGGATCCTCGCGCGCGCCGTAGATCCCCGCCAACACGACGTGGTCAGCGCCGGCGAGCGCCCGCGCGAAACGCTCGGCGAAGATGCGAGTGCGCGAGTACAGGTGCGGCTGGAAGACGACCGTCACCTGCGCCCCATCGGCGACGACCCGCGCCTCCCGAATCGCGGCCTCCACCTCCGTCGGGTGATGCGCGTAGTCGTCAAAAAGTCGGCGGGTCCCCACCTGGCCGCGCGCCTCGAAACGACGCGCCGCCCCCGTGAAACGGCCCAACCCATCCGCGACAGCCTGCGGTTCCAAGCCGCACTCGATGCCGGCCACCCAGGCTCCCGCCGCGTTCAACACGTTATGTTCACCGGGCACGGACATAACCAGCTCCGCGCTGTGCTCTCCCCACGCCAGGCGCGCTCTCGCTCCATGAGCGCTCACCTGTACGTCCGAAATGGCGACGTCCACCTCGCACAGGGCGCGCTCGGCACGCCCGTAGGTCACGACCCGCAACCCTTCTGCGCGCGCCGCGTCGGCCAGGCGCACCGCGCCCTCATCCTCCGCGCACGTCACCAGCAGGCCACCGGGGACCATGCGCCGGGCAAACTCGACGAAAATCTGCTCGAACTCCTCGCGCGAATGGTAGCGATCCAGATGATCGGGCTCCACGTTCGTCACGATCTCGATAGCCGGGGAATAGTTCAGGAACGAGCCATCCGACTCGTCAGCCTCGGCGACGAACACGTCGCCACCACCCAAGTGCGCACCCGTGCCCAACTGGGGCAGCACACCACCCACGGCCACCGACGGATCCAGCCCGCACGCCGCCAAGGCGATCGCGAGCATGCCCGACGTCGATGTCTTGCCGTGTGCCCCGGCCACGGCCACGAAACGCATGCCCGTCGCCGCCAGCGCCAGCGCCTGGGAGCGGTGCATCACCAGCTGGCCGCGCTCGCGCGCGATCGCCAGCTCCGGGTTATCCTCACGGATCGCCGTCGAGACCACAACCACTGAGGTCGGGTCGACGTGTGAGGCCTCGTGCCCAACGAATGCGCGCACACCAACGGAGCGCAGGTGCTCGAGCACGGCGGACTCTTCGCGGTCCGATCCCTCCACGGTCGCGCCGCGAGATGCCAGCAGCTCCGCGACGACGCTCATGCCAGCGCCGCCGATGCCAATCAGGTGGAAACGATCCTCAAGCGTCGGCTCACTCATGGCCGCCCTCCTTCACCTGAGCCAGAGCCAGATCGGCCAGCGCGCGGGCCGCGCCCGCACGCCCCAGCGACTGCGACGCAGCCGCCATATCCGCCAGACGCGTGGACCCCAGCAACGGGAACACGTTGCGGCGCACAAACTCGGCGGTAAAGTCCTTGTCGTCGATGAGCTGCGCGCCCCCGGCGGCCACGTGGTCAGCCGCGTTCAGACGCTGCTCGCCGTTACCGATCGGGAGAGGCACGTAGATGCACGGTAGCCCCAGGGCCTCCATCTCGGCGACCGTTCCGGCACCCGAGCGGCACACCACGAGATCCGCGACAGCCAGCGCGTCCTCCATCGTCGTCAGGTAATCAATGACATGCCAGCGATCCGCCAGGCCGGCGGCCTCGACGGCCTCCCTCACCGGCCCGTCCTTGCCACGACCCGTCAGGTGCACGACCTGGGCACCCTCCGGCAGCGCGTCCGCCGCGCCCGTCATCGACTCGTTGACGTGCAGGGCCCCCAGAGATCCGCCCGTCACCAGCAGCGTCGCAGCGTCAGCATCCACGCCCAGGCGCTCGGCGGCCTCGCGGCGCGCCTGCTTGGCGCCCTCCGCGTCCGCGCGACGACTCGCAAGATCCGCGATCGCCGCACGCAGGGGCAGACCCGTCACGACGGTCTCGCCACGCTTGGCCGCCAGCGGTGAGGAAGGGAAGGTCAAGGCGACGACGGCAGCGTTGCGCGCGCCCACCTTGTTGGCCAGGCCCGGGCGCGCGTTCTGCTCGTGGATGACGATCGGAACACCCGCGCGCTTAGCGGCGATGTAGGCCGGGGTCGACACGTAGCCGCCAAAACCCACGAGCACATCGGCGCCCTCCAGGGCCTGCGCACACCGCTTGACAGCGTCAGCGAAGCGTGAGGGCAGGGTAAAGAACGCCGGAGAAGGACGCCTGGGCAGAGGAACGCGAGGGATCTCCACCAGCGGGAAGCCCTCAGCGGGAACCAAGTCGGCCTCAAGGCCAGCCTTTGTTCCCAGCACAACCACCTCGGCGCCGCTGGCGCGCAGCTGCGCAGCAGTCGCCAGAAGCGGATTCACGTGGCCGGCGGTCCCGCCACCAGCCATCACAACCTTGACCATAAGCGTCTCCTTAACGCGAGTGCCTGACCTTCAGTTTAACGAGCGGAGCGCCTGCGGGGAGCCACCCGCGGGTCCCGACCAGCCGAGGCCTCGTCCGGCCTCCCAATCATCCGCATCCCCGCACGGGCACGCGCGAAGGACGCCACGACCGCCACCGACGTAATCGTGAACAGGAACGAGGAGCCGCCATAGGACACGAGCGGCAGGGGTACACCGATAACCGGGCCAATGCCAGTCACCGACAGCACATTGATGACCGTCTGCACGCCGATCCACGTGCCCACGCCCGAAGCGGCAACGATAACAAAAAGGTCCGACGACTCACGCGCCACGCGGAACATGCCCCACACGAGCAGCCCCAGACACAGGAGGACCGCGAAGGTACCGAGCAGGCCGAATTCCTCGCCGACGATCGCAAAAATAAAGTCCGTGTGCGCGGCCTGCAGGTAGTTCCACTTCTCCCGCGACGCGCCCGGCCCCAGGCCCGTAAGCCCGCCTGAGCCCAGCGCCCACAGCGAGTGGTCAATCTGCTCCGGCGCGGACTCGTCCGGTCCCTTCGAAGTACCCGGCAGAACCGCCAAGATTCGGCGAATACGGGTCGGGTTCGACAACACGAGCAGCACCAGGGTCGGGATCGCGACCATCACGAGCCCGCCGAACCATCTCTTGGGTAGGCCCGCCACCCACACGGCGCCAAGCGCACCCATCGCGACGACCATTGCCGTGCCCATGTCACGCCCCAGCATGACCGCGCCGAGGGCCACCAGCACCGGCAGGCCAACCGCAACACCCATCGTCTTGATGTCGCAACGCTTCACGGCCGACTTGGAGACCATGAGGGCCAGGAACACGACGAGTGCGAGCTTCAAGAACTCCGACGGCTGCGCCATGATTGGACCCAGCTTCACCCAGTTCGCGTTACCGCCCTCGGAGCGGCCCAGCGGGCTCAAAACCAGCGTCTGGAAAGCGAGCGCCCCGACGAACATCGGCGCTGCCAGCCGCATCAGCCACCGCTGGGGCACCAGCTGCACGCCGGTCGCGATCAACAGCGAGACAACGATGATCGCCACCGGGCGCGCATACGCCGCGTAGGGATTCTCCCCCTGGGCGATCGACGTAACGGTCTGAGCGGAAAAACCCATGACCAGGCCGAAGAGAGACAGCATGAGAGCCGGAATCACGACCAGGTAGTAGGTCGTCACCGGGTTGTCTTCGCGCTCGCGCCCCGACCCGAAGCGAATCCGGGGCAGAGTCACGGTCGGGATATGCCAGCCTCGCTTATTCGTCGACACCGTCGCTCCCCCACTGGGCAGCCAGGCGATTGACAGCGTCAGCGAAGGCGTCACCGCGCTGGCCGTAGTTGTCGAACTGGTCCCACGACGCGCACGCCGGGGCGAGCACGACGGTGTCGCCCGGACGAGATAGGGCCACGGCCTCGTTGACGACCGAGAACATCCAGTCCTCGTGCCCGTCGACCTCAACGAAGGGCACCTCGGGGGCACCGCTCGACAGGGCAGCCACGAGAGCCCGACGGTCCTCGCCGATGACGATGACGCCGCGCAGGATCGGCTCGACCTGGCTGATAAGCTCCGCAAAATCCTGGCCTTTGGCGTCGCCGCCGACGATCCAGATCGCGCTGCGCGGGGGCAGCCCCGCGAGGGAGGCTCGGGCCGCGTGCGCGTTGGTCGCCTTGGAGTCGTCGATCCAGGTCAGGTCCGCTGCCCGAGCGATGACGGTGCGTCGGTGCCCGGCGGGACGGAAGGAACGCAGCCCTGCTTCCACGGCCTCGGGCTCAACGCCGTAGGCGCGCGCCAGCGCGGCGGCGGCCAGCGCGTCGGAGAGAACGGCGGGTGAGGGGTGGGGTCCGAATGCCTCGGACAAGTCGGAGATGTGGGCGAGGGCGGTGGCGTGGCGCGCGCGGTCCTCGACGAATGCGCGATCCACCAGCAGCCCCTCGACGATGCCGAACTGCGAGACGCTCGGGGCGCCGAGGGTCAGACCGATAGCCCGCGCTCCCTCCACGACGTCCGCGTTCTCCACCATGGCCTCGACGCGTCGGTCGGCCGCCGGGTACACGCACGCGCGCACAGTGTTCTCGTAGATACGCGCCTTGTCGGCCGCGTATGCTTCCACGCTGCCGTGCCAATCCAGGTGGTCCGCGTCCACGTTCAGGCAAATGGAGGCAAGCGGGTGCACCGTGAGAGCCGTGTGCAGCTGGAAGCTGGAAAGCTCAACCGCGAACACCTCTGCGTCGGAATCAATCGCGCGCGTGATCGGCGTACCGATATTGCCCACTTCGTCGACCTTCGCCCCCGCGCTGCGCAGGATCTGCCCGAGCATGCCAACGGTCGTCGTCTTGCCGTTGGTTCCGGTTACCGTCAGCCACGGGCGCCCCGCGTGGGGGCCCTCCTCCTGGAGACGCCAGGCGAGCTCCACCTCACCCCACAGGTCAATGCCCGCCTGCTCGCACGCGGCAAAGATCGGGTGATGGGCGGGGATCCCTGGAGAGACAACGACGAGGTCGGGGCGGGCATCGAGCACCGCGACCACCAGGGCACTCGCGTCCTCCTCGACGTGGACGGGCACGGCCGCAACGTCGTCGAAGGAAAGAGAGGCGGTGGGCCGCGCCGCGTAGGCACGAACGGTCCAGTCGCGGGCCAGCAGCGCACCCGCGGCTCCCTGGCCGGACTTACCCCAGCCGATGACGGCGGCGCTGCGGCTCATCGAGCGTACACCCACTCCGCGTAGAAGACGCCCGCGCCGGCGACCGCGACAATGGCGGCGATCAGCCAGAAGCGGATGACGATGGTGACTTCCTTCCAGCCCAGCAGCTCAAAGTGATGATGCAGCGGAGCCATGCGGAAGACACGCTTGCCCGTCGCCTTAAACACACCGATCTGGATGACATCGGAGACGACAACCGCGACGAAAAGGCCGCCAACGATGATCGCAAGCAGCTGCGTCTGGGTCAGGATGGACAGGCCAGCGACGGCGCCGCCCAGGGCGAGCGCACCGGTATCTCCCATGAAGATCTGCGCGGGCGACGCGTTCCACCACAGGAAGCCCGCCAGAGCACCGATGAGGGCGGCACAGAAGATCGCCAGGTCAAGCGGGTCGCGGGTCGAGTAGCAATTCGCCGGGTTAGCGCCCAACTGGGTGCAGGACTGAATACGCTGGAAGTAAGCGATGAAAGTGTAGGCGCCGAAGACGAAAATGGACACACCCGTTGCCAGGCCGTCCAATCCGTCCGTCAGGTTCGTCGCGTTCGACCAGGCCGTCACAATGAGGTTCGTCCAAATGAGGTACAGGACGACACCGAGCGCGAGCCCAGCGAAGCCGAGCGTCAGCGCGGTCGGGCGCGCGAAAGAAATCGCGAGTGTTCCGGGATACTCCCCGTACTCGTTCGGGAGGACGAGGGTGCCCAGCGCGAAGGCGGAGGCGACGAGCACCTGGCCGATGATCTTGCCCGATGGGTGCAGGCCGAGCGAGCGCTGCCTCATGATCTTAATGCCGTCGTCGAGCAAGCCGATCACGCCGAGCCCCACGAAGAGGAAGACCAGAAGCAGACCCGACCATGAGGGACCAGCCCCTGCGACGAAGGAGCCGATCAGCCACGCAACGACGGTCGCCAAGATGATGACCACGCCACCCATCGTGGGTGTCCCACGCTTCGTCAGGTGCTGGGTGGGCCCATCCTGGCGGATGAACTGGCCGTACTGGTGCAGCACCAGGAAACGGATGAGCAGCGGTGTGCTCGTCACGGACAACGCCATCGCAATGATGAACGCAGCGATAAGACCAATCACCGGGTCATTCCCTTCTCCCGCAGGATGTCAGCCACCTGCCACGAATGTGAACCAAAGGAACCCTTCACCAGGACGACTGCGCCATCGCCGGCGAATTCAAGAGCCAGACGAGCGGCGTCGGCAGGATCCGACGCGACCTCGCGATGGGGAACACCGCTGGCACCCTCGAGATAGTAGTGGGCGTCCGTGCCCAAGCCGACAAGCGCGTCAACGCCCGCCGCCTCGATCATCGCACCAACCTCTTCGTGCAGCGACCGGGAGTCCTCCCCCAGTTCGAGCATCTCTCCCAGGACGGCCACTGTGCGCCTGTCTTGGCCGATCGATGCCAGCGCGGCAATACCCGCACGCATCGAGTCGAGGTTCGCGTTGTAGGAGTCGTCGATGAGCGTGAGGTCACGGCCGTCTACGACGAGCTCGTGCACGTCCATCCGGTGAGGGCTGAGCGCCCGAGCACTGGACAGGACCGTCGCGACGGTGGCCAAGTCGACACCCAGGGTGAGGGCACCCGCGGCCGCTGCGAGCGCATTCGCCACGTGGTGACGTCCAACGATTGCGAGAGAAATCTCAGCGCTACCCGCCGGAGTGACGAGGGTGAAGTGCGCTCGGTCCGCGGCATCAACGCTCACGTCCTGCGCACGCACGTCGGCGAGCGGGTTGCCCGACGCGGAGAAGCGAATGACCTGTCCACTGGCCAGAGGGGCCATCGCCTCGACGTTGGGATCATCCATGTTGAGAATGACGGGGCCGCCCGGTCGGGTCCCCGCAATCAGTTCGGCCTTCGCCCGAGCGACACCCTCAAAGCCACCGAAACCGCCCACGTGCGCGTGACCCACGCACAGTTCGATAGCCACGTCGGGGGCGACAATGTCCGTCAGGTAGGTGATGTGCCCGGGACCGGAGGCCCCCATCTCGAGCACCAGGTGACGCGTTGACTCATCGGCCAGCAGAACCGTCAACGGCAGTCCGACCTCGTTGTTGAAGGAGAGCTTAGGGGCCACCGTCGGCCCGTGGGCACTCATGATCTGGAAGAGCAGGTCCTTCGTGGTCGTCTTGCCCACGGACCCCGTCATCGCGATAACATCGAGCGTCCCGCCGGCGCGTAGCGCCTCCACGTGCGCGCGTGCGAGAGCACCAAGCGCCTCCGTCGAATCCTCGACGACGATCTGCGCCACGGCCTCGTCAACCTCACGCTCAACGATGACCGCGACCGCGCCGCGCGTGACAGCGCCCGCCACGAAAGCGTGCCCGTCGGCGCTTTCACCGCGCCGCGCGACGTACAGCGACCCCGCCTGCGCCTCGCGAGAGTCGGTCACCACGGGTCCAGTCACTGCAACGTCGGTGCCCACGAGGCGACCAGAAACCGCTTCAGCAATCCACTGAGCTGATGTCTGCATGCTTCTCTTCTCCTTCAGACTCACGGAGTCGTCGGATACAGGTTAGCGGACCCGGAGGACGCCGGGATACCCAGGTTACCGACGGCGGTGCGCGCGATGTCGCCAAACAGCGGCGCCGACGAGTCCGATGAGACTGACGCCACTCTGGGATTGTAGAGAACCACGGCGATCGCCAGACGCGGCGCATCCGCCGGGATGATGCCGGCCGTTGTCGACACCAGGCCCGACGCCCCGTCGATGACCGTCTCCGCGGTGCCCGTTTTAACAGCCACGCGATAGCCGGGTACCTTCGAGGCACCTGCGGTGCCCAGGTCGTCCTCGACGACGGACTCCATCATGGTCAGCAGCTGTGAGGCCGCGGCCGCCTCCATGACCTGAACCGGCTGTGTTCCCTCCGGAACTTCGACCGTCCCATCCGCGTTCGTCCACGACTTGACGATGTGCGGGGAGATACGCACACCGCCGTTGCCGATCGTCGCGAGCGCCGAGGCCTCCTGAATGGCCGTGATCGCGTAGGCCTGGCCGAACATCGTCACGTAGCGGTCACGTCCCTGCCACTGGTCCGAACTGCGCAGCAGACCCGCGGACTCCCCCGGCAGCTCAATGCCCGTCTCCTGGCCGAAACCAAAGGCGCGCATCATCGAGTAGCGCTGGTCATCCGTCATCGTCTGGCCGATCAGCACGGTGCCCGTGTTCGAGGACTCGGCGAGGACTCCCGTTGCCGTCAGCGTCTCGCCGTTGTGCTCGTGGAAGTCGGTAATCGGGCCTCCCGCGTCCGGCAGATTGAGGGAATAAGGCACCTGGAAGACGCTCGTGGGGGTGATCGTCCCCTGGTTCAGGGCCGCACCCACCGTGATGAGCTTACCCACCGAGCCGGGCTCGAAGGTGTCTTGCACAGCGTGCACCTTCTGCGGATTCGCATTGTCCGGTTCCTTCGAGTTCGAGTCGGCCATGACCAACACGTGGCCAGTCGCCACATCCTCGATGACCACCGCACCCCAGTCAGCCTGGTGCTTGGCCACGCGAGCGTCCAGCAGGTCCTGTACCTGATGCTGCAGGTCAGCGTGCAACGTCAGCTCGACGGAGCCACCGTTCTTCGGCTCTACCGTCGTGCGCTTGCCGCCCGGCATAACGGCGCCGTTGGGCGCGATTTCGAAGGCTTGCGCGCCGGGCGTACCCGTGAGCAGGTGGTCGAACTGCGCCTCCATGCCCGAAGAGCCCTGGCCTTCGGCGTTCACCGTTCCAATGACGGGGGCGGCCACGTTCCCGTTCGGATACTCGCGTTCAAAGACCGACTCCCACTCGATGCCGTAGATGTCGAGCTTGCGGATCTCGCGGTAGGTGACCGCATCGACGTTGCGCTTGATGTACACGTAGGTTGACTCACCGAGCATCATGCCGCCCAGCACCGCCTCGTCCATGCCCAGCAGGGGCGCGAGCTGATGAGCGGCCTCGGCCGGGCCTCGCCCGACCTCGTTCCCGTCATCATCACGGTGTACGTAGGAGCGAATGTTCACCTGGTTGACCGCAATGTCGTATGTCTGGATCGAGTTCGCCAGAACAACACCCGTCGCATCCACGATAGAGCCGCGCGCGGCGGCCACCGACGTCGACGAGGTGCGCACGCGCTGCCCCTGAGCGGCCAGCGAGGGCCCCTCGATGATCTGGAGCTGCACCAGGCGCACACCGCACAGGCTCAGCGCCCCGATGATGAGCACCAGGATCCAGCGCGAGCGCGTGAAGACGGTATCCATAGGAACGACGCTCCGCGTTATTTGGCGGGGGTCCCGCCCTCAACGGTTCCCGTCTCGAGCGTGATGAACCCGGAGGTACCCGCGGGGACCATACCGTTGGCCTTTGCTGCCTTCTCGAGCTCCGTGGGCGAGGCCTTACGGTCGAGCTCGGCGCGCATCGTCCACGACTGCGCTTCCAGCTCGTTGAGCACCAGCTGCTGCTCGCGAATCTCGAAGGAAGTCTGAGCCATACGGGTGTTGAGGACCATGGACGCGACCACGGAGGCCAGCGCGACGGCAACGAGGAGCATAAGGATAGCCACGGCCGAGCGGCGCGGGCGCGTCCCCTCAACGATGCGAAGCTCGCGGACCTCCTCACGGCGCAGCTCGGGGCGGGCCGCAGGACGTGCCTTGGCAGTTGCTGCACTCATGAGAGATCCTTCCATTCACGAATGAGTTCCGCTCCACGCAGTCGCACGGAGGCGGATCGGGGGTTGTGGTCTTGTTCGGCTCGGTCGGCGCGGTTAGCGCCCTTGGTGAGTAGTTTCAGGCTGGGGGCCATCTCATCGGGGATGATCGGCAGCCCGGGGGGTGCTGCGCTGGTGGAACCGCGCCGCAAGACGTCTTTGACTATTCGGTCTTCGAGGCTCTGGTAGGACTCAACCACCAGGCGTCCTCCGACCCTCAGGCACGATAGGGCGCGCGGCAGAGCCCGCTCCAAGATGGTGAGCTCGTCGTTGACTGCGACGCGCAGTGCCTGGAAGGTGCGTTTAGCTGGGTTGCCGCCGGTGCGTCGCGCAGGCGCGGGGATGGCCTCTCGAATAATGTCCACGAGTTCGCCCGTGCGCGTAATGGGGGCATTGTCCCTGCGGCGAATGATCAGTCGCGCGATGCGTGGCGCAAACTTTTCCTCGCCGTAGGTGCGCAGGATACGGATGAGCTCCCCCTCCGAGGCAGTGGCCAGGAGGTCGGCGGCACTACGTCCGGTGGTCGCGTCCATACGCATGTCGAGCGGAGCGTCCTTGGAGTAGGCGAAGCCTCGCTCGGCCTCGTCGAGCTGGAGAGAGGAGACGCCCAAATCCATGAGGACGCCGTCGATACGCGCGCCGGGACCACACTGCTTCGCCACGGCCTCGGCAATACGATCGTAGGTCGTATGGACCGCACGGAAGCGGCTCCCGAAGCGTTCGAGGCGGGCGGAGGCGAGCGCGATAGCCTGCGGGTCTCGGTCGATGCCGATGACTGTCAGACCTTCGAAGCGTTCGAGCGCCCCCTCGGTATGACCACCCATCCCCAGGGTGGCGTCCACCAGGACTGCACCGGGGGCCTCGATCGCGGGTGCGAGCATGTCGAGGCACTCCTCGAGGAGGACGGGGACGTGGCGGTCGGCGGCTGTGCGACCGAGGGCGTCCTGGCCAGCCGAGTTCTCGGGGCGCGACGAATCGCGCACCGAGTTCAGTGCACGCACCATGCCGCACCTCCTTGTCGTTAGTCATAACCGGTGTCCGACCCGTCCACCCAGGTCCCCCACCGTGCTCCGCCACCGGGGAAGTGATGTCGGAACA
>ERZ773072.721-NODE-721-length-17546-cov-3.573381_pt1 | contig 17546 bp, 14 predicted proteins | sample MGYA00580617_ERZ773072 | MGnify/ENA primary metagenome ERZ773072 (study PRJEB29015, sample SAMEA2737970) | human oral metagenome | biome: human oral; feature: human-associated habitat; material: dental | place: China | collected 2122 ...
GAAAAGATATTTTTCCTGTAATGTTTATGCACCAAAAATTCATCGGTATTATAGGCTAAAATATTAAAGGTAAATCTTAGAGAAAGAAATATTAAGACAGAGAAACCTATCCGTATACTGTTTTTAGCATTAAAGTTAATCAATAGAGACCTAAGGAAGTAGATTGTAATGCCTAAAAAGACAGCTTCTATAATATTCATTGGGATTTGCTCAATGAGCAGTGTGTCAAAGCCAGCGAAGAAGTGTACAGTATTGAGGAAGAGAGAGGAGATGAGGTCGTAACCCTTTTCTAACCAGAGTATCTCAAAGCCGAGACCTATGAATATCGCCATAAAAACAGAATAGATAATTACTACTTCTGCTAATGGAATGGCGAAGATATTAGACACCAAGGATATTAAAGGAAACTGATGAAAATAATATAAAACCAATGGTAGCGTGGCAATTTGTGCTGATAGTGTTATCGATATTATGGATGAGAAGTACTGATATATTTTGCTATCCACTTTTGGGAATAGCTTGGCAATAGGTCTATTAAGCCAATAAATCCCAAGTACTGCCGAGAAGCTCAGCTGGAAACCTACATCAAACAGCTGGTGAGGATTAAAACCGAGAATAAACAGTGCTGATAAACTCACGGACTGCAATAAGTCAGGTTTTCTTTTGAGCAACACATATATATAATATATACTAATCATAATGCTCGAGCGCACCACCGAGCTACCATAATCTATAAACACCGTAAAAGCCCAAATAAAAGCAAGGGAGAGAAGCACTCTCCATCTTTTAGATAACAGCCAAATCTGGGAAAGAAGGAAGTAGGCCAGCCCAAAGATAATCACCATATGTGAGCCTGAAATAGCCAGTATATGCACCAATCCCGTTCGGGTAAAGTCATCATTGGTAGCCTCGTCTATCTCTGTACGGTCGGCAAGGATAATCCCTTTCAGCAGTTCTTTATTGGCTTTTGGGAGCTGGGATTTATCAATTTTTCTGAGGACATTTAGCCTGTATTGCTTTATTTTTTCGGTAGGGGAGAGGTCGTTTCTCTCGGCGTGTTCAAAAGCATTAGACAAATAGATTTGATAATAAATCTCTCGCCTGCTCATATATTTACTGTAATCAAACTGATAGCTGTGCTCAGGTTTTTTAATCCTGTTAATAAAGCCTTTTCCTCTGTAATAATGCGTATAATCCAGCTCTGGAAAGTCTTTTGGGATGGATAGCGTAGCTTTTATCGGTCTTGATTTATCCAGAATAATGACTTCATACCTTTTGTTTTTAAGGTTTGAATTGAGTTTTTTGTCAAGTATAAAGGTGATGATTTCATCTTTTTGAAGCGGGAGAATATCTCTTCCCTGTCTTAATGAAAGTGAAAACGCCCCAAGACCGAAAAATAAAATGCTGATGAATACAATTGAAATATACCGTACATAGATTTTCAGTGAGGCTAATGAAAGTATAAAAGCAGTTGCTACCAGTAGATAAATCCACATTCTATCGCAAGAAAGCGCATCTTGAAACAAAATCCCAAGTACGAAAGCTATACACGATATAAGTATGGGGTAGCGAGGCATTAAAACTCTGATTAAACACCCCTCAAAAGTAGGTCTATTTCCTTAGACTGCCAAAGGTTTAATCCTTTATATATACCAGTTCGTTTTGTGAGTTTGAGTTTTCATCGCTGAGAATTTCTGCTGTTTTCAGCTTATCGAGGAGTATGGGAATAAAGAAATTCATCTCAAAGAATTGTCGGTGTATTCCATTGAGCATTTCTGTGAAGATATCCATTCCCACCTTGTTATTATGCAGGTCCATTTGCTTTTCGAGGGGGAGGTTAGGGAAGAGTTCTTCGTGTGTATCTGTCATCTTTTTGCACCAGCTGAGGGCTTTGCGTGGGGAGGAGATTTTACAGCAGTACATCAGAATGGTGCAGCACCAGAGTGCGTGCCTAAAGGCATTCCCTTTTCCGCTCTTATTGTGAGTATTGGGGAAGTATTTTTGGGTTTGATGAATCGTTCTCATCGTAGCATAGAAGCTAAGAGCCGAGAATAAAGGATGCCTGAGCAAAAGCCCAATAACCCGCATCATCTTAGGAAAGCTAAGGGATTTTAAGGCATTAAGTAAGGTGTTGAGATGAGCTAATATCATTATCCTTTTGAGTTTTCTAAGCTCATTATTTTAGAATTTTGAAGCCGTTTCAGGTAGATGGGCTGATATTTTTCTATGTAGATGGCGATGCTTTCCAAGTTTTTACTCTCTATATAATGAGCGATATTGTCCGATGAATAGATAAATTGAAGGAAATTATCAATCATATTTACTGGGATTTTCAGCCTTGTGAAGTACTCGTCTCCGAAGTATTTTCTCACAGCGCTAATGTTTCTCGTCATTTTCTCATATTCGTGCAACCGCTCTTTTTTCTTCTGTTCTCCCGAGATAAGGTCGTAGATTGCATTCAGGTTGAGCGATAGCCCACCGCCTGCAAAGGCTAATGGATCTGAAGTTTGTTCTCCGCTTAGTTTAGGCTCTGGCAGCCCGATTACCTTTCGTACTTCTAAGGTCTTTTCAGCTGCTTTTAGTTTCGCTACATCAGCGTGGAGGTTTCCTGTGGGCTTGAAGCGAATCACCACTTCTGGGATTTCTATATACGCTCGTTTCAGTTCTATAAAATTGTGGCTATTGTTGAGCATTTCCTGAGATACGCTAATATCTTTCCTCTCGGAGATAATGGAGGTAAATCTCACCTTATCACCTGCTTTTACACTGAGGCTAAATTCGCCATTGTAGTTTGTGAGTACTGTTTTGTGGGTGCTCAGATTGGTTACATAGATATGGTTGAGGAACACCTGTGCGTCTTCTTTCATAAAGACTTGTCCTCTGAATACCTGTGCGCCCAGTCTTATCTGAGCTATAACTACGATAAAAACAAAAATAAACCGCGCCATTTGCCCTGCAAAAATACTCGTTTCTCTTTCCCATCCGTCTATTTTCACAAACTTTAACTAAGAGGCGAAGTATAAGGTTTTATGGATTATATCTGTTTTTAGTTTGTAGGGAGGTAGCTCCAGCTAAATAAAAAGTCGAGATTATCATTTTAGCAAAAATCTTACTGTTTTTTATCAATTTTTAGGTTCTTAACCTAAATTTTCTGGTTCCTAACCACAAAAAAGGAGTTCTGAACCGGAAAAAAGTGGTCTCAGACTATAAAAAAGGAGTTCTGAACCACAAAAAAGTGGTCTCAGACCACAAAAAAGGGGTCTTTGACCCTCTCTGACCCCCAAAAAAAATCCTGAAACATTTGTTTCAGGACTTCTTAAATGGAGATGAAAAAGTTATTTCTTCACGGGAGCTATGTTCATTAGCTTCATAAATTCATCCAGTTTTGGCATTATGATGATTTCTGTTCTACGGTTTTCGGCTCTGCCAGAAACGGATGCGTTGGTTGTTTTAGGGTTAAACTCTCCTCGTCCGCCAGCGGTAATTCTGTTAGGATTTACGCCGAACTGAGTTTGGAGAATCTTCGCTACGGAGGTTGCCCTTAGTGCGGAGAGCTCCCAGTTGTCTTTTGGTACATTGGAGGAGTTGAGCGGTGTGTTGTCGGTATTTCCTTCAATCAATACGCTGTAAGTATCATAGTCGTTGATTACCCTTGCCACTTTGCCGAGTACTTCTTGTGCTGCTGGGAGTACATCATATTTGCCCACTTGGTAGAGCATTTTGTCGGAGAGGGAAATCATTACCACGCCTTTCAGTACTTTTACTTCTACATCTTTGTCGGCTACATTGTCCAGTGTTCGTTTCAGTTTGTTAGACAGTGCGAGATTTAAACTGTCGTTTCTCGAATTGGATGCGATAAGCTGTTTGATGTATGCGTTAGATGCATTGATTTCTCCCACCAGTTTGTCGATATTCGCAGAAGACTTTCCAGTGTTGGAAAGGCAGGCATCGAGTGAAGATTTAAGGGCGTCGTTTTGGCTTTTCAGCAGGCTGTTCTCACTTGCGAGCCCAGCATTTTGCCCTCTAAGCTCCTGAATCTCCCTTTGTCTTTCGGCGAGGTTTTCAAGGCTTTGCTTGTAGTTTTGGTTAAGGCTGTCGTACTGCTTTTTGCTCACGCAGCTCATTAACCCCAGTGCCATTGCTCCAATGGCTAAGAATTTCATTACTTTCATTGCTATAAAGATTTAAATTTTATAATGGATTTTTGGGCAGATACTGCCTTTAATTGCGGTCAAAAGTACAAATTCATTTTTAAAAGATACCTATCTTTGCTAAACTTTAAAATATTTTAAGAAATAAATCCTGTGCTAAGTATTGAGAGATTTAAAGCCGAACTCGAGCGCCTTTGTGTAGATTTTCGGGAGAAGAAATACCTCCTTGCCGTTAGCGGTGGGGTAGATTCTATGGTGCTTGCCTCTCTCTTTGCTGAGGTTTTTCAGGGAGGGGCTCAGCTTTTTGTGGCACATATCAATTATCATCTTCGCGGAGAGGATTCCAATCTTGACCAGCAGCTTGTGGAGGCATTCTGCCAAGAAAAGAATATTCCTGTATATCTATATAGTGTATCTAATGGAGATGGTAAGCCTGCAAGCGGCTCTATTCAGCTATGGGCAAGGGAGCTCAGGTACAGGTTTTTCTACAGTCTTTTAGAAGAGCACAGGATAGATTACTTGGTTACGGCGCATCATTTGGGCGACCAGTTGGAAACTTTTATTATCAATCTTTCTCGTGGTTCGGGTATTAAGGGGCTTTGTGGCATCCCTTCAAAAGGGGAAAATATCCTCCGCCCACTGCTCAATTTCACAAAAGAGGAGCTTTATGATTATGCTGAGCGGTGCTCAATCCCTTACAGAGAAGATAAATCCAATAAAAAAGATGACTATCTGAGGAATAAAATAAGAAACCATATCTCCCCACTCCTCAGTGAGCTTAGCCCTCATTTTCTCAATAATTTTAATAAGTCTCTGCATCTGCTCAGCCAAGCTAAAACTTTTGCAGAAGGGAAAGTTGATGAGGTTTTTAATGGCTTATCCCATACCGATAGAGGGGATATTGTTATCAATAAAACCAAACTTGTGGAGGAAAGCCCTTTTGTACAGTTTGAAATCCTCAAAAACTTCGGCTTTGAAAACTTAACCGAAATAGAGAAAATTTTTAGTTCTCAAACGGGAGCTGTTTTCATCTCTGGGAGCCATTACCTTTTTATCAACCGAGATGAACTTATCTTACAGGAGAGGAATGATGCCCACAAGCAGGAGATTCACGAGATTGTGATAGAGGATGCTGCACATACCGATACCATTCGTATTTCAGATTATATTGATGAGCCTTTGCCTGCTTTTCTCTGGAAATTTGATGCCCACAGAGTTAAATTCCCATTAAAACTCAGACGAAAAAATACAGGAGATATATTCTTTCCCACAGGGATGAAGGGTAGAAAAAAGGTTTCAAAATTCTTTAAAGATGAGAAGCTCTCCACTATAGAAAAGCAAAGGATTTGGATACTCACAGATGCAGATGCTGAGGTTTTAGGGATAATCCCCCACAGGCAAGACCGCAGAAAGCAGGCACGCGAAGAAACACAAAATCTGTTAAATATTAGAGATTAGCGAGGGGGTTTATTATTTTTGCACAAATCAATACTGTATATGTTAGAAGATTCTATAATCAAAGCAACCGAACCCTCACTGTTGGATAAAAAGGAACAGGTTTTAGAGCAAATAAAACCTGAGAATATTAGCAATGAGATTTCCAATTCGGTTACAGACCTTACCTTATATATTCAGAAACTCATCAGCTGGGTAATCGATTTTATTCCAGATGCTATACGAGCGGGTTTGGGGCTTGTGGTTGGGCTTTTTGTTATCAGGACCTTCCTTAAAATCCTCAAAAACCGTTTTGAGCAGAGAAATGTAGATCCATCACTTCGTGGCTTCCTCACTTCTATTATCAAATTTACACTCTATGCACTGCTTATCCTGGTGGTAGCATCTAATTTAGGTTTCCAGACTACGGCTATCCTCGGTGCATTTTCGGGATTGGTACTCGCAGCAGGCTTGGCATTACAGGGCTCGCTTTCCAACTTTGCAGGAGGGGTGCTTATCCTGCTTTTCCGTCCGTTTGAAGTGGGAGATTATATAGAAAACAATGCAGGCACAGAAGGTACAGTAGAGAAAATAGACTTGCTCTATACTACCCTTACCACCAATCAGGGCTTAAAAGTATTCAGTCCCAATGGCACCCTTGCAAATTCGGTGATAAGGAATTTTACTAAAATTACCCAGCGAAGAATAGAATATACCATAGGGATAGATTACTCTGCCAATATAAAAGATGCCAGAGATATCATCTTAAAAGTGCTCCAAAATGATAGCCGAATAAAAGAGAACCCAGAGCCTGTTATATTCGTAACCGAGTTGGCAGACAGTTCTGTAAATCTTACTGTGCTAGCGTGGGCAGCAAGGAAAGATTATCACCCTGCATTCCAAAGCCTCCAAGAGGAGATAAAAATAGCGCTCGACAAAGCAGGAATCAACATCCCGTTCCCACAAAGAGAAGTGAGGATTATTAATGATAATGAATCTTAAATATATTGACGAATAAACTTTAATACGATTAAACTCAAACAAGACATATATGCTTAGAAAATGGTTTTTATACGCCCTGTTTTTCGTTGGGGTAATAGCAAATGCACAGGTAAAGAACCCTGTGAAGTTCAAATTTGAAGTAAAAGAGCTCGGCAATGAGCAGTATGAGGCAGTACTCTCTGCAACTATGGAGAACGGCTGGCATATTTACTCCAAAGACATCCCCGAAGATACAGGAATCCCTACCGAATACATCATTTCTGGGGCGAATGTACTCCCCACAGGCAAGTTTGTAGAAGTAGGTAAAAAGATAGAAGAGTATTCCGATGCATTTGGAGGAACTATTGTCTATTACTCCAATACGGCGGTGTTTAAACAGAAATTTAAGCTAAAAGATAAAACTAAACCTACAGATGTAGTTGCGGAGATTACCTATCAGACTTGTAATGATAGAGTCTGCCTTGCTCCCAATACCCTCGAGTTTTCTTCAAAGCTCAGCGCTGTAGAAGCCCCCTCCCAAGCAGAGGAAGCAACCCCAAAAACCGATGAGCTTCATCCTGCCGAAACTCAAACAACGGAAAATACCGTAGAAGAACCTCAGAAGCAAGAGCTAACTACTCCATTAGACCCTAAAAACTTGAAAATAGAGAGCCTTGATTATAAAAACCCTCAAGCCGATTGTGGTGCTGAAGCCGTAGTCTCTGGTGAGGAGAATTATTGGACTTACCTTTTCCTCGGTTTTGTAGGTGGGCTTATCGCTTTGCTTACACCTTGCGTCTTCCCGATGATTCCCCTTACGGTTTCCTTCTTTACAAAAGCAGCGAAGGACAAAGCAAAGGGCAGAAGAGATGCCCTGCTCTATGGGTTCTTTATCCTGCTCATCTTCGTACTCCTCAGCGTACCTTTCCACCTTATAGACGGTATCGCAGGGAATATTTTTAATGAAATTTCCACCAATGTATGGCTCAATCTCGCATTCTTTATCATCTTTATTTTCTTTGCGGGTAGCTTCTTTGGCTATTATAATATCACGCTACCGAGCTCCATCGCTAATAAGTCCTCCAAAGCAGAAGAAGCAGGCGGTATTATCGGTATTTTCTTTATGGCACTTACGCTGGTGATTGTATCGTTCTCCTGCACGGGGCCTATCCTCGGTTCGCTCTTGGGAAGTGCCGTTACAGGCTCTGCAAATGTCCCTATGCTCCTCACTTTTGCACTGGCGGGCTTCGGGCTTTCTTGGGCTATTGTGTTTGGGGTATTGGCGCTCTTCCCACAGGCGCTTCAAGCGCTTCCAAAGTCTGGCGGGTGGATGAATACCGTAAAAGTAGTACTCGGATTTATAGAACTCGGGCTGGCGCTAAAATTCCTCTCCAAGGCAGATTTAGTTTCAAAAATCTTCCTCCTCAAAAGGGAGCTCTTCATCGCTTTGTGGATTATCATTACCCTTGGTTTAGTCCTCTATCTTTTTGGGTTGATAAGATTCCCTCACGATAATAAGAACGAGAAAATCTCTAATGGGAGAAAGGTCTTTGGGCTCTTGAGCATCGGCTTTTTGGTTTATCTCGTGCAGGGGCTTGTGCCATCGGAAAGACCAAAGCTCTCCCTCCTCAGCGGGATTCTTCCTCCGCTTAATGTGAGCTATTTCTATGATGAGAAAGATGGAATACTCGGGATGCACCCTGCCCACGATTTCTTCGAGGCAATGGAAATCGCTAAGAAAGAGAACAAGCCTGTGCTCTTAGATTTTACAGGATATGGATGCGAAAACTGCCGAAAGATGGAGGAGTTCGTATGGTCAGAGCCCGATATCCTCCCGATTCTTCAAAATGAAGTAGTCCTCGCGTCCCTTTATGTGGACGACAAAGAGCCTCTCCCTGAAGCTGAGCAAACCAAAATAGATATAGGTGGTGGGCAGATGAAAAAAATCAAGACCATTGGTGATAAGTGGAGTATGTTTCAGCAAGTGAATTTTGAGAACAACTCACAGCCACACTATGTCCTCATCACACCAGACGGGAAGGTCATCAATACTCCTGTTTCCGGCTATATGGAGAAGGAGGATTTCAAGAAATTCCTCGAATGTGGCGTTCAGTGGTTTTCAAAGAATAAAAAGGATAAATAGTTCGTGAGTATCCATAATATTTTATATAAAGGGGCAAGGGTTTATAAATCCTTGCCCCTAAATTTTTCAGTGAGGAGATTAAGGAGAGTGGTTTATAATACTCCCTTAGCAGAAATAGAGGAAGAAATGCGTGAATCTTGCCAATATTTTTTTCATCGGAAGAAAATTCGCGTGAATCTTGTCAATATTTTTTCCATTGGAAGAAAATTCGCGTGAATCTTGTCAATATTTTTTTCATTGGAAGAAAATTCGAGCGTTTCTAGCTTCACTTAAGTTTCATTGGAAGAAGAAACACTGTTTCTAGCTCCACTTGGGTTTCATTGGAGGAAGATTGCAGCGTTTCCAGCTCCACCCAAGCCTACTGCGTGGGGAGCACTTAAAAACAATCGCCCCACCAGCTACGATATAAGTGTCTGCCACGCGAGTGGATAAGTCCTTCAGCTGGAAGCTGTGAATGCCACGCGAGTGGATAAGTCCTTCAGCTGGAAGCTGTGAATGCCACACGAGTGGATAAGTCCCTCAGCTGGAAGCTGTGAATGCCACGCTGTGGTTGCCTCTTTGCAGACTATGATGGGCTAGAATTTTGATTTCAGCTGTATCGCTGTGAAGACTTTTTTGGTGTATCGAGGGAAGTCGGCATTCTGAATCCAGCCATAGTAGCCAATATCTTTTTTAAAGACTTCGGCTACGGGCTGTCCTTTGTATTTCCCGAAATTAAAGACCTCTACGCCGTTTTCGTTATAGATAATATTTCCTGCGAGGTCGGCAAATTTATTATGGTAGGAGATTTCGCTCAGCGAGCTGATATCATTCGGGATATCCTGATATTTCTCGACTTGGGCATCTAAAATCTCAAAGGTAGCAAGGGTGTCTGCTTCGGCGGAGTGTGCATTTTCAAGGGTTTTATCACAGTAGAATTTATAGGCAGCGCTGAGGTTTCGGGGTTCCATTTTGTGGTAGATGACCTGAGCGTCTACCAATTTTATTTTTGAGAGGTCAAAATCTATCCCCACTCTTAGGAGCTCTTCGGCGAGTAGAGGTACATCAAACCTATTGGAGTTGAACCCTCCTAAATCTGCCCCTGAGAGCATTTGCATTATTTGCGGGGCAATGTCTTTGAGGGTGGGTTTATCAGCTACATCTTCATCATAAATCCCGTGTACTTCGCTTGCTTTTTCTGGGATGTGCATTTCGGGGTTGATGAGCCAGGTTTTGCTCTCTCGGGAGGCGTCTGGGTTTATTTTTAGGATGCAGATTTCTACAATTCTGTCTTTGGAAATATCGATTCCTGTAGTTTCCAAATCAAAAATACAAAGGGGTTTATGGAGTTTTAAATTCATTTTTAGTCGGTTTATCTCGGCAAAAATACAAAAAGAATAAAGGATTGATGAGTCTTTAATAAAAGAAGGAGAGGGGTACGATGAGAAATAATTTTTATTTGTTTTAATAATTATTTTAAATTCAATATTTTTGCAATCTAAATAATTGAATATGGAACTAAAACAAAAGGAATCAAACATTGAGCTAATCAAAGATGTTCTAAGGCAGTATCTTAAAGAAAAGAGCTATAGAAACACCCCGGAAAGATACACGATACTGGAAGAAATCTACAAATTTGATGACCATTTTAATGTAGATGACCTCTACCTTCTGATGATGAAGAAGAAGTATCATGTATCGAAGGCAACCATTTATAATACGATTGAAATCTTTTTGGAAGCAGGGCTTATCCGTAAGCATCAGTTTGGTGAGAAAACGGCAACTATTGCTTCTTATGAGAAATCTTATTTTGATAAGCAGCACGACCACCTTATCCTCTATAAAAAAGGAGGGAAAAGGGAGATTGAGGAAATTATCGAGTTTTGCGACCCGAGAATTCAGGCAATCAAGCAGTCCATAGAAGAGACTTTTGGTGTGGAGATATCAAGCCATTCCCTGTATTTTTATGGAAAGAGAAAGGAAGATTAATTAAATTTAATTGAGGAATATAAGGTACATCGTATTTTGTGCGTTGTACCTTTTTATATTGTTATATGAAGTATTTCGTTATCATATTTCTTTTCTTTTTTGGGTATGGAGGCTTCCAAAGTCAGGAAAAGCTGACCAAAGATACTTTCTTTAAACCTGAGAAATCTGCTAATCCAGAGCAGGCAGAGAAGATAAAGCATAATCATTCGGACAAGTTTGGAGTAGAGAAAGATAAATATTCTGGGAACCCTTTCTTTTCTGGAAATGTGAATTTTTCTCATAACGGCTCTGTACTCACAGCAGATGAAGTAGTGCTCTATAGCGAGGAAAACTTCGTAAAAGCCTATGGTAATGTGAAGCTACAAAATGCCGATGGCTCCGTCATTACCGCAGATGAAATGGAATACGATGGGAATACAGAGCGGGGCATTGCAAGGAAAAATGTAGTGCTTACAGACCCTAAGCAGACCATTACTACCGATATACTTTATTACGACAGGAAGAGCAATCAGGCATACTTTAATACTGGAGGTACTATTACCGATAATCAGGGCAGTAAGATGTATACCAATACCGCTACCTATGATGTAAATTCAAAGGTGATAGACTTTACTGGAAATGTGCGTATAGATAATCCTCAATACACCGTAGAAGGCGCAAATATCAAGCAGAATCAGCTAACGAATATCGCTTATTTCTCTGGTGCCACCACGATTTATGATAAGGCAAACCCTCGCAACAGGCTCTATACCGAGCAGGGGCATTTCAATCAGAATACAAACGAGGTCTTCCTAAACAAAAACTCTATTATATATTATAATAGCAAGAAACTAACGGGGGATAAGCTCTACTTCAACCGCTCTACAGGTTATGGTACGGGGAAGGGCAATGTAACCTTAGACGACCCAAACGAAAATCGATACATAAAAGGAGGATACGGAGAAATTTATCAGAGGAAAGACTCAGCGATGATTACAGGAAAGCCCTATGCCGTTAAAATTCTCACCAATGATACGATGTATTTCTCAGCAGAGCGGTTTATCTCTTTCCAGAAGCCAGATTCTGTAAATCCGTATAAGAAGAAAAGTTTTCTGAGGGCTTATAAAAAAGCAAGATTTTTCAAGTCTAATGCTCAGGGCAGAGCAGATTCATTAGCCTTTAATGAAACCGATGGCATACTCCATCTGTTCGATAAACCCATTCTTTGGAGTGGGGAGAAGCAAATCACAGGAGATAAGATTGAAGCCTATTTTGATACCACCAATGAGCATATAGATTCACTAAAAGTTATAGGTAATGCCTTTGCCATCAGCAAATCAGATTCTCTAAACAATAAAGATGAATTTGACCAAGTAAAGGGGCGATATATGCTCGTAGAGTATCAGAATAATGATATTAAGCAAGCAAAGGTCATAGGAAATGCACAAGCAATTACCTATGCAGATGATGTAAACAAAAAGACCAACCAAAAGGAGCGAATAGGGATTACACTCTCTACCTGTGGTGAGATTGATGCCAACTTTGAGGAGAGAAGAGTGCAGATTATTTCCTGCAATATCGGTGCGAATATGGAAACCTACCCGATGAGTCTTATCTCTAAGGAAAAAAGATTCTTCCCAGATTTTAATTGGAATACAAGGGACAGGCTCATCAAGTGGCAAGACATCTTCCTCGATACACCTAATTATAGCCCGAAAACTTATGAGTCAGACGACAGCCTCTACAACCAAGCACAGGAAGAAATAAAAAAACAAAAGGCAGAGGAAGAAGCCAAAAAGCCTAAGCGAATAAAGCGATAATAGAAAACTAATCTTATCTTTGCCTCCCTTTTCAAGAGGGCAAAGACCTTAAATAGCCTACTTAAATAATAGATTCAGATAATGAAATTCTTTGAAGTAAAACAAAATACTACGAGCAAAGCAAGAGCAGGGGTTATTACTACCGATCACGGGCAGATACAGACCCCTATTTTTATGCCTGTGGGCACCGTAGCTTCTGTAAAAACCGTTCATCAAAGAGAGCTCAAAGAAGATATTAAAGCTCAGATTATCCTTGGGAATACCTACCACCTCTATCTTCGTCCTGGTATGGAGATTATGCAGCAGGCGGGTGGGCTTCACAAGTTTATGAACTGGGACAGGCCTATACTTACCGATTCTGGGGGCTATCAAGTTTTCTCACTTTCCGATACGAGGAAAATGACCGAAGAGGGCGTGAAGTTCAAGTCCCATATAGACGGTAGCTACCACTTCATCTCTCCCGAAAAGTCTATGGAGATACAAAGACAAATCGGTGGGGATATCTTTATGGCGTTTGATGAGTGTACCCCTTTCCCTTGCGAGTACAACCTTGCAAAGAAATCGATGGAAATGACCCACAGATGGCTGAAAAGATGTATAGAATGGACGAAAAATAATCCCGAAATCTATGGACATAAACAACAGCTTTTCCCTATCGTTCAAGGTTCTGTTTATTCGGATTTAAGGAAGATTTCAGCAGAGTTTATCTCCGAGCAAGGTGCCGAAGGTAATGCTATTGGAGGACTTTCCGTAGGCGAACCCGAGCAGGAAATGTACCGAATAACCGATGAGGTTACCGATATCCTCCCAAAAGACAAGCCCCGATACCTGATGGGTGTAGGTACTCCTTGGAATATCTTGGAGAGTATAGGCTTGGGCGTGGATATGATGGACTGCGTAATGCCTACCCGCAATGCCAGAAATGGAATGCTCTTCACTTGGCAAGGGGTAATGAATATTAAAAATGAAAAATGGAAAAACGACTTCTCACCACTCGATGAGTTAGGAGCCAGCTTTGTAGATCAGGAGTATTCCAAAGCCTATGTAAGGCACCTCTTCTCCGCTAAGGAATATCTTGGCAAGCAGATTGCCTCTATCCACAACCTCGCTTTTTATCTCGATTTGGTGAAGGTCGCAAGGGAGCATATCCTCGCGGGCGACTTCTATAAGTGGAAGGAAGGTATTATCCCAATCTTAAAGAGCAGACTCTAAACAATGAAGATTATAGACCGATATATCATTAAGAAATTCTTCGGGACGCTGGGCTTTATGCTCTTGCTCCTCTCCATCATCGTAGTAGTGATAGATGTACAGCAAAAGTCCCCAAGGATAGAGAGCAATGGCTTTACCGTCAATTTCTTTCTTCTTAATTATTATCCGTATTGGATGGTCTATCTCCTCCTCACTTTTATGTCCATATTGGTCTTCGTATCCATTATTATCTTCACTTCACGGATGGCAAATAATACCGAAATTGTTGCCATTATCAGCAGTGGAGCGAGTTTTCATCGGTTTGCAAGGCCATATTTCATCGCATCAATCTTCCTTGGGCTGATTACTTTGGGCTTTAATCACTACATCCTCCCTTGGGCAAATGCCAAGAAAAACAAGTTAGAAGCCTATACTTACAGCGCTATGAATCGGGATAAATTCCTCGGTAATGTGCAGATCGCTACCAAGCTCTCTAAGGACGAATACCTCTTTATCAACAACTATAACCGAAAGGAGAAAGACGGTACGGGCTTTACTTATCAGAAGTTTAATAAAGACAATAAGCTCATTCACCAAGTAGTTGCCAATAATATTAAGTGGGATGAAAAGAAGAAGAAATTCGCCCTCAATGGCTACCTCGAGCGCAAAGAAGCACCAAAGGACAAGGAAAAAATCTACAACGGTGATGTCAAGTGGGTAGATTATGGGCACACTCCCGAAGAGCTCTTCCCAGACGGACTGCTGGGGCAGACGCGCACCACTCCCGAGCTCCTCAAGCTCATAGAGCAGGAGCTTAGCAAGGGGAATAATGATATCAATCCCTACTTCGTAGAGCTCCACCAGCGTACCTCTATGCCGGCATCTATCATCATCCTGTCCATTCTCGCTTTGTCCCTCTCCTCCGAGAAGCGGCGCGGGGGCATCGGTCTCAATCTCGCGATAGGCATAGCGCTCGCTTTTATTTTCGTCTTCTCTTTTGAGGCGCTCAAAGTCGTTGCCGAGAATGATACCCTACCGCCACTCCTCGCAATGTGGCTTCCCAACATCGTCTTCACGCCTCTTGCGATTATCCTCTACCTTCGCCGAGCAAATCAGTAGTTTTAGAGTTACTTAAGATGTTTAACTTAAATTTTTAAGAGTAGTTTTACCTATTAGCTTACTGCCTAGCTTAATAGAAAGGAAGTAGATTTTCAAAATAGGTATAGCCATTGTTAAGGTCATAGGCTATAATAATGATATAGTACTCACCTTTTGGGAAATCTTGTGGTATGGGGATGTTTTCATTAAAGGAGATTTCGGTTTTGCCTTTATAGTCTTTAAAGGAAGTATCTATTCGCTTGCTGTGTGTTTGTTTGGAGATGATTTCTACTCTCATCGCTTTTATAATTCTGTCATTGGCTTTTACCGTTGCATTTATATTAAAATCTTTCCCTATATAGCCTTTGCCTTGCTCACCTAGGCTATTTATCGTCATATTAAACAGAGGAGGAGCTATGCTTAGCTCTTTGGTAGAGGTTTCTGTATTTCCTTCTTTGTCGGTTATATTAGCAACTACATCATAGAGCTCCGCCTTAAAGTCTGAGGGGATAAAAATATGCTCACTGAATATGGATTGTGCAATGCCAGAATAATAGTCTATATCGTGAGAAAGGGCAACTTTTTTTGTCTCTTTGGAGATGAGAGAGAGGTTAAAATGCTGGACGGGGGACTTAAGATTAAATTCTCCATCTATTTGCAGGCTTTCCCCAGCGTTTATCTTACCTTTAAAGCCCACTTCGGTTAGTTTGAGTTTTGGTTTTTCTTCCTTTGGGATTTCGGTTGAAATTTCATTAGAAGGCGCTTCATTGGTGTGCTGACAAGAGGTTATTGCCAAAGAAAAAGAGGCTAAAAGTATTAAGAAATATTTCATTGTTTTTGATTTTAGTATTTGACAAAAGACTTTATTTACGCAAAGCTCAGTGAGCAAAAGTAATGTAATTTATTCATTTTATAAAGCTTGGTTAATAAATAATTTGCATTTCTCAAAAAAACATTTATCTTTGCGCCAGATTTTTTCGGGGATAGATGGACAGGCTTTTTTTGAAAGCCTTTTTTCGTACCTTGAAGTTAAAACAACCAAGGATTGATGATGTTTAAAGAGAAAGTAGAAGAATTACTCAACAGCTTCCTCCAAACGAGAGAAGACTTGTTTTTGATAGACCTTAAAATCTCTGCAGCTAATGATATCACAGTTATCTTAGATGGCGACAAAGGAGTTTCCATTCAAGACTGCCTGGATGCGAGCAGAGCCGTAGAAAATAACCTTGATAGAGAGGAGCAGGACTTTTCCCTGCAAGTAATGTCTGCTGGGCTTACAGAGCCTCTCACCCAGCTGCGTCAGTATCAGAAAAATATCGGGCGAGAGGTAGAAATCACCTTTAATGAAGGCGAAAAACTGAAAGGAGAGCTTCTTCGTACAGACGCTACTTCGGTAACCCTTCTACTGAGATACCGGAAACCTAAAGACATAGGAAAAGGAAAAATAGATGTAGAGGAAGAAAGAACTATTCCTCTCTCAGAAATAAAAAAAGCATTGATTGTAATTAAATTTTAAATACACTTTGAATGAATAATATTGCACTTATAGATTCCTTCGGGGATTTTAAAGAAGAAAAAGGGATAAGCAAGATAGACCTGATGGCGATAATAGAAGACTCCCTTAAAACCTTATTAAGAAAGAGATTTGATTCTGATGACCACTTTGATGTAGTTGTGAATCCAGATAAAGGAGACTTCCAAATCTTCCTCAATAAAACCATTGTAGAAGACCAAATGTCTGAAGATGATGACCTTGAAATTGAAATATCAGAAGCTAAAAAAATAGACCCAACCTTTGAAGTTGGTGAGGAATATACGGTAGAAATCCCTATCGAGCAGCTCGGAAGGAGAAATATTCTTACTCTGAAACAAATCCTCTCTGGGAAACTCCAAGAGCATAATAACGCGATGCTTTATAAAGAATTTGAGGGGAGATTAGGAGAAATCGTTATCGGAGAAGTGCACCATATAAGAAAGACGCATATTATACTCTTAGATGATGAAGGAAACGAGTTTATCCTCCCTCAGAAAAAGCAAATTCCATCTGACTTCTTCAAAAAAGGAGAAAGCATCAGAGCTATTGTAGAAAGCGTGGATTTTAAAGGAGCGAAACCACAGATTACCGTTTCCAGAACTTCACCAACCTTCCTTGACAGGCTCTTGGAATTTGAAATCCCAGAGATACAGGACGGGACTATCAATATCCGAGCTTCCGTACGCGAACCGGGAGAGAAAGCAAAAGTAGCCGTAGATGCATTAGACGACAGAATAGACCCAGTGGGAGCTTGCGTAGGGGTAAGAGGCTCAAGAATACACGGCGTAGTAAGAGAGCTTAGAAATGAGAATATAGATGTCATCCAATGGTCAAAAGACCCAGAAGTATATATCAAGAGAGCGTTGGGGAATATGTCCATCAACAAAATAGAGGTTAATGACGATGAAAATAGCGTGATGGTCTATGCTCCTGTGGAAGAAATCTCCAAAATTATCGGTAGAAGAGGAGTAAATATTCGCCTTGCATCTGAGCTTACAGGCTATACCATAGATGTGTACAGAGAAACCAGCGAAGATGATGATGTGGCTCTTGATGAGTTTAAAGATGAAATAGAAGAGTGGATTATAGATGAATTCAAGAAAATAGGTCTTGAAACCGCTAAGAGTGTCTTAGATAAAGATACAGATGCACTGGCAAACATCGTAGATCTCGAAGAAGAAACCATAGAAGAGGTAAAACAAATCCTCCGAGCAGAATTTGAAGATTAATTCTTTCATAAAAGTATT
>ERZ773072.724-NODE-724-length-17504-cov-4.330449_pt1 | contig 17504 bp, 20 predicted proteins | sample MGYA00580617_ERZ773072 | MGnify/ENA primary metagenome ERZ773072 (study PRJEB29015, sample SAMEA2737970) | human oral metagenome | biome: human oral; feature: human-associated habitat; material: dental | place: China | collected 2122 ...
TGCACACCATGGGTCTAGACGACGATCACATTCACCGCAACGTCATGAAGCTTTCTGGCGGTCAGCAACAGCGTGTGGCGATCGGTCGAGCGCTAGTATCCTCCGCGCCGATCATCTTGGCGGACGAGCCGACCGGCAATCTAGACGAAGCCACCGCCGCTGACATCATCGACATCCTGCGCCGGGCTGCTCATGAAAACGACAAATGCATCATCGTTGTCACCCACAGTAAACAGTTGGCCAAACAGGCCGATGTGGTATTGAAGCTGAAGGATAAAAAACTAAAGAGGTAAAATCTAATACTGCTCATCAAGCGGGCTGATTAACGCAATTTTATAAAGCTGGAATAAGTTCACTTGGATAAGGCTAACAGTATAAACATAAACTTCCAGCATAACGTTAGTTTGAAAGCGATTCTGCGGGCGTATCATAAGGCAAAGTGATAGATATTTGCATATTTCGCCCGCCAGCGCTATAATCGCCCCATGATCATAAAACTGCAATTCATCAGTATCGCCTGGCAAAGCACGCGTTTTCGCCGCGGCTTGTTGAATTGTTCGTAAAATTCTTCTGAAAATACCAACCATGAATAGAGGCCGCGCGCGGCCTTTTTTATATAACCAAAGGAGGAATCATGAAACAAAGAATAATTATCATTGGCGGCATGGGGCCGCAGGCAAGCCTTGAGCTACACCGGCGAATAATTCGGCGAGCATCAGCAAACGGCGCAAGAGACGGCACGGATTTTCCGTACATCGTTCATTTGTCGCTGCCAGTTCCTGATTTTATCGCCAACGAATCGCGGCGCAGCAAAGCCTTGGAAATTATCATAAACGAACTAAAAAACATTGGCGCATCAATGGACGACATTATCATAATTGCTTGCAATACCGCGCATTTACTGCAGCTCGACATTGAACAGCGTCTAAATGTTCACATAACTTCCATGGTGGATGCCACAATTGATTACGTTAGCCGCCATCATAAAACAATTCGATTGCTCGCGTCGCCGACAACCATCCGCACTGGACTATATGACAAGCCGTTGAAAGCCGCCGGAGTAACCGTATTAACGCCGGATAAGGACGAAGAACAAGCGCTGGAAGTAATAATTCGCGCAGTAATTTCTGGTCAGGCAATACCGCAGTCAGCGCTGGATAAAATACCAATAATAACCCAATCCGAGCAGGCAAACGCGACAAACCATCCGCCGACACTATTAGGCTGCACCGAGCTATCCTGCGCCTTCGCCGAAAAACCAAATACCATTGACCCAATGAATATTTTATTACGTTACTTAACAACCAAAGGAGTGTTATAATGAATACAATGAAACCAACCAAACCCGTCATCCTCACTGGCGTGCGCGCCAACAATGATATTCACATTGGCAATTATTTTGGCGCCATTTTGCCGATTGTCGATATGGCGAAGCGCCGCTCGGCCGATTTTGATATCAATCTGTTCATCCCAGATCTACACAGCTTCACCACGCCAATCGACCACAGCAAGTTGTACGAGAGCATTCTCAGTAACGCCCGGATTTACACGGCCGCGGGACTGCCGCTGGATAACGAGGCCATTCATCTGTACCGCCAAAGCCGTGTCCCAGCCCACAGCGAGCTGGCGTGGATTTTGGACTGCTTCACTGGTTTTGGCGAGATGAGTAGAATGACGCAGTTTAAGGATAAAAGTGGCAAATTATTGTCAGAGGGCCGATCAATCGACCCGCCTGTATCAGAAAAGAATGGCGAACTAGTCTGGAATGAAGCTAAATGGGCTAGCGAGCACAGTAGAGTCTCCGTCGGCCTCTTCAACTACCCAGTCCTGATGGCCGCCGACATCTTGCTCTACGGCGCCACTTACGTGCCAGTCGGCGACGACCAGACGCAGCACCTGGAATTTACCCGCGACATTGCCGAGCGGATGAACCGCAAATTTGGCGATCTGTTTGTCGTACCCAAACCAGTCGCCCAGCAGCACCGGTTCTTTGGTAACGACCAGGGACTGAGAATCAAAGACCTGGTCAACCCAACCAAAAAGATGAGTAAATCCGACAACAGCGGCAAAGGCGTCATTTTCCTTGGCGACGAGCCAGAGGTAGCCCACAAAAAAATCATGAGCGCCACTACCGACTCACTGGGTAAGGTGCAATACGACCGCGACAACCAACCAGGAATTTCTAATCTGCTGGAGATTTTAACGCTAGTGCGCCAGGACGCTGGACGAGACGTAAGTTTGAAACAAACCATTAGCGAATACGCCGGCATGGAGCGCTACGGCGATTTCAAGCGAATCGTGGCTGATGAAGTGGCGGAATTCTTGGCGAATTTCCGGGCGCGCCTGGCGGCAGTTGATGAGCAGGCCATCGAACGCAAACTAGAGTCCAGCGAGCGCGACATGAATGTCGTCGCCAACGAAACCTTGCACCGCGTCCAAACAGCCGTGGGGCTACGGAGATAGCATAGTGATAGCAAGTTTTCTCACCAAGCGGAGAACGCCGCCACATCAAGCGCCGCACATTTCTAGCCGTTCAAGCGCCCGAGGACGCGCCAGGTCGTGAAAATTTCGCCGCGCACCGTCCTCAAGATCGCCAGGCTATATCACCTGGCGGACGACAACACGCCCGTCAAAGCTTTACGCCATCTGAAAATCCAGACGGACGAATCGCACATCGTGGCGGAATTTATCGTAAACAAGCAGCATTTCGCCGTGCTCTACGGCTCAATTGTCGACGAGGAATCAATTGACGAACTGTGGCCCGGTAGGCCCGCCAACGCTGAGATGTTGCCAAATCCGCTTGACCCAAGCTTCACCGAGACACCGTTTCAGGGCAAGTTTGTCATGATGTTTCGAATTGTACCGACCAAGCAGCGCCTAGACGTCCACTTATCCACGGCATTTGACCCGTCAATTTCGCGCAGTCTCTGGCAAAAATACATCAAAGCCGGGCGTGTTTCGGTTAATCATCAAGTGGTGACGGCGCCAAAGTTCGAGGTTGACGAGACTGATGAAATTGCCGTCAAGCTGCCAGAGCAGGAGCAGACCAGTGCAGAACTGCCGATACTGTACGAAGATGATGACGTGATAGTGGTGAATAAACCCAGCGGACTCCTGACGCATGCCAAAGGCGGACTGTCGACCGAACAGACAGTGGCGGAAATTATTCGCCCCAAAACTTCGTTTGCCTCGGACACCGACCGGCCAGGCATCGTCCATCGGCTCGACCGCGACACTTCGGGCGTACTGATCATCGCGAAAACCGCTGACGCTGCCGCCCACTTACAGCGGCAATTCGCCCAGCGCACCACCAAGAAAACCTACCTAGCAGTGACCGACGGCGTACCGAAATTAACCGCCGCGAAGATTGACCTGCCGATTGGCCGCAATCCGTCCGCGCCCAGCACCTTCCGCGTCGATCCGAATGGCAAACCCGCCCAGACAAACTATCGGGTTTTGGCAGCGGCTGACGCCAAAGCACTAATTGAGCTTAAGCCTACCACCGGCCGCACTCACCAACTCCGCGTCCATATGGCATACCTAAACACGCCAATTCTCGGCGACCGCGTCTACGGCAATCCAAACGCCAGCCGCCTGATGCTTCACGCCCACAAATTGGAAATCACGCTGCCATCAGGTGAACGAAAAACCTTTGAAGCGGCCGTTCCAGAGAATTTTTTTATCTATTTTCCCGAAGCATTACCTAAGGAAAAACCATGAAAACACCGACGCTATCCATCAAAGATCGCTCTACAATCAGCGAATTTGCGAGCAACCTGCCGCACGCGCTGCTTATCGCGGCAGAGCAGGGATTAGACGGAATCGGTGCGGCTAATGAGTTGGCGAATTCAGAACACAGCAATGTATTTTACATCAAACCTGCAGAAAAAAAACAAACCATCGCCGTTGAGCAAGTGCGCAGCCTAATAGCAAGTCTAAGAACGTACGCCGATAAGCGCCGCGTGATCATCATTAATGACGCCAATCTGATGAGCGAAGCCGCCCAAAACGCACTATTAAAGGCGCTGGAAGAGCCGAATAAAAATACTCATTTTATCCTGGTCGCAGAAAACCCGAAGCTGCTATTAGACACCATCAGATCCCGCTGCCAACTACTCCAGCTTCATAAAACTTCTCCCAGCCAAGACGCCAAACTATTATCTCAGCACAACCTGGACGCCAGCGCCAAGCAGCAAATTCTCTTCCTGGCTGCCGGCCGGCCGCTGCTAATCAACCAATTAGCAAACAGCCCAGGAAAATTTGCCGAATATAAAGAAATCGCTGTCGATGCCAAGCAATTATTAGCCGCCAAAAACAATTATCAAGCCTTAAAACCGCTCGCTAAATACTTTACCGACCGCCAAAAAGCATTACTGCTCACCGACATCATCGTCAATATGATACGTTTTCAAATACATTCCCGCGGCATTGACGCTACCGTATCAAGCAAGCTCGCCGCCGCCGAGACAGCCGCCAAATCACTGAAAGCCAACGGTAATGTACGCCTAGCTTTACTGCAACTTGTGATATACTAATAGCGGTATGTTTGGACTACTACTCATTCTAATTTTGATGATTTGGGCGGTTTTTTATCATCCGTCAATCAAAGAAACGGGCGATTTGCCGACAAAAATTACCAATAAACTTGATCAATTATGGAATATTGCCCAGGATTCGATTCGCGAGAACAAATATTTGCGCGCCGAAAAAGCGCTGCTGACTATCTTGCGCGTCGATGAGAAAAACGCCACGGCGTATAACCGCCTGGGGATTTTATACGCCAAGCAGCGCGCCTACAAAGACGCCATTGAATGCTTCGAGATCGCCCAAAGCCTGGAGCCAAGTGCTTCAAGCCTGCACAACGTCGGCCTGATTTATTACGAAACGGAAAATTATGAAAAGGCAGCGCTAGCGTTTGAGCAAGCCCTGGAAATAGAAGGCGATTTGGCGGCGCGATACATCGCCTATGCTAAAGTTCAGGAAAAGCTGGGGCGCAGCAAGAAGATGATTAGCGCCTTAGAAAAGGCGGTTGAATTAGAGCCAATTCCGCAGACCTTGATGATTTTATCAGAAGCATACGATAACGCCGGTCAGGAAGAACTAGCCATCCAACTGCGTAAAAAAGCCACCAGAATGCTGACACCGAACGAACCGGCGAAAAGCCCCAGCCCCAGCACACCGCGGACGCGCCAGCAGCGCCAAATTCACCAGCCGCGAAAAGTCGTTATGTAGTCGTTTCAGCAGCAGCGGTTTCATCAAACAAGGCTCATTTCCTCTTTTTTAGGGCGGGATAGTTTGCTATAATAAAGACGCTGCCGAGCGAAGGGGCGTAGTACAACGGCTAGTATAGCGGTCTCCAAAACCGCCGGTCTAGGTTCGATTCCTAGCGCCCCTGCCAAGCTTCGTCCGATTCCCTGAAAGCAAGGGAATCTTTTTTATTAGTCAAAACTCTGCTATAATTTTTTCATATGAGACCGCTACTACCATCATCGCCGCACATTATCGCCATGGTCGGCGCGCCAGGCTCTGGGAAAACTCAGTTTGTTTCCGAATTTGCTAAGATATTCAACGCGCCAGTCATCGATGCTAGCCAGTTTGAAGCTTTAACAGATGATACTAAATTGATCTCCGACATCACATTGTCAATCTTAGACGAATTCTTAAAAACCAAGCATACCGTCATTTTGGATGGTGCAACTGACCAGCGAACAACCCGGATAAAAATTAACCGGATGGCACGCGAACGCGGCTATAAAGTCCTATTAGTTTGGGTGCAGACAGATTTAGCAACGGCGAAAAACCGCTGGATGAAGCAATCAGGCGGCGACGAGCTGCTGTTTGAAAGAAGACTTAAGCAATTTTCGCCACCGCACGACAGCGAATCTTACGCAGTGATCAGCGGGCGGCATACTTTCAGTACGCAGGCGCGCGCCGTACTGAAGCATCTGAGTATTAGCGCGCCCAGACCAGAAGTCCATAGAGAGCTTCGCGTAAATAGCCGTATTGATATAGGATAGATTATGCCCACAATCACCGATTCGGAATTCGGGGAAATTGTCGTAAAAAAACAAGGATTGGCGAAAAATATTAGCCTGCGAGTCGCGCCGGACGGTCGGTTGCGCGTCACTATGCCGTCGTACGCGCCGTTGTTAGCTGCCAAAACTGTAATAAAAACATCGCGCTTACAAATCCGCAAATTATTAGACCAGCATCAATCGCAATTTTCTTACACAAAAGACCAGCAAATCGGTAAAAGCCACAGTTTAATTATTCGCTCGACCGCCGGAGCGACAACCGTAAAAACCGCTGGCACGCGCATAATTGCCAGCATAAATGAGAATGAAGATATAGCGGCTGCCGCTAACCAGCAGCTTATCCGCCAAAAAATCGTCGCGGCACTGCGCAAGGAAGCCAAAAGTTATTTACCCCGGCGATTGTCATTCCTGGCCGAAGAACACGGTTTTTCCTTTAAGCGGACAAAAATCACTCACGCCTCCAGCCGCTGGGGCAGCTGCTCATCAACCGGCACGATTAGCCTGAACATTGGACTAATGAACTTGCCGTTTGAGCTTATCGATTACGTAATTATTCATGAGCTTTGCCACACCCGCCACATGAATCACTCGGCAAGTTTTTGGCGCGAAGTCGCTCAATTTGACCCCAGCTATAAAATCCACCGCGCCGAGCTAAAAAAATATTCGCCGCACATATAGCTAATATAACCGTAAAACCGCCATGCGCGATGTTTGCGCTTATGCTATACTATTGACATGCTAAAGGGTGTCTTAAAAAAAGAAAAACGCACGTCTATCGCCTTAAAAAGCGGCATTTTAGTTGCTTCAATCTCCTTAATGTTTCACGGCTTGTTGATTCAATTTGGCATTATGCCAATATCAGAAACCGCCATTGGTTTGCCGCCAAATTTGGCAATCGTCTTATCCATGAGCTGGCTGGTAATCGGCGTTACGGCCTTTTTATCGCGGATTATTGACGGCGGCATATCATCGGTGCTTATTCTTCTTGTGTATTATGTATTATCGCTGGCGCAATCGCTGTTCATAACTGGCTTCATTTCTCCGTTCACCGCCTACTGGATTTTACTAATGATTATCACGTTCGCTATGCTGGGCAAGAACGGCTTGCTAACTGGCATAATGGCATTTATCATAGCTATCACCATCAGCGCCGTCTTAAACGTGGAATCTCACCCCGAATACGCTATCATGGCAATCCTCTCCGGCACAGCAGTCATCGTCTGCAGCCTGGTCGCCTCGTCGATTTATTTCACTCAGAAAGTCGTTAACAGCAAATTGAATGAAAGCCGCGAGCGCGAAAATGTCGAAAAGGGCAAAGTCCTAACCTTAATAAATAACATCACTGATGCCATCATCAGCACCGACGAACACGGCATTATTACCATGTATAATTCTGCAGCATTAAATCTTATTGATACCAATAATAAAATTAGCGGCAAACCAATTGACGAGATTTTACACCTGGAGACCACCAATAAGGCGCCGCTCGACACATTTAAGGAACTATCCAAGTCAATCGCTATCCGCCAGCGCGACGACATTATAATGCAGGTAGATAGCGACGAAGCGCTGCGCCTGGAAGTGACATTTGCGCCCGTCCAAGGCGGCGATAAAATGTCGCCGGACGGCTATGTCCTGATTCTCCGCGATATCACCAAGTCAAAAAGCCTGGAAGAAGAACGCGACGAGTTTATTAGCGTGGTAAGCCACGAGCTGCGCACACCGATTACCATTGCCGAAGGATCGCTCAGCAACGCTAAGCTGCTCATTGAAAAGGGCGCCGCCGAAAAAGTCCCCCAGGCAATTGACGAGTCGCACAAACAGATTCTGTTCCTTGCCAGGATGGCCAACGATTTAAGCACGCTATCCCGCGCCGAACGCGGCGTCGACGACAAGCCGGAAATCATCAACGTGGCAGAATTTGCAGCGCAATTAAACGACGAGTACGCGCCGCAAGCCGCCGAAAAAGGCTTGGCATTCAACTTGGATATCGGCAGCAGCTTGGGCGAAGTCAAGGCCTCTAGCCTATATTTGCAGGAATTATTGCAGAATTTTATTACCAACGCCATCAGGTATACCCCGAAAGGCTCAGTGACAATATCTATCAAAAAACAAAAGGACGGACAGATCAAATTCAAAGTTAAAGACACCGGAATTGGTATCGGCAAAGCTGACTTAGGCAAGATATTCGATAAATTTTACCGCGCCGAAGATTACCGCACCCGCGAGACCAGCGGCTCGGGCCTGGGTTTATACGTCGCTGCCAAATTAGCGCGGAAACTTAATTGTAAGATTGAAGTACAAAGCCGGCTCAATCACGGATCGGCGTTCAGTTTCAGCCTTAAACCGTTCAAGAAGTGATTTGCTAATTTCTGGCAAATGAGCTATACTGGACTTGACAGTCTGTGAAAAACAGACTTTTTAAATTGGGAGAAACTATGGCACAGAAAGGCAAGTCAAGCACCAGCAAAACCACGGTTCATCGCATTAAAGCTACCGGCGATGCGCCGAAAAAAGCCAACAAATCAGCTAAAACCAAAGACATAAATACTAAAGAAACCATAAAAACTACAGAAACTAAGATAAATAAAAAACCAAAAACCGTAAAAACTGCCAAAAAATCGCCAAAAAATGCTTTAAGCGCGGTTGGCGGTTATTTCAAGGGCGCTTGGCACGAGCTAAAGTTAGTGCGCTGGCCAACCCGCTCGGCAACATGGGCAATGACCGTCGCCGTGCTAGCCTTTACTTTTATGTTTGTTATTGTAATATTGCTGCTTGACGCTGGATTTAACTGGGCGTTTGAGCAGATTTTGAAATAAGGGAGGATTGTTATGAGTTCAAAACGATACGATGATAGCCGCCAGTGGTATGCCATTCACACTTATTCCGGCTACGAAGAAAAAGTCGCTGAGTCTATTCGCCAGCGCATTAACGGCGTCGATATGGCCGACAAGATTTTTGACGTTATGGTGCCGAAGGAAAAGCAAATCCAAATTAAGAACGGCAAGCGTAAGATTATTGATGTCAAAATTTTCCAAGGCTACGTGCTGGTGGAAATGAAATTGACCGATGAAACATGGTATATCATCCGCAACACGCCGGGCGTAACCGGATTTGTCGGCGCCGACACTACGCCAACGCCAGTTTCTGAAAAAGAAATTAATAAGATTAAAAAACGCATGGGCGTCGAGGAGCCAAAGCACCAGATTGACTTCTCAGAAGGCGAAGTTGTTTCAATTATTGACGGGCCGTTCAAGGGTTTTGACGGCGCAGTTAGCGAAATTGACGCCTCTAAGGGTACGCTGAAAGTTATGGTCAGCATGTTCGGCCGCGACACGCCAGTCGAGCTGGACGCACTGCAGGTAAAGAAAGTCTAACTTGCATAAGCGTTAAAGCAGCGTCCGATTCCCGTTCCGTTCTATTTCTACCAAACGTCCGCCGCTTTTACTGTCTTGCTAATTTTAGCAAGGCAGTGCTGCACTGCGAAAATAACTAGCGCCGCGATAATTGCCGCCAGTAATACTACCGTTATCAGCCACTGGCGCGGATCGTATAATGATATCGCCAGGGCTAACGCTGTGCCAACTAAGGAGACTAGCACCTTGCCAAACAGCAGTAAATCCAACGTTACAGGTTTGCCGCACAGCTTTATAACCCGCCGCAGCACGGCCGAGCTGAAGCGCCCCAGCCAGTACGGCAGCACGATTACCGCGCACAGCACCGCTATCGTAACTATCAAAGTTAACACCACATCCAGCGCCTTAATTGCAAGCGGCAAACTTGGCGGCGCAGACTCAGGCGGCGAGGACGGTAAAATCGGGACGCAAATTATCTCCGGACGTATACCAATTATCTCCAGCGCGCCGCTCCAGGCTAGCTGCAGTAAACCTACGCCGATAGCGATAACGCACGCCGTAACTAATAGGTTATAACCAATTGCGCCGAAAATATTAACAACGCGCCGAATCGGCAAAATAGTTCGCATGCTCATGCTTGAATTGTAGCATAATTTCCGTTATAATAACACGCGTTACGCACTACAAAATAGTAAGGAAAGAGTTATGGCAAAGAAAATTATCGGTAACTTAAAGTTACGCATTCCGGCCGGCCGCGCGACTGCCGGACCTCCAGTCGGTTCGACGCTCGGCCAGTGGGGCTTGAATATGATGGACTTCATCAATCCATTCAATGAAGCTACCAAAGGCATGATGGGTAAGGATGTGATCGTGCATCTTCAAGTTTACGAAGACCGCACTTTCACCTGGAACTGCCTGGGGCAGCCGGTGGACGACTTAATCCGCGAAAAAGCCGGTATCCAAAAGGGCAGCGGCAAACCGCACGTGGATAAAGTCGGTAAAATTACCCGCGCGCAGTTGCAGGAAATTGCCGAGGTTAAAAAAGACCAGCTAAATGCGATTGACATTGAAGGCGCTATGAAAGTTGTCGCTGGTACAGCCCGGTCAATGGGCGTAGAAATCGCCGACTAACTGGCGAAAATTTAATAGCCCCGATGCCCGTCGGGGTTATTTTATGCTAAGCAACTTGAAATTTTTAGACTTATTTTTATATGATAGCGAATAATATTTTAGATGAATCCGTTAAAAAGGCACTGGCAAATAACCAGCTTATCGTCGCAAAAACCGACACAATTTACGGCGTTTTAGCGCGGGCAGATTCAGTCGAATCCATGAAAAAATTATACGAAGCCAAACAACGCAGCCTAGAACAATCGTCGATAATCTTAGTCGCAGATGTAAGCAGCATTCCCGGGCTAACCAGCGAGCAGCGTAAAATCTATCAAGAATTATCCAACCATCGGCCGACCACAATCGCCATCCGCGTCAGCGATAGCTTTTTGCCGCACTTGCCGCGCAATAACGGCACGCTAGCGTTTCGCGCCGTGCCGAATTCGCCGCTGTCCAGTTTGATAAAATCCACCGGCTGCCTGCTGGCACCCAGCGCTAACCCTAAGGACCTGCCGCCAGCCAGGAATATCGCAGAAGCAGTTGAATATTTTGGCGAAACAGTAGCGGTTTATGTCGACAGCGGGGAAATATCAGGCGCGAAGCCATCGCAAATCGTCGCTTTTGGCGATGAAAATCAGATGATATATATTAGGAAATAAACTTAGCCCGCGCTAGAAACCTCTCGCGCGGGCGAAAACTAACTTAAGAAGCCAACCCTTCAAACGACAGCCAGCTCAGCCTGTCTTAAAACGGATGAAAAATACTCAAATCCGGATATTTTTCAGCGATTCGCAGCAGTTCGTTATATTTGGCAATTCGCTCCGAACGCGACATTGAGCCGGTTTTTATCTGGCCAGTACCCAAGCCAACCGCCAAATGCGCAATCGTCACATCCTCGGTTTCGCCAGAGCGGTGGCTCATCACCGTATTCCAGCCGGCATCTTTCGCCATTTGTACTGCCTGAATAGTCTCGGTAAGCGTACCGATCTGGTTCGGTTTGATTAAGATCGCATTGGCGGCTTTTAGTTCAATGCCGCGCTTCAGCCGCTGGACATTAGTTACCAGCAAATCATCGCCGACCAGCTGAGCAAAGTTTCCTAATTCAGCAGTCAATTTTTGCCAATCCGTCCACGCTTCCTCGTCCAAGCCATCCTCGATCGACAAAACCGGTACTTTACCCAGCAGCGCCTTATATGTGCGAATCATCTCCTCAGCGTTCAGCACGCGCTTTTCTGTCGCCAGATTATACTTTCCGTCTTTATACAATTCGCTTGCCGCCACATCCAGCGCAAAGCCGAAATCTGTACCCAATTTATAGCCATCCTGTTCAATCGCCCGCGACAACAGCTGCATCGGCTCCATATTACCGCCGCGAACCTTTGGCGCATAGCCGCCCTCGTCGCCGACAGTTGTCGGATAATCCTCGGACTTCAGAATCTTCGCCAACGTGTGAAAAACTTCCGCGCTCATCTGCATCGCATCGGCAAACGTCGCCGCGCTAATTGGAATAATCATATATTCTTGAAAATCAGTCGCGCCGAGCGCGTGCTGGCCTCCGTTCATCACGTTAATCATCGGCATTGGCAAAGACATCCTCGGCGAACCCGCCAGACTATTGACGTATTCAAACAACTCCATCTGGCGCGATTTGGCAGCTGCCTTCGCTATCGCCAGCGACACTGCTAAGATAGCATTCGCACCCAAGCGGCCTTTATTCGGCGTGCCGTCCAGCTCGCGCATTTTTTGGTCAATTTTAATCTGATCAAACGGATCATCGCCCTTCAAAGCCTCGGCAATTTTTCTATTGACATGATTTACCGCCCGTAAAACGCCTTTACCGCCGTACGCCAGCTCATCGCTGTCGCGCAGCTCCACTGCCTCGAATGAACCAGTACTGGCGCCCGATGGCACTGCCGCCCGCCCGAACGAACCGTCGCTCAATACGACGTCCGCTTCCACCGTCGGATTACCACGCGAATCTAAAATTTGCCGCGCATGAATGTCTGTAATTGTGATATTCGTATTTTCTTCCATAATTACTAGTGTAGCAAAAAATGGAAGAATAAAGAATGTTTAATAGGTCAAGTCTAAAATGACGTTACGATTCTTGCTCGCCGCTATGGTCGCCAGGTTCTCCATGCTCTTCTATTTTTTGAGAATCTTCTCTAATAATAGAGACAAACTCATTTGACGTAGTCTCTCCTGGCTCAGGATCATATACAGGACTATCGCATAATACACCCAGAACTTTGCCAGTCCTATCGCTCTCGCCTGAAAGTTCTACAACACCACGACAGCCTTCTGTCATTTTATAAATCTTTGTTTGCGTTTCCTCAGCAACCTCATCCAAGGCATCCATACTGCCGCTAAGAGCTCGACGAGCGATATCAATAAAGAGCCCTCCCTCTGACTCTAGGACCATCTCTCTAGCGGCCTTAACTTTATCGACAAGCTCCTTCCATCTTTCTATTTCACTATTGAGCATCGGACAACTGGCGCAGCGGTCCGGTATGTCCAGCGATGGGGGGGATAAATTCGTCGCTAACCCCGCCTTCACGCATTATATCTTCAAAGTTGCTATTATTTCCACCTGTATTACCAATATTTTCTCCCATATCTTGATTGTACCATACTTTACTAAATTTTGCAAATATATTGTGCTATATAAACTAACCGCCCGCCAATAGCGCTAAGACTTATCGTCGCCGGCACCGCGAATTTCTTCTATACAGTGCGGGGGAGTGATGTATTTTCCTCCTTCACCGCAGGGCTATTACATCCCCTAAACCCAGCGCTTTGGTCTGCTTCTGTAGCTATTACAGCACCAGGGCAATCTGCGGTTACTTCATCAATTTCACGCTGCGCTGCATCGGTCTCTTCCAAACCGACATCTGCAGTATGTTCGCGTGTGATTCCCTCTACATAAGGACACCCCTCACACCGCTTCGGAACATCCAGCTCAGCCGCTCCGGATCCACTATCAGGCTTTCCTTCAAAATCATTGCCATCTCCACCTATACCGCTCACACATTCTTTCATCCCTCAATCCTACAATATTTTATTATTCCTTGCAACATTATGTTTAGATAAGTAACGCCCAGGAAAAACAGAAGCTGCGCCCGAATAAGCCTATGCTTGCCCTGATACCAGCCAATAGTATATAACTAGTCCTTATGGAACGCCGCCAGCCAGAAACCGCACGAACAGATTTACTTTCCGAGTTGGAAAAATCAGACTTTTGGAAAAATGTTGAAATCATAAACCGAGAATTAGCCGCTTATAGCAGCGAAGAGCCAGGCAATATGCCGCCGAAAAATCATCCTGACACATTAGCGCTGGAACTTTCAGCGTGCCACTCCAATCCTCAACATCTGAGTGAGACAGCCACCGTGACAATCGCTCATGAATCACCAGACGGCGAATTAAGCATTGAACAAATAACTGGCGAACTGGGTTTATTTACTTACGCGACCATCACGTCCGAAGAATGTACTGGCGGCGTTAACATCGCGACCGACCAGCGCGTGGCAGCACTTCAAATCGGCGAAACAGCCGTTCCTTTGTCGCCAGAAACATTACTGCAGCTTGATGTCGAAAATCCAACGCCAGGTGAAGACCCGAACGATACATTCTCCTATATCATGAATCAAGTCCGCGAAATCGACGCCCTGCGGACGAAACCAAGCTACCAGGCAGCCTCGCCGAGCGAGCAGACCACGCTTGAAATAAAAGCCGTCGAAGATATCAATCAATATCTTGATGATATCGCCAATAACGACACTATGACAATCGTAACGCTGCAACCAGATTCGAAACGTGATAATAATGTTATTTGGGTCAAGTATATTTACGTAACAATAGAGAATGACTGCACGCAATTTGAGATAATCGACATTAACGACAGAACCTGCTACATTCCGCAAGAAGACGTCATTAACATTGAAATGACTAATAATCCAGTTAGTTCTGATGAAAACATTGACGTCATAGACTTTTTTAACAACGAAGCATTACAGAGAGCAATCAATGATTTTGAGGCCGGGATAGACGACCTAGATAGCCTGTCAGAAAAGATAGATCAGATTATCGGCTATGATTATTTCTGTCAGAACGGCATGTTTTCAGGCCAGGGTGTTTTATACCGGCAGACTACTTCGGGGGAGGTTTACAGAGAACCAACGACGTTTACCCAGCTATTGTCTCAAGGTTTTGATGTTTTAGAAATAGATGGAAAGAGACGGTTAGTTATTGCCCTGGAAGATCTCGACAACCCATCAAATGATTTATTTTATCTCATTCCCGATAGAGCACACCTCAACCAATGCATTCGCCAAACCGTTCCGGACGCTCTAAGAATTGAACCATATAGCTACTTATCTGAAGATCTGCAGATAGCCGCACGTGCCGCAGAAGAACTGATTAAAAGCTATGCATTTATGAACACTGCTGATATTGAGCAGCAACGAATAATGCTTGAAGATCAAGAAGCCGTAAAAAATGTACGATCAGATCTATCTCGTATTTTTGATATTTTATGCCAAGAATGTCAGATATGCTGTATGGCTAAAAAGTACTGGGCAACTGATCTTCATGCTTACTGGTCGGATTCATATTCACCTAAAGAAATCGCTCAATCGACACCTGCGACAATCAAGTCAGGCGAGGAATTCCTTGAAATTTACGGCGATGTCGTCGACTTTATCATACCAGAGATGCTTGAGAGCGATAAAAAAATAACCTCAATGGAAGACTTCCCACTCAGCGAAGGAAAGCCAATGATACAAATTATAGATGCAAGAGGCGACCAGCGTGTATATTTTGTGCCAATTGCTGATTTCCTTAGCGTCAGACCGCTCACGTAGTACTGGGAGAAAAAGGCTAGCCGCCGGCGTCCCATTATGCTATAATCAACCCATCATCAAATCAATGCTGGGAGGCAGATTCGCCCGAGAGGTCGCGAGTCGCCGCTTGTACCACAGAAAGGATTAGTATGGCCAAGAAAGCCGAGCTGCTAGAGAAAGCAGCAGAACTAAAATTAGCAGTCAGCGACAAGAACACTATCGCTGAGATTGAGGCGGCAATTGCCGAAGCTGAAGCAGGCGCGCCTGAGAGCAGCAAGCCGCACGAAACCAAAGACAAAGACGTCATCGTCGAGCGCGAAGCTGTCGTTGCCAAGGCCGGCAAACGCAGCCAAAAAGCCCTCGACGAGGCTGCTGAGAAAGCCGAAAAGGAAGCCCGTAAAGAAGCTGGCGACACCACACCGCAGTCCGACGACGCCGAAGCGCATGTTAAGAAAGGCCCGAAGCCAATTACTCGCCCGCGCCTGGAGCGCCGCGGCAAAAAATACCAGGAAGCTGCGAAGAAGATTGAGAAAAATAAACTGTACAGCCTTGACGAAGCGTTGAAACTGGCGACCGAGACCAGCCCAGTCAAGTTCGACGCCAGCGTTGAAATTCATGTTCGCCTGGGCGTTGATCCGCGCCAAGCCGATCAGAACGTCCGCTCGACCGTAGCGCTGCCGCACGGTACTGGCAAGGACGTTCGCGTGGCAGTGTTCGCACCGGAGACCGAACATGCCGCTGCCAAGAAAGCTGGCGCTGACATCATCGGCGACGAGGAATTCCTGAAGCAGCTGGACAAGGAAGAGTTGAACTTTGATATCTTGGTCGCCACGCCGCAATATATGCCGAAGCTTGGCAAGTACGCCCGGCTGCTCGGTCCGCGCGGCTTGATGCCAAATCCAAAGTCCGGCACCGTCGCCGCCGACGTCGCCAAGGCTGTGTCCGAAGCCAAGGCCGGCAAGGTTGAGTACCGCGTCGATAAGCAGGCCATCGTCCACTTGGCGATCGGTAAAGTGTCGTTTGGCGCCGACAAACTGGCGGAAAACACCCGCGCTTTCCTCGCCAGCCTGAACGCCCAAAAGCCATCCAGCCTCAAGGGTATTTACGTCAAATCTATCGCCATTGCCACCACTATGGGGCCAAGCGTAAAGGTTGAAACTTCACTGTAAGGTTGGCTTGTTGGCATAAACGCGCTCCGCATTAAGCAGGGCGCGTTTTCATATTCCTGAAAATTAAAGCCAACATTGTCTTGCATCCCGTTGTCATTTCTGCTACAATTCTAAGGAACATTACCAAAGACAGCGGCGATTTGTATAAAAACAGATGTAAAAATGCCGCCGAGGGATGAAACAAAACTGTTTTAATCACGTCTTTGGTAGTGCGAGAATCAAAGACGTTTTTATTTGCCCGATTAAAACTTGGGTAAACAAGAACCAGATTCTCCATTACCGCACGTTAACAAATCGGTCGAATCATACAAGAACCAATCAAAGAAAGGATTTTTATGGCAATTTCACGCGATAAAAAACAAACTTTGGTTGCTGAACTAACCGAGCTTCTGAAAGACGCTAAAGGTACGGCATTTGCGCGGTACCAGGGTCTGAGCGTGGCTGAATTGCAAGAGCTGCGCAAGGCTGCCCGCGAGGCAAACGTTGTCATCAAGGTGGTTAAAAACCGCTTGGTACGCGTAGCATTGCAGGGAGTCGACACTTACAAAGAAACCAGCACTGACTTGTTGGCCGGCCAATTGGTTTACGCCATTAGCGCCGAAGATGAGGTCATGCCAGCCAAAGTTCTGGACACGTTTGCAAAGACACATCCAGCACTGCAGTTGGCTGGTGGCTTCTCAGGCGAAGGTCTGAGCATCAACGAAGCTGACATCAAAGCGCTGGCTGGCTTGCCAAGCAAAGACCAGCTCATCGCCGAAGTGGTGGCACAGCTGCTCTCACCAGTCCACGATACCGTGGGCGCGCTGGGCGGCAACTTGCACGGCTTACTGGACGGCATCGAAGCCAAAGCTGCGGCTTAAGTTTAGCAATCAATCAATAATGTAAGGAGACATATCATGGCTGATATTAAGAAATTGGCTGAAGAACTGACCAAGTTGACAGTTCTGGAAGTTAACGAATTGAAAAACCACTTGAAAGAAGAGTACGGCATCG
>ERZ773072.725-NODE-725-length-17500-cov-40.107767_pt1 | contig 17500 bp, 10 predicted proteins | sample MGYA00580617_ERZ773072 | MGnify/ENA primary metagenome ERZ773072 (study PRJEB29015, sample SAMEA2737970) | human oral metagenome | biome: human oral; feature: human-associated habitat; material: dental | place: China | collected 2122 ...
GGGAGGGGGATTCGTTGCGCGATTCGACGTTGTCGAGGCGGTGGCCGATCGTGTACAGGCGCTCTTCCTTGGCGGGAGGAACGGCCTCGTCGGCGGTCTTACAGGCGCGCTTCTCGCCCATCTCCTCGCACATGATGTCCACGATGCGTTCGGCCATGAGGCGGTAGGTGGTGAGCTTGCCGCCCGCGATGGTGAGCATGCCGTAGACGCCGTCGCGCGTGTTGTGGTCGATAATGCTCATGCCGCGCGCCATGTGGCGGGTATCGGTCGCCGACACGCGCGAGTCCTTGATGAGGGGGCGCGCACCGGCCCAGGCGTGCACGGCACGGGACTTGCGGAAACCGGGGATCATGGCCTCGCCGGAGTCCAGCATCTGCTGGACCTGGTCGGCGGGGATGGAGAGGCGATCCGGGTCGTCGGCCTTGAGGTCGGTCGTACCGATGATACACACGGTGTGGTCGGGCACGAGGATGTCGCCGTCGGCGGGCCACACGCAGCGGTTGATGACCGATTGGCTCAACCGGTGGTTCATGGCGATCATGATGCCGGCGCCGGGGACGACGTCGACGCCGTGGCAGTCGGCCATGGCGGCAATCTGTCCGGCCCAGGGGCCGCCGCAGTTGAGGACGAAGCCACACTCGATGCGCACGTCCTCGCCCCCGCGCTCGTCGTGGACGATGACGGTGCTGATGCGCTCACCTTCGCGCTCGATGGAGGTGACGCGGTGGTAGGTCAGGACCTGCGCCCCGTACGCCTGCGCGGAGCGAATCGCTCCCCAGGTCATCTGCCAGCCATCGACCGTGCCGTCCTGGACCTCGAAGGCGCGTTTGATGCGCGGGTCCAGGCGGGGTTCGCGACGCAGCGCCTCGGCGATGGAGATTTCTGCGGCGGGCACCTTTGCAGCCGCTGCGCGGGCCAGGAACTGATCCGCGTATTCCTCATCGTCGTGGGCGGTCACGACGAAGAGGCCTCCGGTGGCCTCGACGGCGTTGGCGTTGATGCGCTTGACGATCTCGTTTTCTTCGGCGCACTCGGTGGCCGACTCAGGATCGGACGCAATGTAGCGGCCGCCCGAGTGGAGCAGACCGTGGAAGCGACCGGAGGTTCCCTGAGCAATGTCCGCCCGGTCGACGAGGACGGCTGAGAAGCCGCGCATGGCGACGTCGCGGACGACGCCGGCACCGGTGGATCCTCCACCAATGACACACACGTCAGTGCGAAGTGTCTTCACCGTTAAAAATCCCTTCACCTCTTGATGAGGAAGTGCCTCATTGCTCTCTCCATCATGCCCCCTACACACCCTTTTTGCACGAATGCACACACCGCTGTGCACATATGTGCACGACGGGGATGCATAAAACTGACATCCGCACTCCCCCGCACAATTCCGCGAGAAAATGACGAATTACGTCCCATGCTCATCACGTAAATACGGGCGATGCCTGTCCCATGGACGCTCATCCCACGCGACCCCCACCTCTCCCCCTAGAGTTAAGGCATGACGAAGACACTGCTCGCCCGAGTCCTCGACACCGCGAACATCGATTCGACGGTGCGCCCGCAGGACGATTTCTATCGCCACGTCAACGGCACGTGGCTGGCGACCCACACGATCCCCGCGGACCGCCCCATGGACGGGGCGTTCCACACGCTGCGCGACGCATCCGAGAAGTACGCGCGCGCAATCGCCCAGGACGCAGCCGATGGCACACTGGACGATCCGGATGCGCACCGCATCGCCACACTGTGGACTCAATTCCTCAACGAGGACACCATCGAAGAAGCCGGTGCCGCTCCCCTGCGCCCCGACCTCGACGCAATCAACGCCTGCACCACCCACGAGGAGCTCGCCCGCGAGATGGGCCGCCTCATGCGCGAGGGCATCGGAGGCCTCATCGGCGCATACGTGGGCACTGACCCGCACGACTCTTCGCGCTACATGGTCTCCCTCGTCCAGTCCGGCATCGGCCTGCCCGACGAGGCCTACTACCGCGAGGACGACTACGCGCCGATCCGCGAGGCCTACGTCGCGCACACCGCCCGCCTCCTGAGCCTCGCCGGTATGGCAGACCCGGAGGGTGCGGCCGCGCGCATCATGGAACTGGAAACCGCGATCGCCTCCCACCACCGCGATTCCGTGAGCAACCGCGACCCGCTGCTCTCCGACAACCCGACCCCCTGGGAGGAGATTGCCACCCTGGCTCCAGGCTTCGACTGGGACGCGTGGGCGGAGGCCGCGCGCATGCCCGTCGCCAGCCTCGTCGTGAACGTCGACCAGCCCGACTTCCTGTCGGCTGCCGCCGCCCTGTGGGCCGACACCGACCTGTCCGTGCTCAAGGAATGGCTGAGCGCCTCGGCGATCGACTGCCACGCGTCGCTCCTGTCGAGCGATTTCGTCAACGAGAACTTCGACTTCCACGGCCGTACCCTGTCCGGCACGGAGGAGCTTCGTCCGCGCTGGAAGCGCGCCCTCGGACTTATCGAGGCCTACCTGGGCGAGGCCATGGGCCGCGCGTGGGTGGCCCGCCACTTCCCGCCCGACGCCAAGGAAGCGATGGACGCCCTGGTGCGCCGTCTCCTCGACGCCTATGGCGAGTCGATCCGAGGCCTCGACTGGATGAGCGAGGACACCAAGGTGAAAGCGCTGGACAAGCTCGCAACCTTCAATCCCAAGATCGGCTACCCCGTCAAGTGGCGCGACTACTCGACGCTGCACCTGGACCCGGAGGCGACGATCGTCGAGAACGTGCGCGCCGCTAACGCTCACGCCACCGACCGCGAATGGGCCAAGCTTGGCCGCCCGGTGGACCGCGACGAGTGGTACATGACCCCCCAGACCGTCAACGCCTACTACAACCCCACGCAGAACGAGATCGTCTTCCCAGCCGCGATCCTTCAGCCTCCGTTCTTCGACACCGAAGCCGACGACGCGGTGAACTTCGGCGCGATCGGCGCGGTCATCGGCCACGAGATCGGACACGGCTTCGACGACCAGGGCTCGCGCTACGACGGGGCGGGCAACCTGTCGAACTGGTGGACGGATGAGGACCGCGCCGCCTTCGAAGAGCGCACGCGCGCCCTCATTGAGCAGTATGACGCGCTCACACCGGCCATCCTCCTCGAGCAGGACGAGGAATCGGAGGAAGGCGAGGAACGCACGCTCCCCCACGTCAACGGCGCGCTCACGATCGGCGAAAACATCGGCGACCTCGGCGGACTGACCATCGCGTGGAAGGCATGGGCGGCCTCGCTCAGCGAGCAGGGGCTGACCCCGCAGTCCGCTCCCGTCATCGACGGCATCACCGGACCGCAGCGCTTCTTCTACTCGTGGGCACGCGCCTGGCGCACGGCCACGCGTCCCCAGTTCGCGCGCCAGATGCTGGCGATCGACCCCCACTCGCCCGCCGAGTTCCGCTGCAACCAGGTACTGCGCAACCTTGACACTTTCGTCGAGGCTTTCGACGTGACGCCCAGCGACGCGATGTGGTTGGAACCCTCCGAGCGCGTCACCATCTGGTGAAAGCGTGTCCCAGCCGACAAAATGCGGCGCGCCCCGCGCAATCACACCCAACACATGACAACATAGGAATGTTGAGCGCAACAGCGCTCCCATTCCATCGACGGAAAGGCAACCCATGCCAGGCCTGAACCTGACTCGCGAGGAAGCGACCGAGCGCGCCTCGGTCATTTCCTCTGTGACCCGCTATGAGATCTCCCTGGACCTCACGCGCGGAGACACCGACTTCGGTTCATTCACCCGCATCGAGTTCGACGCGCGCGAAGGCGCCTCCACGTTCGCCGACCTCGTGTCCAACAACGTCCACTCCATCACGCTGAACGGCAATACCCTGGACCCCTTCTCGGTGCACCAGGACAACCGCATCGCGCTGGAGAACCTTGCCGAGCACAACGTCCTCGAAGTTGAGGCATCCTGCCAGTACATGCACACAGGAGAGGGCCTGCACCGCTTCGTCGACCCCGCCGACGGACAGGCCTACACCTACTCCCAGTTCGAGGTCCCGGACGCCCGCCGTGTCTACACGACCTTTGAGCAGCCTGACCTGAAGTCCACCTTCACCCTGACGGTCAAGGCCCCCAAGGGCTGGAAGGTCTTCTCTAACGCGCCGACCCCCACCCCCGAGGAAGTGGGCGAGGCCTGGATCTACCACTTTGCAACCACCGAGGTCATGTCGACCTACATCACCGCGATCGTCGCCGGCCCCTACGAGGGCACGACGGCCACGCTGACCTCCTCCGACGGCCGTACAATCGACCTGGGCGTCTACGCCCGCGCCTCGATCGTTGAGCACCTGGATGCCGACGAGATCATCGAGATCACCCGCCAGGGCTTCGAGTTCTTCGAGGGCGCCTACGGCATCGCCTATCCCTTCACCAAGTACGACCAGATCTTCGTGCCCGAGTACAACGCGGGCGCTATGGAGAACGCCGGCTGCGTGACCTTCCGCGACGCCTACGTGTTCCGCACCCGTCCCACCGAGGCTCAGATGGAGGCTCGCGCCAACACGATCCTGCACGAGCTCGCGCACATGTGGTTCGGCGACCTGGTCACCATGAAGTGGTGGAACGACCTGTGGCTCAACGAGTCCTTCGCCGAGTTCATGAGCCACCTGGCTCTGGCCGAGGCCACCAAGTACACCGAAGGATGGACGGGCTTCATGGTCCGCAAGGACTGGGGCCTCAAGCAGGACCAGCTGCCCACGACCCACCCGATTACAGCCGAGATCCGCGACCTCGCCGACGTCGAGGTCAACTTCGACGGCATCACCTACGCCAAGGGTGCCTCCGTGCTGCGCCAGCTCGTCTCCTACGTGGGACGCGATGCCTTCTTCGCGGGTCTGCACGAGTACCTGACGAAGCACTCCTACGCCAACGCCACGCTGGACGACCTGCTCTCCGAGCTGGCCGCCGCCTCGGGCCGCGACCTGGCGTCGTGGTCGAAGGTGTGGCTGGAGGAAGCCGGCGTCACCCTCCTGCGTCCGGTCGTCACGACCTCTGAGGACGGCACGATCGAGCGCCTCGAGATCACGCAGGAAGCCTTCTCCGAGGGCGCCTCGCTGCGCCCGCACCGCATGGGTGTGGCCGGCTACTCGCTGACCGAAGAGGGGACGCTGGCCCAGGTCTTCCGCGAGGAGCTCGACATTGACGGCGCGTCCACGGTGATCGAGGCTGCCGCGGGCATCGCTCGCCCGGATTTCATCCTCGTCAACGACGGAGACCTCGGCTACGCCAAGGTCCGCCTCGACGAGGAGTCCCTGGCCTTCGCGATCACCAACATCACCAAGTTCACGGATTCGCTGACCCGCGGAGTTGTCATGGCCTCCGCGTGGGATATGACCCGCGACGGCGAGATGCCGGCACGCGACTACCTGAACCTGGCCCTGCGTGCCGTTCCCATCGAGGACAACATGAGCCTCCTGACGCTCACCCTGCGTCACATCGACGAGGCCGTGCGCACCTTCGTGGCACCGAATTACCGCGCTGAGGCCGCCGAGGACACGGGCCGTCGCCTGCTCCTCCTGGCTCGCACGGCCGCCTCCGGCTCCGACGCGCAGCGGATGCTCGTCGCCGCTGCGGCCCGCAACGCGACCAGCCCCGAACAGTTCGAGGCCATCCGCGCCCTCCACGACGGTACCCAGACCCTGGACGGCCTGGACCTTGACGTCGACCTCAAGTGGGACCTGCTGATCGCCCTGGTGCGCGGCAATGCCGCTACCGAGGAGGACATCGCAGCCCTGGAGGCCACCGACGACACGATGACCGGCCACCAGAACGCGGCCGCTGCTCGTGCGGCTCGCGAGGGCGAGTGGATCAAGGCCGACGTGTGGGACAAGGTCCTCACCGACACCTCGATCCCCAACGACACCCGCTGGGCGATGATCTCGGGCTTCTGGGCGCAGGCGCGCACCAACCCGTCGGCATACGCCAGCTACGTGGGCGAGTACTTCGAGGCCCTGGCGGGCATCTGGGAGACCTTCACCTTCCACACCGCCGAGGACCTCACGACGCTGCTCTTCCCGAACGCGCTGGCGGGCTACGCCCCCGAGGTCGACGTGGTTGCCTCCGGCAAGGCCTGGATCGAGGCTCACACGGACGCATCCGCCGGCACGATCCGCATCATCCGTGAGCTCATCGACGTGTGTGAACGTCAGATCGCCAACCAGGCGGTGGACGCCGCGGGCTGATCAGCCTCACAACGACGCCAGGGGGCGTGGCCACGTGGCCACGCCCCCTTCGTCTGCCGTCCCGACTCCCTCAGGGAACACTAGCGTCGCATAAGCAACCCCGGCCTCGTTACCCTGAATGGACGAGGCCGGGGCCTTGCGTGCGTGATTGCGTCCGAGTGAGCGTCGCTCACTCACAGCTCATGCGCGCCGATCACTTCCAAGCGCCCCACCAGGTACCGTTGTGGAAGAACCAGTGACGCTCGCCGTCGATCCACTGCGTACCGGTGACCATCGCGCCCGAGGCGTTCAGGTAGTACCAGGAACCCTCAACCTCGACCCAGCCGATGAGCATAACGCCCGAGGCGTTCAGGTAGTACCAGGTGCCGCCGACCAGGGTCCAGCCGGTGGCCATCGCACCGGAGCCGGTCAGGTAGTACCACTCGTTGTTGTAGTTGACCCAGCCCATGGCCATGTCGCCCGAGGCGTTCAGGTAGTACCAGGAGTCGTCAACATTGATCCAGCCGGTCTGCATGAAGCCGGTCTCAGGATCCAGGAAGTACCAGGAGCCGTCGATAACGTTCCAACCGAAGGCCTGGGCACCGGAGGAAGCGAAGTACTCCCACTCCCCCTCCTGGTTGTGCCAGCCGGTGATCATGTAGCCGTTCTCATCAAAGCGGTAGACGACGTCATCAATCTCGATGAGTTCGTTCTTGGCGTAGGTTCCATCTCCGAGGTCGAACCACCAGCCTTTACCGTCCTGCTTCCAGGAGGCAGCACCATCGTCGGCGGCCGCGCCGTCGTCAGCGGGCTGCTCCTCGGCGGCGGCACCGTCGGTGGCGGGCTGCTCCTCGGCGGCGGCACCGTCGGCGGGCTGCTCCTCGGCGGCAGCGGCGTCGTCGGCGGGCTGCTCCTCGGCGGCCGCACCGTCGGTGGCGGGCTGCTCCTCAGTGGCGGCGGCGACCTCGGCGGGAGCGCCGGGATCGGTCAGCTCGGCCGCGTTAGCGGGAACGACAGTTCCGGCGAGAACGGCAGCGCTCACGGCGGCGATCATAAGAGTGCGAACATTGATGGGGCGCATGGGCTTTCCTTTCGTGGGGCGCACATCCTGCGTAGGCTTCGTTGGAACGAATGTGAATGGCGCCACCTCACTCACTAGGGTTTTGTAGTAACGCATTGCTGAGTATACATAACGGTTCCTTGATAATCAAGTGCTCATGTCAAAGCGCCTCGATAACCATAGGACAAACGGAGACGGCCAGCCCTATCCCTCACGGTTAGGCCGGGATCTTATCCCAGCTCGACGGGGTGTTCACAACGCGCATTCACAGCCTCGCCCACACTGTCTAACCTCGCCGCCTCACTCCCCTCCAGGAGCGTGAGGGATAGAATCAGGGACTCTTGCCGTTCGTGATACACGCCATATTCCGGCCCCTCACCCGATCCAGGTATGCCGCGGCGCTAAGAGCCGACACGTCGTTAATGCAACGGAGCCAAGACATCGGAACGCTCGTCGCCGCACACCCCAATTCACAGGTAGGGCCGCGTCCGAGACACAGGCGTCCACCGGCGAGGCCGAACAACCCCGGCGAGCTCCGAAGTTTCGCAGGCTCGGAAACTCGGAGACGATCGCAGCGCCTCAACGCCAAGAAAAGGTCTCGTCGGCAAGCATTCTTGCCGACGAGACCACCGATGACGCATCACCGCGCACGAGCACTCAGAAGGTCACCAACCATACCCAAGCTTGTATGCAATTCCTCCGTGCCCGGCACACATACCCCGATAGTCAGAAGCCCCCGGAGACGAAAAGCTCTCAGACCCATCGTGACAGATTGCCTTGTAGCGATTGCCAGTTGCGACATCCGCCCCTCCCGATCCATTGCCTGCCGAGGCGACCGGGTACAGGCCCCACCATGCGCCCGAGTCGTAGAACCAGTGGCGCTCGCCGCCGATCCACTGAGTACCTGTCACCATGACGCCGGACGCGTTCAGGTAGTACCAGGAGCCTCCCTGGCTGAGCCAACCGGTGACCATCGCGCCGGACTCATTGAAGTAGTACCAGGAGCCACCGATCGCACTCCATCCGCGCACCATCGCTCCCGAAGCACCGAAGTAATACCAGGTACCGCCCTGGTTCAGCCAGCCAGTCGCCATCGCACCAGAGGCACCCAGGTAGTACCAAGTGCCATCGACCGTGATCCAGCCAGTACGCGTCACTCCGCTCTGCGGGTCCAGGAAGTACCAGGTTCCCGACACGTTGGCCCATCCACGCACCTGAGCACCCGAGGGCGCAAAGTACTCCCACGCTCCCCCAAGGTAGTACCATCCGGTCACCATGTATCCGCTACCGTTGAATCGGTATGTTGCCCCATCGATGTCACGCTTTTCATCACGTGCGTACGACCCATTGTCCAGGTCGTACCACCAGCCCACCGAATCCATCTTCCACGAGGGCTTCGGCGCGGGGGCCGGTTCCGGGGTGGGGGCTGGATCCGGGGTAGGTTCAGCGGTGGGATCCGCCGTCGGCTCCCCCATCGGGACCTCGGCAGCGACGCCCACAGGCTCCCCGCCTTGGCTCGAGACGGCTGGGAAGGCATAAGCGGGAGCCAACGGACCAACAACGAGGGCGGCAGCACCAAGGGCCACCATCACGCTCCTGCGCAGATTGATGGGTCGCATATCTTATTCCTCTCTGAATAGAAGACGGTGAGCGCGCACATCCCCTCAGCGGGACAGGTACGCTCTGTCGACGAATGCACATTAGTTTCGCAGCATTCCTTTACTGACTATACACAAGGTAATATGACGCACCAAATAAGACGCCATCCGCGTTTCCAGTCGCAGCGAAAAGGCATCAATACGCACGAAAAAGCCCCGCCGATGAGCGAACTCACCGGCGGGGCTTCAGAGTGTTGCGTCAGCGTTTGGCTCGACGCGATGCGACAACCGCACCGGCTCCAGCGACCAGGACCGCGACGGCTCCCACGCCCACCCACACGGAGGACGCACCGGTCGCTGCGAGGGCATCAGCGCGCACCTGCGTCGGGGTGGAAGCATCCTGGGCTGCGGGGACGGATACCTGCGTCGGATCAGCACTCGGGGTGATGTCGAGGCGAGCGGTCACCACGCCCTGATCGTCGGCGGGAGTGCTCGTCTCAGGTGCAGCCGGGTTGCCATCACCGTTCGCGGGGGCGGAAGGCGTGACAGACGGGTTGCCATCACCGTTGGCGGGAGCTGAGGGCTCCGAAGCCGGGTCGCCACCACCGTTTGCGGGAGCGGAGGGGGCAGCAGACGGAACGGAAGGAGCGGGCGTCTGACCGGGCTCCTGGCCCACGGAGGGGTTCTCATCGCCGTTCGCGAGCGCGGGTGTCTCAACCGACGGGGCCTGCTGATCCGGCGTCGAATCTACCCCGTCACCCGCGGAGAGGCTGTTACCATCCTGCTCGACAGAGAGGGTCGTGCAACGCGTGAGGGCATCGCGATACTCGGTGGCGGTCAAGTAGCGGCCAGCGTTCTCGCCACCCTGCAGCGTGACGCCACCATCCTTTTCGGGGCGCACGGCGGTCTGGGATGCAATGGACTCCGCGACACGATCAAGCTCAGCGTCGATATCTACGAGAGAGGTGACGGGCTCCCTTTCCTCAGCCGAGGCCAGATACTCGTCCAGAGCAGCCTGAGCGGCGTTGACAGATGCCTGTGTGTCGATCACGGCCTGCTGACGCTCAGCAGAGGGTGCGGTGTCGGCGGGTGCGGGCGTCGAGGTCGCGGGCGCAGCAGATCCAGCGTTTGCGGGGAGGCTCGACACGTCAACGGGGAGGGCGACACCGGGAAGGGAACCCACCTTGTTCTGCCAGGAGTTGGCGCGCTGCGCGTCGCCGCCACCCGCGAGGCCGGAGACGTAGTTGGTGTTGTCGGCGTTGAAAGCGGCACCGTCGAAGCCGTACGCGGACGCAGTATCGCCAGTCGTGTGGAAGCGCGACACGTTGGGCGAGCCGCCGGTGACAGCGTAGAATTTCTGAGTGCCGTAGATACGCGTGAAGTTACCGTGCTTCGCGATATGCACACCGACGCCAACAACGTTGTTCTGGGCCAGCATGTTCTTGTCGTGGCCAGAGGAGTTCTTCCACTGATCGAAGAGTGCGTCCGCCGCCTGCATCGGATTCTTGGAGGTGCCATAGGCGCCCCACTTGTCGCCGAAGTTCTCTCGATGGTTGTAGGCGATGTTCTCACCGGCGTAGGTCGTGTCACCGCCGTCGAGCTTGCCCGCGCCGAAGTACTTGTAGTCCGGGTCGTGGTTGAAGTCATCACTGTCCGACATGTGCTTGCTCCACGCGCGAGCGTCGGTGGTCACCGTATCGGAGACAACCAGCTCGGGCAGGCCAGCGTTGGCTCGGTAGGCGTTCATCTTCTGAATGACGAGAGCCTCGATGATGCGCGCCTGGGTGGCGTCGTCGACCTGGGACCAGTCGACCCAGTCGAGGCCACGGCTCGCAGTATCCGCTGCAGACGCAGCCTCACCGGTGGACGTTGCGGGCTCAAGGGCACTCTGCTTCGCAGCCTCGAGTGCAGCCTGCGCATCGGCGACGGCAGCTCGCAGCTCGGACTCATGGGCGGGGTCCAGGGCGGGAGTCGCAGAGTTACCCGCGGCTGCGGCGGCGTAGCTCGCCAGAAGCGGATTGTATTCAGCGGCGATACGACCTTCCGCCCCCGACAGGGCGTTGCAGAACGCGTCGCTGGTCGTCGCGTTTCCCTCAGCGAGAGTGGGGATGACGACGAGGGCAGCTGCGATCGTGGCTGCAGCGAGGACCACGGACGTATGCGTACGAGTGAGCTGGAACGACATTGACTACCGGCCTCACACAATGGAACAAGAACAGGTCAATCTTTCCACGCGGTACAGTACTTTTCAAGGTTATATCAGTAAGTCGTTACAGACGAATCCACCTATTTTCAATGCTTTCTCAGTTTGACAGATTGTGAGCATCCCGCATGCCGATACCGAAACGTTATATTTCGGATCAAACAACTGACCAAGCTACAACCACAAGCACGACCACTGCTCAAGCAATAAAAAATCGACACCCGAAACCGGATGTCGAAGTTTTCTGTGGAGCTAGGGGGATTCGAACCCCCGACCTCTTCCATGCCATGGAAGCGCGCTACCAACTGCGCCATAGCCCCGTTATTTAGTTCGTCGCCCTGGCGACCTGATAAATAATAGCGAACCTTTCGAGAATGATGCAAATCCAATCGAGTGCCCCTCGTCACAACGCTCAGTAACCATGATAATCGGCGGTCACGAGGGGCCGGAGAGCCATCACGCCCCCAAAATGTCCTCACGAGAGCCGATGTTGTGCGACGCCAGGCGCCACCCGCTGATCGCCGCGCTCTTAGAGGTCGACATCCCGACAGGCACGAGCTCCGACCAGTGGCAGTTATCGACGCCGCGCAGCCCATTGAAGACCGCCGGATCCAGGCCCAGCAGCGACACGATGCCACGCGCGATCGCGGAGCCATGCGAAACGACAATCAGAGACTGGTCCCCGCGGCACGCCCGTGCCGCTTCCAAGACGGCATCGCGAACGCGCGCACCCACAACCTCGGAGCGTTCCACCTCAGCGAGGTCACACTCCCCCTGAGCGCGATACTGCGCGTAGGCCTCGGCCTGCTCGGCGGCGATCTCCTCGTAGGTCTTGCCCTCAAAGCTCCCGTAGAAGCGCTCCGTGAGCCGCTCATCGAGTGCCGGCCCCTCGCAGGGATATCCAGCGATGTCGAAGACGCGTGCGATGATCCTCGCGGTATCCACCGCGCGCCCCAGGGGCGAGCTCACGATACGCACTCCCCCGTCGTCGTAGCTGCGCCCATCTTCGGCGGCAATCATACCAACCTCGGCGCTCGGCTCGCATAGGCGGCTCACCAGCACGCCGGCGGCACCCGCAGCCTGGGACCGTCCGGCCTCGTTCAAGGGTTGATCGATACGCCCCTGAAAGCGCCGCGCCAGGTTGAAGTCCGTCTGGCCGTGGCGCAGCAGAACGATCCGCGAGGCGCTCACTGCGCACTCTCCACACCGTGCGCGGCAGCACGCTCGGCGGCAGCGGCGCGGGCCTCGTCGATGTCGACGTCGATCGGCACGGCCGGGCAGTCACCCCACAGGCGCTCGAGAGCGTAGTACTCGCGCTCTTCCTCGGACAGGACGTGAACGAGCAGATCCGAGTAGTCCAGGAGCACCCACGTGCCCTCCGCACGCCCCTCGATGTGGGCGGGGCGGCGCTGCTGCTCGGCCCAGATACGATCCATGATGTCCTCGGCGATGGCGCGCACCTGACGGTCCGTCGGCGCCGAAACAACCACGAATGCGTCAGCCAGGGCGAGCTTGCTGGTCACGTCAACAAGCACCGGGTTGATGCCGCCGCGGTCGTGCGCGGCGCGAGCAACCAGGCTCGCCAGTTCTGCGGTAGCGTCGGGAAGGCTCACATTTCTCCTTGGGTTAGGACCGGTACAGGCCGTATTTGTTGATGTATTGGACGACGCCGTCGGGCACCAGATACCACACCGGCTTCCCCTCTTCGACGCGCGTACGGCAGTCCGTCGAAGAGATCGCCATGGCGGGGACCTCCAGCAGCGACACGGACTCGTGCGGCAAGCCAGGATCCGACAGGTTGTGCCCGGGGCGCGTCACGCCGATAAAGTGCGCCTGCTCAAAGAGCTTATCGGCGTCCTTCCACTGCGCGATCTGTGCCAGCGCGTCGGCACCCGTGATGAAGTAGAAATCCGAGTCCGGGTATTCGCGCGACAGGTCCGCCAGCGTATCGATCGTGTAGGTCGTCCCACCGCGGTCAATATCCACGCGAGACACGGCAAAACGAGGGTTCGAGGCGGTTGCGACGACCGTCATCAGGTAGCGGTGCTCCGCCGAGGTCACGCGTCGATCCGCCTTGAAGGGCTGCATGGCCGCGGGGACGAAGACGACCTGGTCGAGGCCGTAGACGTCCATGACCTCCGAGGCCGCGACGAGGTGGCCGTGGTGGATCGGATCGAATGTGCCACCCATGATGCCGATCGCGCGGCGCCGACGCAGCGCGCGCGGGGGATGCTGGGGCGAGGCCGGGGCCGCGGTCGCCCCCGCCGTGGCCTCGGTGGTCTTTTCGATCGCGGACTCGTCGGAGGCCTGCACCGCGTGGTTGTCCTGCGTGCTCACGGGCGGATCGTTCCTTCTCCCTCGTAGATCCACGTGGTCGTCGTCAGTTCCGCGAGGCCCATCGGGCCGCGCGCGTGCAGCTTCTGCGTCGAGATACCCACTTCGGCGCCCAGGCCCAGCTGACCACCGTCCGTGAAACGCGTCGAAGCATTCACGGCAATAGCAGCGGCATCGATGCCCGATCGGAACGCGCGTACGACGGCCACATCGGATGCCACGATGCCCTCCGTATGCCCCGAGGAATAGCGGCGAATATGCTCAATCGCCTCGTCAACGTCGGCGACGACGCGCACAGCCAGGTCCATCGAGAGGTACTCGGTCTCCCAGTCGGCCTCGGTCGCGTCGACGATCATCTCAGCATCGATCGAAGGCTGGCCATCGACGACGGTCCGTGTAGCCTCGTCCGCGTGGATCGTCACGCCCGCCGTCGTCAGACGGGTGACGGCGGCAACGAGGAAACGCTCGGCGACGTCGGCGTGCACGAGCAGAGTCTCCGCCGCGTTGCAGACGCCCACGCGCTGCGTCTTCGCGTTCATGATGATGGCCTCAGCGGCCTCCAGGTCGGCGGAGGCATCCACGTACACGTGACAGTTGCCCGTGCCCGTCTCAATAACCGGAACCCGCGACTCTTCGACGACGGCATTGATCAGCCCCGCTCCCCCTCGCGGAATCAGCGCATCGATCGCTCCACGCGCGCGCATCATTGCTCGGGCACCCGCGCGGCCCCACGGATCCACCGTGGTGATCGCATCCGCGGGCAGGCCGACGGAGGTCAGCGCATCGCGGCACACCTCGATGAGGACGCGATTCGAGGACTGCGCGGCGCTTCCACCGCGCAGTACGACCGCGTTGCCGGCCTTCAGAGCAAGCGAGGCAGCGTCGATCGTCACGTTGGGGCGGGCCTCGTAGATGATGCCGATAACGCCCAGGGGGACGCGCTCCTGCGTCACGCGCAGGCCAATATCGGTGCGCATTCCACGCACGACCTGACCGATCGGGTCAGGCAGACCCGCGATCTCGCGGACGGCCTCGGCGATTCCACGAATACGATCGGGGGTCAGAGCGAGGCGATCCAGCAGGCCCTCGCTCATCTGCTCCGCACGACCGCGGGCGACATCTTCAGCATTAGCGGCCAGGATCTGGTCACTGCGATCAATAAGCGCAGCCGCAATCGCCTCGAGACCGCGGTTTTTTACCTGGGTCGTCGCGTTCGCGAGCACTCGCGCCGCAGCGCGAGCAGCATCCGTCACCTGGGAAATATCTGCAGCAGTATCCACCGGGCCATCATGGCACACGAGAGCCTGTCAAGCCGCGTCAGTCAGCGCTCAGCGCAGAAAATGCGTCGCCCAACACCGCCAGGTCATCGCGGTGGATGGCCGGCCTGGGGTGCTCATGACCCGCGGCTTGCAGTTCCGCGGTGCCCGATCCGGCGATCTCTGCCAGCGTGTCGGAGTCGTATCCCGACACACCGCGGGCGACCAGTCCCGTCGGGGAAGCCACGTCGACGACGTCACCGGCCTCGAAGTGGCCGAGCACGGAACGTACGCCTGCGACCAGCAGAGACTTCTTGCCGACCGTGATCGCCTGGGCTGCGCCCTCGTCGACGATGATTTCGCCGCGCGACGGGGCCACGTGGGCGATCCACAGGCGCCGCGAGGCCGGACGCTCCCGCGACGGCTCGAACCACGTACCAACGTTCTTGCCCGCAAGCACCGACTCCAGAGCATCCGCGGATGCCAGCTGCACGCCAATGCCGCTGGTGGTCGCCAGCATGGCGGCCTGCACCTTCGTCGCCATGCCGCCCGTGCCCACGCGAGAGCCAGCGCCGGTCACGAGCACGCTCATGAGGTCGTCCGCGCTCTCAACCCGTTCGATCAGCTTCGAGCCCGGGTGGTCCGGAGGAGCGGTGTAGAGGCCGTCCACGTCAGTCAGCAGCACGAGGGCGTCGGCCTTGATCATCTGGGCGATGAGCGCGGCAAGGCGATCATTGTCGCCGAAACGCAGCTCGCGGGTGGTCACCGCGTCGTTTTCGTTGAGAATCGGGACAACGCCGAGGCCGAGGAGTCGCGTCAGCGAGGCGCGCACGTTCGTATAGTGATCGCGGCGCATAACGTCGTCCGTGGTCAGCAGCACCTGGGCGGCATCGAGGTGATGCGCCTGGAAGGCGGCCGTCCACCGCGCCATCAGAAGCCCCTGGCCCATCGCGGCAGCGGCCTGCACGCTCGGCAGGTCCTTCGGTTTCGAGGTGAAGCCAAGCGGATCAAGGCCCGCCGCAACCGCGCCCGACGACACGATGACGACCTCGCGGTCCGCCCCGCGCCAGCGCGCCACAAGGCGCGCGACCGAGTCAATACGATTCAGATCCAGGCCGCCGTCCTCGCGAGAGAGCGACGACGAACCGATCTTGACGACGATGCGAGAAGCCGCGGACACTCCGCTCATGACTGATCCGACGCATCGGTCCAGTGTCCGGCCTGGCGCTCCGTCCACAGCTCGTCGCGGGCAGCGGTCTTGGCATCCATGACCTGGTGATACACCTCGCGACGTTCCTTACGGCTCGGACGCGCGTTCTGATCCAGGCGCAGGTCGGTACCTCGCGAACCCAGCAGCTCCGGTCCGGTCGTCAGGGTCGGCTCCCAGTCGAAGACGACGCCTCCGTCCAGGTCGCCGATCACGACGGTGTCGCCGGCGACCGCGCCAGCCTTCATCAGCTCGTCCTCAACACCCGCGGCGTTCAGGCGATCCGCCAGGTAGCCTACGGCCTCGTCGTTAGCGAAGTCGGTCTGACGCACCCAGCGCTCCGGCTTGTCGCCGCGCACCTGGAAGACTTCCTCGCCGTCCTTACGGGTCTTGCGCACCGTGATCTCCACGCTGCGCCCGACCGCCTTCGGACGGATAACGGGACGGGCGGCCTCGAGGGCGGGACGCTTCGCGCGCTCCGCCTCGACGATGCCGGCCAGAGCAAAAGACAGCTCCTTGAGGCCCTCGTGGGACACGGCTGACACCTCGAGGACGGGCCAGCCGAAAGACTCCAGGTCCGGGCGCGTGATCTCGGCAAGATCACGACCGTCCGGGATGTCGATCTTGTTCAAAACGATGACGCGGGGACGCTCCATAATCGGCACGTAGCCCTCGACCTGCGTCAGGTCGCCCTGGTAGGCCTCCAGCTCCGCCTCGATGATGCGCAGGTCCTCAACCGGCTCGCGATCGGTCTCGAAGGCGGCGGTATCAAGCACGTGCACGATAACCGCGCAACGCTCGATGTGGCGCAGGAAGTCGAGGCCGAGGCCTCGTCCCTGGGAGGCACCGGGGATCAGGCCGGGAACGTCGGCCACCGTGTAGCGCGTATCGCCAGCCGACACGACGCCCAGGTTCGGGACCAGCGTCGTAAAGGGGTAATCGGCGATCTTCGGGCGCGCCGAGCTCAGGGCCGCAATCAGCGAGGACTTACCCGCCGACGGGAAGCCAACGAGAGCCACGTCCGCGACGGACTTCAACTCAAGGATGACGTCGCGCTCCTCGCCGGGCTCGCCCAGCAGGGCGAAGCCGGGGGCCTTACGGGCCTTCGACGCCAGCGCAGCGTTGCCCAGGCCACCGCGACCACCTTCGGCGACCACGTAACGGGCGCCCGCACCCGTTAGGTCAGCGAGCAGTTCACCCGACATCGACTTGACGACAGTTCCTTCGGGAACCGGCAGGATGATGTCCGCGCCGGTCTTACCCTGACGGAAGTCACCCATGCCGGGCGTGCCATTATCCGCACGACGATGCGGGCTGCGGTGGTAGTTCAGCAGCGTGGTCTCCTGCTCGCTCACCTCCAGGATGACCGAGCCGCCATTGCCGCCGTCTCCGCCGTCAGGGCCGGCCAGAGGCTTGAACTTTTCACGCTTAATCGAGGCAACGCCGTTACCGCCGTTGCCACCCATCGCATGCAGAGTCACGCGATCCACGAAGTCTGCCACTGTTGCTCCTGACGACTGAAAATGAATGTTGAAAAGGGCGCCCGGCAACGCCGGACGCCCTTTATGCGCGCGGTCTCAGGCAGAGACCGGCGAAACGCTGACAACCTTGCGATCGCGCTTGCGGCCGAACTCAACCGCACCGGCGCGCAGGGCGAACA
>ERZ773072.726-NODE-726-length-17495-cov-30.527007_pt1 | contig 17495 bp, 20 predicted proteins | sample MGYA00580617_ERZ773072 | MGnify/ENA primary metagenome ERZ773072 (study PRJEB29015, sample SAMEA2737970) | human oral metagenome | biome: human oral; feature: human-associated habitat; material: dental | place: China | collected 2122 ...
ACGGCTAAGCCGATAACACCGATGTCGCCTTTTACTGACATTGTTTTCTCCTGTTGTAGGGTACAAGTTGTTGTACCGATTTGAATACTTTGGTGCAAAAAGTTGCACCACATGACTACACACAAAAAGTGCGGTCGTTTTTTTTCAATTGTTTTTTATTTACGCTGGCGCGCGCCAAAAGATTTAGCAAGCAAAAGAATTAATCAGAGATTCTATTACACCAATCAGCCTTAGCAAAAAGTTCTGAAACAGACATATTCATTCCTATAAAATTTAAAGCTTCTAATATACCAACACATTCAGATAAAATTTCTTTTGATGGGTTTTCATGCCATTCTTTATATTTATCTTCAAAAATCTTTTTAAGCTCTCCTTGCTTTTCTTCTGTAATCTCAATCTCTTTAAAAACTGTACTTTCAGATGTTATACCAATTTCATTAAGGATTCGCGTAAATCCAATTTCTTTCAAGGTTCTCTTTCTTTGCTTTTGAGCTTCTAGTAATTTATATTGTTCATTTATAGATAACTTCATTATATTTATTCCTCAATATTGTGTCTTTTTTAATTAAACTTTCTATTAACTCTTATGTTGACAATCTATTTTTAGAAATTTCTTCTGGCTTGTCTATTTTGATTCTACTATGGCGCACGTCTCCCGACGCCTGCCTTACAAATTTAGTAAGTTATCAGCACGCGTCAGGAGACGCGCGCTATCAAAGTGGTCATTTTTCTAAATGTTTTTTACACCTAAAACAAAATCAGCAGCCATTTGAGAATGCAATTTAGCCGTGTCGAAAAACGGCAATGACGAGTCGCTTTGATTAACCAACAATCCGATTTCCGTACAGCCTAAAATTACGCCTTCTGCCCCCTGATTTTTCAATTCATCAATGATTTTTAAATAAAATGCTTTTGATGTCGGTAAAAATTTACCTACACAAAGCTCATCAAAAATGATGCGATGAATTTCATTTTGCGCGCCCTCGTTTGGCACGATAGGTGTAATGCCTCGGACAATTAAACCATCGCGATAAAAATTATCGCTCATAGTAAATTTTGTACCGAGTAAAGCCACTTTATTTAAACCTCGCGATTTAATAGCATCTGCTGTAGCATCTAAAATATGTAAAAACGGAATAGAAAGCACCCGCTCAATTTGAGGTGCTACTTTGTGCATGGTATTAGTTGCAAGCACAATACCTTCTGCACCAATCATCTCTAATTTTTTTCCTGCTTCAGCGAGAATCTCTCCGGCTCGTTGCCATTCACTTTGTTTCTGGCATTGCACAATTTCTTCAAATTCCACACTCACCATGACAATAGGCGCAGAAATATTCCCACCTTTTTTCTGATTCACTAAACGATTGATCTCAGTGTAATAAGTTGCCGTACTTTCTGGGCTCATTCCACCGATAATACCTAATATTTTCATATTGCTCCTTCCTATGATAGCGCACGTTTCCCAACGTGTGCCTTTATCTACAAGCACAGGCTATGAAGCGCACACTATCAGAAATCTATCTTCTTGCTACGCAAAAGTGCGGTCATTTTTTCAATTATTTTTTATTTACGCTGGCGCGCGTCTCCCGACGCGTGCCTTACAAATTTAGTAAGTTATCAGCACGCGTCAGGAGACGCGCGCTATCTAAGGGTATAAGAAGCTTGTTTCAGATATCCTATAGCAAAACTTCTTTTAAATTTCTCTAATTAAAGAGCTACCTTGCTCTAACGTATCTAGCCACTGCCATTTTTCATGACCGATGAGTTTACTTTCTTCTAAAGAAAATGTTGTATAGCCACGCCCCAAACGATTTTCTAGAGATTGATTTAAATGTTGATACGTAAATTCAATTTGAGTATCGTCAACCCATTTCCCAATTAAAAAGCCTTTTAAAATTTCACCGCCACCATATTCGGCCCAAATCATTTTACCTTGTTGATGGTAATGAAATTCTGTTTGGCTACTCACCTCACCATTTACGGTGTTTTCAACAGCAACAAATTTTTTATTATCTAAATTCAACATTAAAGTCACTCTGCATCTAATTCATCTGTATCTTATTTTTGCATAATGTAATGCATTTCTACATTTTTCGCTTTTGCGGCTTTTTCTAGATCTGCTTTATCACTTTGACTATCTCCAACAAGGTATAAAGATACATCTTTGCCGACCTTTTCTGCATTATTTAGTCCATACATAGCAACTGCTTTATTCACAGATTGACTGTTCCCTGCAATTCCGATGTGTAAATTATCTGTAGCTAAAAGAGATACGAGTCGTTTTCCTGAAGTACCACCTGCGGTTCTAATCGTTGCTACAAGCATTCCATTTGAAACTGGGTTTCCTGCTTCTGGAACTTGAAGCATTACTGAGCGATTATCTTTTGGCATTTGTGCCGCTAACTGATCTAAAGATGGACCAGATGAACAAGCAAATAACAAAGTTGAAGTAAGTAGTACAAACAATTTTTTCATTTTTGTCTCCATACCATTCTAATAAATTAACTCTTCGTCCATGCACTCATGTGCTGCGTAAACCCAATATGCGGATAATAATCCACTGCTTGCGGAGCCGATAAAAGTACAATTTTGGCTTGTGGATGTAATGCCTGTTTGGTGTGTTCAATTAACTGCAAACCGATGCCTTGTTTTTGATATTGCTCGTCCACCGCCAAATCAGACAAATAACAACAATATACAAAATCCGTCACCGAGCGGGCGACACCCACTAATCGTTCACCATCCCAAGCGGTGATTAATAAATCCGCATGGTGCAACATTGCTGCGACACGCTTTTCATCCTCTAACGGACGGCGTGCCCCGAGCGTTGTTTTATTTAGCAGTGCAATAAATTGCTCAACTGAAATAGGGTAGTTTGTTTTATAGCTGATCATTTTAAGTTTCCTTCTATGCTAAAAACGGGATATTGGCGTGCGTGAAACGTGATTTCTCACACGCTATAAGCGTAAATTTCTATTTAACGTTAAGCTCGCTCACAAAAGTCGGCAATCCGCCCCATGCTCCACCAATAAAGCCTTTACTAGAACCAGAAGTATGTTCCGCTGTAGTGATGAAAGTTTTGCCATTCCATGCTGCTTCGTAGCCATACCAGCTCTCAGCAAGGCCACTAGATTTATATGATCCTTCTACAATTAAAGCATTAAGCTTCTCATCATAATATGCAAAGTTGTATTGATCTTCCAATACTTGTTCTACTTTGCTCAGTTTGTCATCGAGTACAGCATAGTAATTGGTGCTTTGATAAGCACCTCTAACACAGAGTGCTTCAGCTAATACCTTGTTTTGTGTTAAGGGATAAAGTGTTATATCTTGGCTTGTTATATCCTCATCATCACAGCTATTAGCTTTACGTAATAGTGCGAGCACGTTATCGTATTGTTTTTCGCCCCGTTTTAATTCCGTGGTTTTACGGTTATTCACACTTACCACCTCAATTTTTGGTGCAGGCTGTGGTGCTAATACCGCATGTTTCTCTTGTCCCTTACAAATTAACGCTGATGGCGTATTTAAACGCTGTTGGAATTCATCCATTTTGAGCATGGCTGCCGCTGCACCTTTGTCTGACACTTTGAGCGTGGTTTTTCCATAGGTGAGACGAATTTCGCTTTCTTTTTTCAATCCGCTAAGTAGTGCCTTAGTTTGCGCCTCAGTGAGTTTATCTGGGTTCTCATCAGAAATATGTTTGACTGTGCCTAATGATTTGCCATTTAGCCAAATTTCAATGTCTTGACCGACTTGAACATCACGGTCGGCTTCACCGAATGGTAAAATAGTGAGTTTCCCTTCAACAGCAGCATTTTCACCTGCTGCGCGAGTAAATAAAATAGAAACTGGATCGTCTCCTTCCTCTTGATAACCTGCCATACGACAAGTGCCAAGATTATCACAAATCAAATCCCAGTCTTGATAAGTCTTTTCAAACCCTTTTAACGATGGTGCTGCCATTGCAGTAAGTGGTAATAGTGAGAGAAGAATAACTTTTTTCATGTTATAAATGCCTAAAAGAAGATTTGCAAAAAACAGAGGAAATCTGCCCGCTTACAAGTGGGCAGTGGTTTTTATTTAACGTTCATCTCGCTCACAAAAATCGGCAATCCGCCCCAAGCTCCACCTGGAAACCCTTTGCAAGAACCTGAGGGATATTCTTTAGTACGGATAAAAGTTTTACCGTTCCATACGGCTTCCTGCCCATGCCAACAATCTCCAAGACCACGCGCTTTAAATGATCCTTCTATCTTTAAAATGTGGGTGTTTTTATCATAATCAGCATAGTTGTATCGATTTTCGAGTACTTGTTCAACTTTGCTTAATTTTCCATCTAACACGGCATAGTAATTAGTGTAATTATAGGCACTACTGCTACAAATAGCTTCAGCTAGCACTTTACCTTTCGTTAGCGGGTAAAGTGTGATTTGTTTATTCCATACATCATCTTTATGAAGTTCATAACAGTAATTTTCTGCATCTTCATTCGTCCCATTACTTTTACGTAATAATGCTAATACCGTATCAAACTGTTTTTCACCGCGTTTTAATTCCGTAGTTTTACGGTTATTCACACTTACGGCCTCAATCTTGGGTGCAGCCTGTGGCGCTAATACCGCATGTTTTTCTTGACCTTGACGAATGAGTGCGGAAGGCGTATTTAAACGTTGTTGAAATTCATCCATTTTGAGCATCGCGGCAGCTGCACCTTTATCAGAGACTTTTTCCTTAAACTCACCAAAAATCACTTCAATACTTGCGTTTCCTTTTAGTGCAGTGAGTAATTCTGTCGTTTGTTTTTCACTTAATTTTGCGTTCCCCTCTTCTGAGAAATTTTGGATCGTACCGAGTGATTGACCATTTAAGATAATTTCAGCTGTTTTATTACCCAGTTCATCGGGTAATAATGCTAATTGCGCCGTCACAGGTGCTTGCTCCCCCGCACTTCGAGTAAATAAAATCGAAACAGAATGCTCAGAGCCATCTCCTTCTGGATAACCCGCCATATTACAAGTGCCGGTATTATCACAAATTAAATCCCAGTTTTGATAAGTCTTTTCAAACCCTTTCAACGATGGTGCAGCCATTGCAGCTACTGGCAATAAAGTTAATAACAATATTTTTTTCATCTCGAAGTTCCTTTTTTGATGGGCGTATTACAATAATGCTGCTGCCGCTTTATCCAAATACCATTCCGTCACCCCATTTTTTGCTTTAATTTTGGCTGCAGGATAAGGCAGGTTTTCGGCTGGCGTGGTTTGGATTTCTTTTAAAATATTCGCTTTGCTTTCGCCAGTGACTAAGTAGGTAATGCGTTTGGCTTGTTCGATGAGTTTGGCTGTTTTAGAAATGCGGATTTGACCGCTTTCAGGATGTTTTGCAATGACAGCAAGATTTTCATCATCAAAATGGGTTTGATGTGGGAAGAGAGAAGCGGTATGACCGTCAGTTCCCATACCTAAAATGATCCAATCAAAAACACCGTTTGGAATGAGCGCACTTAATTCTTCTTCAAAACGTTTTAACTCAAAGTGCGGTTCATTTTCGCCGCGAATTCGGTGGATATTTTCTGCGGGAATTTGAATGTGATCGAATAAGCGTTTTTGCACTTCACCGTAGTTGCTTTCTGAATCTGTTGGCGGAACCATGCGATCATCACCCCACCAAAAATGTAGATTCTTCCAGTTAATTTGTTCCGCATAAGGCGCTTTGGCTAAGGTTTTGAATAACAGCTTAGGTGTTGAACCGCCAGAAAGAGAAATATGCACAGGGTGATTTAATTGACTATAAATCACAAATTCTTGAGCGATCTTTTCAACAGCGTGTTGAGCTGTTGGGAAGGTAATGGTGTTCATGTTTGTTTCTCTCTATTCGGTGATAAGCCTTCTTCTGTTGAAGAAGGCGAGATATTAATGATTAAACCTTTTTCTTCATTTTACCGCTTGGTTTACGCCATACGCGACCACTTTTCGCAATGAGTTTTTCGGCTGCAATCGGTCCCCAAGTGCCCGCTTCATATTCGTAGATTCGACCACCCGATTCTTTGTAATCCAAAATCGGTTGCACAAATTTCCATGCAGCATGCACCGCATCCGTACGCGCAAAGAGTGTGGCATCGCCTTTCATCGCATCAAGCAATAAGCGTTCATAAGCTGTTAGCACTTGCTCATCGGCTAAATCGGCATAACGGAAATCCATTGATACTTCTTTCGCTTCGAAGCCTGCACCTGGTTTTTTCAAACCGAAGCGCATTGAAATGGCTTCATCAGGTTGAATACGGATGATCAATTTATTCTCAGGCGCATTTTGACTGAATACCGGATGTGGCGTAGTTTTGAAATGAATCACAATTTCCGTCACACGTGCCGGTAAGCGTTTACCTGTACGCACATAGAAAGGTACGCCCGCCCAACGCCAGTTTTCGATTTCGCAACGTAATGCCATAAAGGTTTCAGTGCGAGAATTAGCTGGAACGCCTTTTTCTTGTAAATAGCCTTTGACTTCTTTGCCATCAATTTCGGCTGCGGTGTATTGACCAAGCACTAAGTTATGCTCAACGTCATCTTGCGTTAATGGACGTAAAGAGTGCATAACTTTGGCCACTTCATCACGCATTGAGTTCGCATTAATGATTGCGGGCGGTTCCATTGCTACCATGGCTAAAACTTGTAATAAGTGGTTTTGGAACATATCACGCATTGCACCGGAGCCATCATAATAACCACCACGCTCTTCTACACCAATTGATTCAGCACCGGTAATTTCCACATAATCAATGAAATTACGGTTCCAAAGAGGCTCAAACCACCCATTTGAGAAGCGTAAAACAAGTAAGTTTTGTACGGTTTCTTTACCAAGATAATGGTCAATACGATAGATTTGATGTTCTTCAAAGAAACGATGAATTTGAACGTCGAGTTCTTGTGCTGTTTTTTCATCGTAACCAAAAGGTTTTTCAACAATAATACGTTTCCAACCGTCTTTTTCTTCGTTTAAACCATGAGCTGCAAGGCATTCTGGAATCACACCATATAAGCTTGGTGGTGTGGACATATAGTAAAGGGTGTTGCCATTCGTTTGATATTTAGTATGTAATTCTTCTAAACGAGGTACTAATTTACCGTAATCGGCTGCATCAGATGTATTTACGGCTTGATAATAGAGATGGCTACAAAAAGCGTCTAACGTTTCTGGAGTGGTTTCTTCTGTTTCAAGTAACGCTTCACGCATTTTTTCACGGAAAGTCTCATCGTTTAATTCTGAACGCGCGACACCTAATACAGAAAATTTGTTTAAGCGGCCAAATTTGAAGAGATTATAAAGTGCTGGAATGAGTTTACGGTGAGTCAAATCACCGGAAGCACCAAAAATCACGATACAGTTATTATTAGTTTGCATATTATTCCTTATTGTTCCGAGTAGTTTTTTTAAATAATGCAATATATTACTGCACTTTACCAATCGAACCAATCAATTAAATTGAAAGACAGATGCCCAATTTTGTGTATTATCTGACACCATCACAAAGTTTGGATTAATTAAACTTTCACGCTGGTTATAGGTGAGTGGCTGAAAGTGTGGATCGAAAATTCCGCCATTGATTTCAGCTAATAAAATTTCAGAACCTGCCGTGTCCCATTCACCGGTTTTACCGAGGCGAATATAGCAATCAACGGTTCCTTCTGCGACTAAACCACTTTTTAAACTACTAGAACCGACCACCGTAAATTTGCATAACAAATTCTTCATTAAAATTGACCGCACTTTTTCTTGTGAAGTGGTCGCGCCAACGGCGATTTTTAACGGTTTTGTAAGATCAATTTTTCTTGGCTGTAAGCGTGTTATCTCTTTGTTACTTTGTTTGAATGCCCCAAAACCTTTCATTGCGTAATAGGTGATATTCAAAATAGGGAAGTGAATCACACCCAGTACAGGTTGGTGGTTTTGCACGAGTGTAATTAACACCGAAAATTGATCTGTGCGATCGATAAATTGCTGTGTACCATCAAGGGGATCGATTAGCCAATAAGTTTGCCAAGTTTGGCGTTGTTTAAAGGGAATATTGCAATTTTCCTCTGAAAGAACAGGAATATCAGGGAAAAGTGCGGTCAATTTTTCGATTAAAAATTGGCTGACAAATAAATCTGCTTCCGTGACAGGGGTATTATCCGATTTAGTTTGTATTTTCACATCCTGTTGGTAAAAACGAGCTAAATGTTTTCCTGCTTCATTGGCGAGTTTAAGGATTTGATCGAGAAGAGATTGAGATAATAGCATGCTTATTTTCTACTTTGATTTAGGCAATAGCAGTGGCAGGATAATGATTGTATAGATTGTCATAATAATAGAACCGCTAAGTACGAATAATGCTCGATCAGTAAGGTATTTTGTATTGGGAGCTATTATCAAATTACCTGTACTCGAGTAACAAAAAACAATAATAAACGAGAGAAAGAGGATTTTTTTCCATTGATATCGAAGGTAACCACAGCGTTTAGTAAAATAGGCAATAATGATTGTGGGTACGGTGAATAACCAAAATGTCAAAAAAAAACCGAATAAGGCTGAGTCAAAATAGCCTTCTCGGTAATAGTCTAGTTCAAAAACAATATAAGCTATACTACTTCCAATCACTTGTGTAATAAGTGGAAAGAGAATAATTGCATTCAAATAGGGGGATTGAGTTGACATTTTATACTCCTGTAATAGGCTATCCGAAGATAGCCTATTTTCATCTGTTATTTTGATCTCTTCGCACGTAATACGCGAGAAATGAAAACAAAAATACCAAAGATGAATACGGCAAGACCAAGTAATTCACCCATATTATCCCAGTTTTCTAATTCTAAGGCTAATGGTGCTTCAGAGCCGCCTGATGTCACTGAGGCTGCGATAATGAAAGCTAAAATTACGCCCATTAAGCTTTCCCCCACAATTAAACCAGCTGCAAAAAGTGTACCGAAACGTTCTGCTTTTTTCTCCACTTCAGTATTGTTAGTGCGTTTTGCATAGCTCTTAATATTGCGAGTGATAAGCCATGCCATCACAGCACCGACCACAACCGGCATATTGATTGATGGTGGTAAGTAAATACCAATACCTACCGCTAATACTGGTAAGGCAAAGCGACCTTTGCTGGTTTTACGCATAAATGCATCCACAATAATCAATACAATACCTAACCCCACACCAGTTAAAATATAAGTCCATTCTAAATGGTTGGTAAAAATACCTTGTGAGATGGTGGTCATAATGGTTGCTTGCGGTGCAGAAAGCGCTTGCGTTGGGTCCATGTCTGGACGCGGTAATGCACCCGTGAAGCCATAAGCGTGGTATAAAATTTCTAATACTGGCGCAATCACTAACGCACCAACGAAACAACCGATAATCAATGCAACCTGTTGTCTCCAAGGGGTGGCTTCAACTAGAAGACCGGTTTTTAAGTCTTGCAAGTTATCGTTTGAAATCGTTGCTGTGGTTAAAACGATCGATGCGGTGAACAAGGTTAATGCGGTTAAGAATTTTTGACCATCTGCAGTTTCAAATAAGCCACTGCTTTTACCAATGGTTACTAAAACAAGTGAAATCACGATCACAGAAATAATCCCAATACCTGAAATTGGGCTAGAGGATGAACCAACTAATCCCGCCATATAACCCGATGCCGCTGCGACGAAGAAACCAATTAACACAGCAAGTAGAGTACAAACCACCACTAATAAAATGGCAAGTTCAGCAGAAATTGGTGCCGTAGCAACGAAGTGATATAAAGAAATTACGATTAACATGACAGTCGCCAATAAAATGTAAATGATGGTTTTTGGTGATAAGTCGATATCAATACGATTTTCTGATTCAGCTTGTGAGCCTTTTAACATACGGAAAGAATGAACCATCCCTTCAATCATTGGTTTGAGAAGGATTAATAATGTCCAAATCGCTGCAATACCGATAGTACCTACACCGATAAAGCGAACTTTGGTTTTCCATTCGGTCATCGCGTAGCTCATGATGGAAGCATCTGTAGGCATATCCCCTGTTGCGGTGAAATAAGGCACAGCCACACCCCAAGCGAGGAATGTACCGAATAACATCGCAAGACCGCCTACGATACCAATTAAGTAACCCGCACCGACTAATGCAAGAGAGAAACCCATAGGTAATTGGAAAACGGCTTTACCGTTAGAGAACCATGCACTTGCGCTGTCAGACATGACACGTAATGCATTAGTTAAGAACGCAACAGTTCCCGCGAAAATACCGCCATAAGCAATATCTTTTACGCCACTGTCGCTTTCGTCATTATTGCCTGCTTTTAAGATTTCAGCTGCAGCCACACCTTCAGGGTAAGGTAAGTCGCTGTTTACCACCATTGCACGACGTAGTGGAATAGTGAATAGTACGCCCAACGTACCGCCAGAGGCACAGATAAGTACAGTTTGCCAGAATGGGAATTCCTGCCAGTAACCCATCATTAATAGACCTGGAATAACGAAAATAACAGAAGACAATGTCCCCGCTGATGAAGCCTGGGTTTGCACCATGTTATTTTCTAAGATACTGGAATCCTTGAAGAATTTTAAAATTGCCATAGAGATTACGGCAGCTGGAATGGAGGAGGCGAAAGTCATCCCCACTTTAAGACCCAAATAAACGTTAGATGCAGTGAAGATCACTGTAATTAACGCGCCAAGGAACATTCCTCGGAAGGTCAATTCTTTTAAATTATCATGCGACATAAATTTTCCTGTTTATTTTGAAAAATGGTGACACATTCTCAAAAAAAGAGCATTTATGCAAGTTTTATTTAAAGTTAATCGCTTGCGATTAGAATTTATCTAAATTTATTCGATTTATTTACGTTTTTTCAAAAAATCTCGTAAAGAATAAAGTGCAGCTAGGTTTCTGGCTTCATTAAATTCATCACTGACTAAAAGCGTATCAAGTTGCGATAAAGGATAACGCACGATTTCTAATGGTTCAGGCTCATCGCCTTCTAGTTGATTTGGATACAGATCTTCACCTAATAACACGTGCATTTTATGTCCCATAATTTGTGGATTGATCTTCATCGTGCGTAAAAATGTCCATTTTTTTGCCCCCAAGCCAATTTCTTCCTGTAATTCACGATTCGCACTTTGTTCGGGTGTTTCTCCCGTATCCATTCCACCTTTTACAAAGCCTAACTCATATTGTTCTGTTCCGACTGCGTATTCACGAATCAGGAGTAAATCTTCACCATCAATGGCAATCACTATCACTGAATCTCGATTGAAAGGGCGGAAGCGTTCATAAGTGCGGTCAATTCCATTAGAGAATTTGAGAGCAACAGCTTGAATCTCAAACAAGCGGGATTTTGCCACCGTGGAAAGGGAGAGAATGTGTGGAAGTTGTTTTTTCATGATATTAGCCCTATTATCTTGTCATTGGCTCATCATACGCAAAGTGAGAGAAATAGGAAGAGTTATGGCTGAAAATAACGAAGTGCGTTTAGATAAATGGCTTTGGGCGGCGCGTTTTTATAAAACTCGTAGCATTGCGAAAGCGATGATTGAAGGGGGCAAAGTCCATTACAACGGTCAGCGTGCCAAAGTAAGTAAAAATGTAGAAATCGGGGCGATGATTAAACTTCGCCAAGGCAGCGATGAAAAAGAAATTGAAGTGATTGCTTTGAGCGATCAACGTCGTGGTGCACCTGAGGCTCAACTGCTTTACCAAGAAACAGCACAGAGTGTGAAAAAACGGGAAGAAATGGCGTGGGCAAGAAAAAATAATGCGCTTTCAATGCCACACCCGGATCGTCGTCCAAATAAAAAAGAACGTCGAGATTTATTGAAATTTAAACATCAAGATGAGTTTTAGAAAACAAAAGTGCGGTCAAATCTGACCGCACTTTGAAAATATTATTTACTATTTAAGTACATTACCATCTAATGCTACGTTAAATGCTTTTCCGCCTTTAACTCCTGGAATGATGACCTGAGGGCTATCGAAGTTACAAGTTTTATCTTTAAGCATATCACACGGTAGGGCGCAAAGCGAAGGGGCTGGGCTAGGCTTACAAGATGAACCTCCTTTCGCTTGGCAATTTTCAACCGCCATTTCTTTAGCGTGCTCAGGAATGATGCTATTTCCGAAGTAATCTCTCATACCACTACTGTCTCGACCACTAGCTAGCCCTAAACACATATTACTTATACCAATCACTAATTGGCAGTCTTTGCCACCATACTCTTGACATTGTTTTAGTGAATCTTGTTTGGCTTGCTCAAGAGTACTATAAGCTGCATCAGAAGCCCACATCATTTGATTTATTTCTGGAGTGCGAACAATTGCAGCCCATAATCTAGGTTTAATTTTGCGTTTTTTTAGTTCTTCTGGTGTAGCAATTTTTACTGCTTCTTGATACTCACCACAACCAAATTCTTTTTCAATGTCTCCAAACCCTGTGGCATCTCTAATAGATGTGATTTTATGGCTTGCATCCGTAAATACATAAGTCCATGTATGGCCACCAGTATATACTTTTTCTGTTGTTAGAAAGATTGTTCTAGCGTTTCTGCCAACTTCATAGGTTTGTAAATCATAAAGAGCAAGTCGATAAGCGTGAATATAACTTCTTTCATTGTCTTTAAAGCATTGATAAGATTCATCCGGTAAACGTTTTCGAGCAAAAAACTCATAGTCTTCTTTACCATGCCAGTATAAAGTGTCTAATGGGTTATACATTGTTGAGCAACTTGTTAAAAAGAGTGTAAACGCAACTAGAAAAATTAGCTTAATCTTATGAGATAACATGAGATATATTTCCTTATTATGAGATATATTTCCTTATTAAAAGATACGTGATAATAATATAGTGATTTGCTCAGGTTATCAGATTTTATTGTAAGTATAAAGTGAATATTTTTATAGGTTTAAATACAAAAAGTGCGGTCAATTTTGACCGCACTTTGTGTACTAATGATTTTTATGACTTGTACTGTAGAGAATTTTGTCGGTATAAGCCATTGCAATTGCCGAAATCAAGAAAGAAAAATGAATAATCACTTCCCACATAATCGTTTTTTCAGGAATTTTTGAGGCATTCACAAAGGTTTGCAATAAGTGAATCGACGAAATACTGATAATTGACATGGAAAGTTTAACTTTCAGCACAGTTGCATTCACATGACTCATCCATTCAGGTTGATCGGGATGATTTTTCGTACGAAGTTTTGAAACGAAAATCTCATAACCACCTAATGTTACCATTACTAATAAGTTAGCAATCATCACTACATCAATGAGATTGAGTACAGCGAGCATAATGGTATCCGCATCCATTTCATTAACATTGGTTAAAAGGTACCACAAGTTTTTCATAAACTTGTAAGCATAGATGCCTTGCACGACAATTAAACCTAAGTAAATAGGCACTTGTAGCCAGCGACTTGCAAAAATTGTTTTGCTTAGAAAACTGGTTTGTTCGTTATATTTTACATATGGATCCGTGATTTCTTTTTGTTCCATAGCCATAAATTCTCCTACAAATAAAAATTGAAATAAAAAAAGCGGCAAGAAAATAGCCGCTTTTAAAGAAAAATTCAACAGATATACTTCATTTTACCCCGTTCTCGTTAGTGATAAGAGATAGACGCGTTAAATCTACGTCATTATTGATTAATTCAATGTTTGGCATAGTCTTGTTAGCCTTTGCTGACAAGTCTTTAAAACGCTCCACTTTTCCCACTAAACCTTGTTGCCCTACAAGAGCGGTAACGGTACTGTTATATTGATTGCTTACGGTGGAAAGGGTATTGCCCAGTTTGCTCAATCGTTCTGCCACCAAGCATATTTGGTTATAAATTTCGCCTGCTTTCTCTGCGATTTCTTTGGCTTCGGCATTGCCGAGTTCGATACGCCATAAATTCGCCACCGTGCGTAGAATTGGCATGAGGGTCGTGTGTGAAACCATAATGACATTTTTCTCATACCCATAATTAAACAGACTTGGGTCTAATTTTAAGGCTTCAATGTAAGCGGGTTCCACAGCGATGAACATCAAGACAAAATTAGGGCTGCGCATGCCAATCAAATTGCTGTAATCCTTGCGGTGCAAGTCATCAATGTGATTTTTCAGCGCTTTAATATGCTCCCTTAGTAAACGCTCACGTTCAAATTCATCCTCAGAATTGACCGCACTTTCGTAAGCATTCAATGACATTTTGCTATCAATGATGATGTTTTTCTCATCGGGCAAATTGAGCACAAAATCAGGATAGTTTCGACCGCCTTGTTCATCTTTAAAATGCGCTTGTGCGCTGTAATGCACGTTTTCAATCAAGCCAGCCAACTGAAGTGCGCGCTCAAGTTGTATTTCTCCCCAATTGCCTAAGGTTTTCTTTTCCCCTTTTAGTGCAGAGGTTAAATTATTAGCTTCTCGCGACATATTTAAGCCAATTTCCAACACCTTTTTGATTTCCGCTTCTAAACCCGCATTACCTTTTACGGATTCTGAATGGATTTCATTCACTCGTTTTTGAAAGCCTTCAATTTGCTCACGGAAAGGTTTCAACAGCGTTTCCAATGCCGTTTGATTGGTTTGATTAAAGGATTGGCTTTTTTCTTCCAAAATACGGTTAGCTAGATTTTGGAATTCCACGCCTAGTTGTTGTTTGGATTGCTCAATATGCTGTTGCTGTTCGGCAAAATGCTTTTCTTTTTCGGAAAGGGTGGTTTTGAGCTCTGTTAATTCTTGTGAAAGTGCGGTCAATTTTTCCAGCGTTTTTTGCTGCTCTTGTTCTTTTCTAAGTAGATTTTCCTGAGCTTGTTGCAATTGCCCTTTCAAGCTTTCGGCTTGTGCTGACGCTATCCCAAAGCGTTCTTTTAATGCGGTGATTTGCCCGCCAATTTGATCGTGACGGAACTGTTCTTCATCCAATTCTTTTTCTAAATATTGGATTTTTTCATCACGTTCATTAAGGCGAGTTTGCAATCCTTCTGCATGGGTTTGTACTTTCACGGCTTGTTGTTCTAGTTGATTTTTGAGCGCACTTAAGGAATCAAAACGCTCCGCTAATTGATTGTAATCTTCGATGGTTTTATTGAGATCTTGTTGTAATTCTTGCGTATCTCGTTTGCTGCGGCTTAATAGAAAAAGCATTACAATACTGATAAAAACCAGCACGGCAATGATAATTAAATATTGATTAGACGTGAGTTCTGACATAAATAGGCTCCTGGAAATAGAAAAATTTTAGCATATTCCCAGAAACTTTTTAAAAATTAAGAGGATTTTCACTAGATAAGAAAAGTGCGGTCAAAAATAACCGTACTTTTTTATAAAGATTAGTAGTTTGAGTTAATCAATACTTCTTCGCCGTAGCCACCAAGGGTTGGCATTGGTTGATAAGTTGAGTTAGCGGCACGCATTAAACGAATACCACGAATACCTGCTTCTTTTGCGGCTAGGATATCGTCATCGCTGTCACCATAGTGAATACTCACTTTGTGCTCAATAATACCCGGTGTTTTGTTATATTTAGTTGGAAGTTTGCGACCACCCATGAATTCTACAGGATGCATGTCTTTAATATTAAAGGCTTTTTGTAGCACTGGTGTCACACCATCTTTATCGCCTGCTGTACGACCGGTAATGAAATAAATTTGGTCACCACGTGCTTGGTGCATATTAATTAAATCCACCGCAATTTGTTTTGGAATAGAATATTGGTCACAACCTGCATTCACTTCATTCCAGAAATCTTGATTTTTTAAGTAATCATTTTTACCTGGTGAGTATTTTTCTTGGCCGTGATAGAAACAAGGGCTACTGAAAAGTACAGTATCATCAATGTCGAAGCTCACATTAATGGGTGCTTTGCCTTCCAATTCTTTTTTCAATTGGTCAACAGAGATCCAGTGAATCGGTTTTTGCTCAGTCATTTCACGAGCATTCGTACCTTGTTCAGTGTAAGGTTCTTTGTTTGATGCAAAAGTAGAGACTGCGCTTGCCGCTAAAATTGCAATGGCAGAAAGTTTAAGTAAATTTTTCATGTTTTCCTCATTAAGTAGTTTGTTTTACTTGTAACAAATCATATCCCTTTAAAATATGGGTGTGAAATAATAGCAATCGTTTGCTATTTAAAAAAGTGATCTTTGTCACATTTTTTTGAGATGTTTGTTTAATAAAGCATCAAAGAAAAATTTCCCCTTGAATTTGGTGGAATCGATCGCCATATAACGAATAACTTTTCTTAAAAGAAGGATAAAAAGAATGACAACAATTGTAAGCGTACGTCGTAATGGCCAAGTGGTTGTTGGGGGCGATGGACAGGTTTCACTAGGTAATACAGTGATGAAGGGGAATGCCCGCAAAGTACGCCGTTTATATAATGGCAAAGTTCTAGCCGGTTTCGCAGGCGGCACAGCCGATGCGTTCACCTTATTTGAATTATTTGAGCGTAAATTAGAAATGCATCAAGGGCATTTGTTAAAAGCCGCGGTGGAATTAGCCAAAGATTGGCGAACCGATCGTGCGTTACGCAAATTAGAAGCGATGCTGATTGTGGCGGATGAAAAAGAAAGTTTAATCATTACCGGTATTGGTGATGTGGTGCAACCAGAAGCCGATCAGATTTTAGCGATTGGTTCAGGCGGTAATTATGCGTTGTCGGCAGCCCGTGCGTTGGTGGAAAATACCGATTTATCAGCTCGTGAAATTGTGGAAAAATCTTTAAAAATTGCCGGTGATATTTGCGTGTTTACCAATACGAATTTCACTATCGAAGAATTACCGAATAAATAAGGAAAAATTATGTCTGAAATGACCCCTCGTGAAATTGTTTCCGAATTAGATCAACATATTATCGGCCAAAAAGAGGCAAAAAGAGCGGTTGCGATCGCATTACGTAACCGTTGGAGACGAATGCAGCTGCAAGAGCCACTTCGCCATGAAGTGACCCCTAAAAATATTTTAATGATTGGTCCAACTGGTGTGGGTAAAACCGAGATTGCACGCCGTCTTGCAAAATTAGCTAATGCACCGTTCATTAAAGTGGAAGCAACGAAGTTCACCGAAGTGGGCTATGTAGGGAAAGAAGTGGACTCCATTATCCGTGATTTAACGGACAGTGCGATGAAATTAGTTCGCCAACAAGAAATTGCGAAAAATCGTGCGAAAGCAGAAGATACAGCGGAAGATCGTATTTTAGATGCATTATTGCCACCGCCAAAAAATCAATGGGGTGAAGTGGAAAACCACGATACCAATAGCAGCACTCGCCAAGCATTCCGTAAAAAATTACGTGAAGGACAATTAGACGATAAAGAAATCGAAATTGATGTGTCTGCGGGCGTGTCAATGGGTGTAGAAATCATGGCTCCTCCAGGCATGGAAGAAATGACGAATCAGTTGCAATCCATGTTCCAAAGCTTGGGTTCGGATAAAACCAAAAAACGCAAAATGAAAATTAAGGATGCATTAAAAACCTTAATTGACGATGAAG
>ERZ773072.732-NODE-732-length-17430-cov-3.862043_pt1 | contig 17430 bp, 16 predicted proteins | sample MGYA00580617_ERZ773072 | MGnify/ENA primary metagenome ERZ773072 (study PRJEB29015, sample SAMEA2737970) | human oral metagenome | biome: human oral; feature: human-associated habitat; material: dental | place: China | collected 2122 ...
CAGTTTTATTGATAAGGACTTTATCATCTGCATAGAAAACGCCAAAGGCGAGCTGATTTCGTTTGCCATCACGATGCCGTCTTACTCAAAAGCCTTGCAAAAAGCGAATGGCAAGCTCTTCCCTTTCGGATGGTGGCATTTCCTGCAAGCAGGAAGGAAAAACGATAGGGCGAATTTCTACCTCATCGGGATACACCCCGACTATCAGCGGCAGGGCATTACCTCCATTATCTTTAAAGAAATCTACGATGTCTTCAAGAAAAGAGGTGTAAAATTCCTCGAAACAAACCCCGAACTCGAAGAGAATAAAAGCATACAGCTCTTGTGGAAAGACTACAATCCCGAAAACCACAAACGCAGGAGAACCTACTCCCTCACCCTTGATGAAATATAGATAAGACACAGAGCGATTTATTCTTTTTTCAATGATTTTTATTATATTCGCGCACTTATAATAGAACATTCTTATGGCAAAGTTTAGCGAATATAAAAGCCTTGACCTGATAGATGTTGCAGAAAATGTTGCAGCATACTGGAAAAATAACGACACCTTTAAAAAATCCGTAGAAATACGCGAAGGACACCCAGAATTTGTCTTCTACGAAGGTCCTCCTTCCGCAAATGGACTGCCGGGCATTCACCATGTAATGGCACGAACCATAAAAGATATTTTCTGCCGATTCCAAACACAGAATGGTAAGCAAGTTTTCCGTAAAGCAGGCTGGGATACTCACGGGCTCCCTGTAGAACTCGGCGTAGAGAAAGAGCTCGGCATCACAAAGGAAGATATCGGTAAAAAAATCTCTGTGGAAGATTACAACCAAGCCTGCCGAAATGCCGTGATGCGCTATACCGACATCTGGAACGACCTTACGGAGAAAATCGGCTACTGGGTAGATCTCGAGAACCCATACATTACCTACAAACCAAAATATATGGAGTCGGTTTGGTGGCTCCTCAAGCAACTCTATCATAAGAATTTACTTTATAAAGGATACACCATACAGCCGTATTCCCCAAAAGCGGGAACGGGGCTCTCTTCCCACGAGCTGAACCAGCCAGGTACTTATAGGGATGTAAGCGATACCACTGTGGTGGCGCAATTTAAAGTGAAGGAATTTTCAAAGGTTTTAGCCGAGAAGCTCTCTTCCATCACTAATGAGCCTGTGCATATCCTCGCTTGGACAACTACCCCTTGGACTTTGCCGTCTAATACCGCCCTTACCATAGGTGAAAACATAGACTATGTACTTGTAAAAACCTTCAATCAATATACTTTTGAGCCTGTAAATGTTATTTTAGCTAAGACGCTACTTCCAAAACAGTTCGGGAAGAAATTTGCAGAAGGTAATGATGAAGACTTTGCCCATTATACCTCCGAATCTAAGGTCATTCCATACAGAATCTTAGCAGAATTTAAAGGCGCTGATTTGGTGGAAACAACTTACGAACAGCTCGTACCTTGGTTCCTCCCTGCGGAGAATCCAGAGAAGGCATTCCGAGTAATTGCAGGCGACTTTGTAACCACCGAAGACGGAACTGGGGTGGTACATACCGCACCCACATTCGGGGCAGATGACGCTCGCGTAGCGAAAGAAGCAGGCGTACCACCGATGCTCGTAAAAGATGAAAACGACAATCTCGTGCCTCTTGTAGACCTTCAAGGCAGATTCATCAAGGGAGAAAATGTACCCGAAGTCTTCGCTGGCAAATACATTAAGAATGAATATTATGACGATGGCACTGCCCCAGAAAAATCTTGGGATGTAGAGCTTGCTATCCTCCTTAAAACCGAAAACAAAGCCTTCAAAGTAGAGAAATATACCCACTCCTACCCTCACTGCTGGCGAACTGATAAGCCCGTATTGTACTATCCGCTGGATTCTTGGTTCGTGAAGATGACTGCTGTGAAAGATAGATTAGTGGAACTGAATAAGAACATCAACTGGAAGCCAAAAGCTACGGGGGAAGGGCGTTTCGCTAATTGGTTAGAGAATGTAAACGACTGGAACCTCTCCCGCTCAAGGTATTGGGGTATCCCGCTCCCAATCTGGCGAAGTGAAGACTTGAAAGAGGAAAAAATCATCGGTTCTGTGGAAGAACTCGTTAATGAAATCGAGAAATCCATCTCAGCTGGGCTAATGACAGAAAATCCTTTCAAAGGATTTGAAATCGGAAATATGTCCGAAGAGAATTATGACCTGATCGACCTCCATAAAAATATCGTAGATAATATCATTTTGGTTTCCGAAACAGGAAAACCGATGAAACGAGAGAGCGACCTTATCGATGTGTGGTTTGATTCTGGTGCTATGCCTTATGCTCAGCTTCATTATCCTTTTGAAAACCGCGAACTCATCGACCAAAACAAAGCCTACCCTGCGGATTTCATCGCGGAGGGAGTGGATCAAACGCGCGGCTGGTTCTACACACTACACGCCATCGGCACTACGGTTTTTGATTCAGTGGCGTATAAAAATGTACTTTCCAATGGATTGGTTTTAGATAAAAATGGACAGAAAATGTCTAAGAGATTGGGCAATGCCGTAGATCCTTTTGAGACGCTTGCGAAATATGGCCCAGATGCTACGCGCTGGTATATGATTTCCAATGCCAACCCTTGGGAAAACTTGAAATTTGACATCGATGGAATCGACGAGGTGCGCCGTAAATTCTTCGGAACGCTGTATAACACTTACTCCTTCTTTGCACTCTATGCCAATGTAGATGGCTTTAAGTACGAGGAGGCTGATATACCAAATGACAAACGCCCTGAGATTGACCGCTGGATTTTATCGGAGCTGAATCTTCTCATTAAGGAAGTAAAATCCTTCTACGAGGACTACGAACCTACGAAAGTGGCAAGAGCCATCAATACTTTTGTAAATGATAATCTCTCCAACTGGTATGTAAGGCTTTGCCGCCGCCGTTTCTGGAAAGGAGATTATTCGGAGGACAAGATTTCGGCTTATCAGACCCTCTACACTTGTCTTGATGTGGTGGCAAAACTTTCTGCGCCTATCGCTCCATTCTTTATGGATAGATTGTTCCAAGACCTCAATGCCGTAACGGGTAGAGACAAAGCCGAGAGCGTACATTTGTCTGATTTCCCAGTGGCAGACGAAACAAAAATAGATACCGACCTTGTAGAGAAAACGCATCTCGCACAAACGATTACTTCAATGGTATTCTCACTTCGTAAGAAGGAAAACATCAAGGTTCGCCAGCCACTCCAAAAAGTGATGCTCCCTGTCCTCGACAAAAAGACGGAAGAGCAAATCTTGGCAGTCGCAGATTTAATAAAACAAGAGGTAAATGTAAAAGAGCTTCAGCTCATCAACGCCGATGAAGCCGCACACCTCATCGTGAAACAGATAAAACCAAACTTCAAAGCCCTCGGTGCAAGGCTCGGCAAGGATATGAAAGCCGTAGCTGGCGAGATACAAGGCTTCTCAAACGAGCAAATCGCACAGCTGGAAAGCTCAGGTAAGGCGGTCGTTCAAGGTTATGAAATCACATTAGAAGATGTAGAGATTTCCGCGAAAGACATCCCAGGCTGGACTGTCGCAAGCGAAGGAAAGACCACCATTGCCCTTGACATCACCATCACCGATGAGCTAAAAGGCGAAGGCATAGCCAGAGAGTTTGTAAACCGAGTACAGAACCTTAGAAAAGACAAAGGCTTTGAACTTACGGATAGGATTGTTGTATCCATTGAGGAAAGCAACCCAATTGTAAAATACATTCTAGCAAATACAGACTACATCTCCTCAGAAGTCTTAGCTGATAAAATAGCACTCACAAACTCCCTTTCAAACACGAATGAAGTAGAAATAGATGATGTGAAATTTTGGGTGGGAGTTGAAAGGATATAAACCATTCCTAAAATAATATTATCGCCTCACCTTTCGGTAAGGCGATATATTTATAGCACAAAAAAAATCGCTCATTAAATACGAATTTATTCCTATAATAGCAGTATAATACTTGCACCACAGGGGAAATTTATAGTATTTTTGGGCTTATTAATTTTAAAATATAACTTAATTTACAATGAAAAAAGTAGAATACATTATTGTAGGAGGTGGTTTTGCAGCATTATTTTTTGCACACAGGCTTATTCAGGAGGGTATTTCTTTTATACTCTTTGCAGAGGAAGGGAAGACGGCTTCCAACATCTCCGCAGGTATGGTGAATCCCGTAGTCTTAAAGAAATTTACCACTTTTGATAATGCCCTTAGCCAAATCTCCGAGTTGAGGAAAGTTTTAGGCGAGATGGAAGCCTACACGGGGCAAGATACGCTTATTGACCAGCCTATACACCGCATCTTCCACGATGAAAAAGAAAAAGAGACCTGGCTGAAGAAATCAGAAGATGAAAATCTATCGGTATTCCTCAACCGCAGTTTTGTAGCAGTGGAGGGTGTAAATAATCCTTTTGGTTGTGGTGTAGTGGAACAATCTTTTAGGATAGATGTACCTCTTTTCTTCTCTTCGTTTTTTGATTATTTGGAAAGCAAAGGGCAGCTCATCAGAAAGAGGTTTGAGCACTCAAAAATCAATACAGAAACTAATCAGTATGGAGATATCAACTTCTCAAAGATTGTTTTTGCTGAGGGTATAGGCGTTAGGAACAATCCTTTCTTCCGAGAGATTCCTATTATTGTAAATAAAGGTCATCATCTCAGCATTAAAATCAATGGATTTAATCAGGAAAAGACTTTTAAAAAGAAGCATTTCCTCCTCCCGCTTAGCGATGGCGAATATTATTATGGCGGCACCTACGACAGAGAAAATGAAACCGAGCAGATTGATGCCAATGCCGTAGAACAATTGGAAAGCGGACTGAAAGAAATCGTGGGGGATGATTATGAGATTGTAAGGGTGGAATATGCCTTCCGACCGACGACAAGAGACAGAAAACCAATACTCGGTCAGCATAAAGAACATAAAAACTTCTATGTATTTAATGGCTTAGGTGCTCGAGGATTGCTCAACGGAGTGCATTACTCGCAGGCACTCTTTAATCATATAGAAAAAGGAGAACCGATACCAGAAGAAGCGAAATCAGGCAGATAAAGCCTGATTTTTTTTATATAAACTTCAATCTTTTCTAATGCCAATCGCTATTCTCAGACTTCATACTTAAAGGAAATATTTCATATAGATTTTATGTATTAAGATTGCTTTTGACGATAGCCGTATTGAAGTACTTTTGCCCCGTAAAATTTAAAATCAACGAAAAACTATATCAATTATGTCATTAGTAGGAAGACAGTTCCCAAACATCACAGTAGATGCAATGTCTGAAATGGGAGACAATCTTAGAATTAATATCTTGGATGAGGCAGTAAAAAACCAACAAAAAGTACTTTTGTTCTGGTATCCTAAGGATTTCACTTTCGTATGTCCTACGGAATTACACGCTTTCCAGGAAGCATTAGCAGAGTTTGAAAAGAGAAATACCAAAGTAATCGGTGCTTCTTGCGACACCAATGAAGTACACTTCGCTTGGCTCAATACCCCAAAAGCTCAGGGCGGAATAGAAGGCGTAACCTATCCTATCCTTGCAGACACGCATAGGCAGCTTGCAAATGCTCTTGGGATTGTAGATCAGGACTTCGATTATGATGAAGAAGGCAACGAGCTTCTTTCCGGCTCTAATGTTACTTACCGCGCTACTTACCTCGTAGATGAAACAGGAAAAATCTTCCACGAAGCGGTAAATGATATGCCACTCGGAAGAAATGTAAAAGAGTTTTTAAGACTTATAGATGCCTATACTCACACTCAGAAGCACGGCGAAGTATGCCCTGCAAACTGGGAAGAGGGTAAAGACGCTATGAGCGCTGATAGAAACGCTACCGCAGAATATTTAGCAACACACTAATCTCATTTAAATCTCATTATTTTATGTTCATTGAATTAACAGAAGACAATCTCCAGCAGATCGTAGCTCAAAACGATAAAGTAGTCGTACAATACGGTGCTTCCTGGTGTGGAAACTGCCGAATTATGAAGCCGAAGTTTAAAAAACTCGCTTCCGAAAATGAAGCTATTCCCTTTTATTATGTAGATGCCGAGCAGTTCGTAGAAAGTCGCAAACTGGCGAATGTAAATAACTTGCCCACATTTGCTACATTCGTGGGAGGTAAGCTCGTAGGAGAGCTCCAAACGAATAAAGCCGAAAACCTAACAGAATTAGTCAATGAAATTACCCGTAATTAAGCACCTCACTCAGTTTATTGAGGAGAATGACGAGGACTACATCATAGAAACCTTAGAGGTATTAGAAAACCTAACCGAAGCCCCAGCTCTAAAAGATGAAGAGCTTGATGTAATAGGCGAGCTTATATCTAATATGTACGGTGCTATGGAGGTTCATAAGATGACTAAGAAAGGAATGGACAAGAAAGAAGCCCTCAACTCTTTTATGAAGAGAGTAATGGGAAGTATCGATAAATAATTTAATTTTTTATAGTTTCATACGCTGGTGCTGCTACTTGATTTTTCAGGTAGCAGTGCTTTTTATGATTTCAAAGCTATAGGTGGTTTTAGCGGAATCAATTCATTTTTTTTTCGCAAATTTGCCCACATTTAGTACAAAAACCTGTGCAGATAACAAAAGACGATATACAGCATCTGGAAGAACTCCCCCTCGTGGAAGCACTGCGATACATCGCTGCTAAAACCACTGGAAAGGTCGTTTTCTCCACATCTCTCGGGCAGGAGGATCAGATCATCACAGATGCTATCTTCAAAAACGATATCCCTATAGAAGTTTTCACCCTTGATACAGGGAGACTCTTCAATGAGCATTACGAGCTTCTCGCGATGAACAATGCCAAATACAAAGGCAAAATAAAAGTCTTCTTCCCAGACCCTGAGGATGTAGAACGCTTCGTGAATGAAAAAGGCATTAATGCTTTCTATCATTCCGTAGAGAACAGGAAAGAATGCTGCTTTATCCGAAAGGTAAAGCCCCTCAACCGCGCCCTCAAAGGTGCCGAAGTCTGGGTTACAGGGCTCCGCGCAGAGCAAAGCGAGAACCGCGAAAATCTACCGATAATAGAGTGGGATGAGGAGAGAGCCCTCTATAAATTCAATCCACTCATCCGTTGGACTTATCAAGAGGTCCTCAGCTATATCGCCGAACACAAAATACAAGACCTCCCCCTCCACCGTAAGGGTTACATCAGCGTAGGCTGCCAGCCCTGCACTCGCCCCATAATGGAAGGCGAAAACCCCAGAGCAGGCCGCTGGTGGTGGGAAGAGTCTAAGAAAGAATGCGGGCTTCATACCCATTAATCAAAAGAACAAAACAAGAGAACAAACGGCAGAATTTCACCACACCTGCCTATAGAATAAAATTATGGAAAAGCATCAATTCAACCATTTAAAACAGCTGGAAGCAGAGAGCATCTATATAATGCGCGAAGTCGCTGCGCAGTTCGAGCGCCCAGCCCTCCTCTTCAGCGGCGGGAAGGACTCTATCACCCTCGTACATCTCGCGATGAAAGCCTTCGCACCGATGAAGATTCCCTTCCCACTCGTCCATATCGATACAGGGCACAACTTCCCCGAAGCACTCAACTTCCGCGATGAACTGGCAAAAAACATCGGTGCCGAGCTCATCATCCGTAATGTGGAAGACACCATAAAAGCCAAAGGGCTCACCGAACCTAAAGGTAAATTTGCCTCGAGAAACTGGCTCCAAATCCACACCCTCCTTGATACCATCGAAGAATTCGGCTTTGATGCTTGTATCGGCGGTGCGAGGAGAGACGAAGAAAAAGCCCGAGCAAAAGAGCGATTCTTCTCGGTGAGAGATGAATTCGGTCAGTGGGACCCGAAACTCCAGCGCCCAGAACTTTGGAATATCTACAATGGCAGGATTCACAAGGGCGAGAATGTCCGCGTATTTCCGATAAGTAATTGGACGGAGCTCGATGTATGGAGCTACATCAAAGCCGAGCGCATCTCATTGCCTTCGATATACTTCGCCCACGAAAGGGAAGTAATCGAGCACGAAAACCGTCTCATAGCGGTTTCGGAACATATACAAATAGACGAGGGCGACCGCATCCTCCGCAAGCAAGTGCGCTACCGCACCGTTGGCGATATGACCTGCACCGCTGCCGTAGAAAGCTCCGCCAAAACCCTTGACGAGGTGGTGGCAGAAATCTCCGCATCGCGAATCTCCGAGCGGGGAGAAACGAGGATAGACGACAAGGTAACCGAAGCCGCAATGGAAGACCGCAAGAAAGGTGGCTACTTCTAAACTCTCCTACGGAATGAGATTTTAATGACAGACAGGATTAAAAATTTGAATCAATAAAGAAATGGATATACTTAGATTTATCACCGCAGGAAGCGTGGACGATGGGAAAAGTACCCTGATCGGTAGGCTTTTGTACGATAGCAAGAGCATCTTGGCAGACCAGCTCGAGGCACTCGAACAGCAGTCTAAAAACAAAAATGCAGAGGGAATAGACCTCGCGATCTTGACCGACGGGCTGCGCGCCGAGCGCGAGCAGGGGATTACGATAGACATCGCGTACCGATACTTCGCTACACCGAAACGAAAATTCATCATCGCCGATGCCCCTGGGCACATCCAATACACCCGAAATATGATTACGGGCGCATCAAACTCGGAGCTCATCATCATCCTCGTTGATGCCAGAAATGGCGTTACCGAGCAAACCCGCAGACATTCCATCATAGCCTCGCTTCTCAACATCAAAAATGTTGTGGTAGCAGTGAATAAAATGGATCTGGTGAATTACGATGAAGATATCTTTACAAAAATCAAAACCGATTATCAGGAAATCGCTCATCGTTTGGGACTTCAGCAAGTGAGCTTCTTCCCGATTTCGGCATTCGTGGGCGATAATATCGTGAATACCTCTGAGGCGATGCCTTGGTATAAGGGAGAATCCTTGCTGCACTACCTTGAAACGGTGGAAATCAGCCATAGGGAATACGAGCAGTCGAGGTTTCAAGTTCAATATGTGATTAGACCACAAACCGAAGAATTGCACGATTACAGAGGTTATGCGGGACAAATCATTTCAGGGACTTATGCGAAGGGAGACGAGGTGATCATCTATCCGCAGGAGCAGAAGACGCGCATCAGCAAGATAGAATCTGCGGGCGAGGAGGTTGAGCAAGCCTTTGCTCATCAGCCTGTGGTGCTTCACATCGAGGATGATATTGATATCTCTCGCGGAGATTTCTTCATTAAAGCCGATGAAACCCAGCCTCTCATCAATAATGATGTAGAAGCATTGGTTTGTTGGCTCGATAAACGCGAGCTCTCGGAAGGTAGTAAGTACCTCCTCCAGCACCGAAGCAGAATCCTGAAAACCATAGTGAAAGAAATAGAATACAAGATAGATGTAAATACCCTAGAGCAAGTGCCTGCCGATGGAACCCTCAAGCTGAACGAGATTGCTAAAATAAGGCTCCGCACCGCCTCGCCCGTTATCTACGATGATTTTAAAGAAAATGAAACGATGGGCAGTGCCATCCTCATCGATGAAACCAGCAATGCAACCGTAGGTGCACTGATGATGATGAGGTAGAAACCAACAAAGAGAGGGCAAAAAGCCTTCTCTTTTTTTAGGCAAAAGCTCGGTGCGAAGAATGAAAAAGATTTTCTACATTTGCGCACCCAATACAGGGGAAGCTAAAACATCATAATGCCACATTCTCAGAGGAAACACATCCGTTTGTCATTAAAATCCGAATACCTTAGGGTGCTCATCATTGGGGAGCCAGAGCTTATTATGGACGAGCTACCCCTCCTCTACGATAAAGACTTGGAAGACCTGCAAATCTTTGCCCCAGAAGAGACGGAGAGCCTTAGGAACTTCGCAGAGGAAATGCCCAATACCACCCTGCACACCGGCATACCTAACGATAGCGACTTTGAGAAAGTGCACATTGCGTATATCCTAACAAAAGATGAGACTGAGAAAATCAACCTAATACACTTAGCAAAAAAGCATAAGATTATCATTATAGACGAGCTTTCCCCTTCATCAAAACATAAGAACACAAAGGAAAAACTCATCCTTAATAAAGTACAAAGTACCATACCCGGCACCAGAAATTACCAGAACCCTTACGAGGTTTTGGAATATATGACCACCTATACCAAAATGGCGAAAATCCGTGCTACAATGTACCTTTCGCTTATCGGGATAATGGTTTTTGCGGGATTGTTCTTCCTCACCATCTACGAATTTGAGCTCTATCCAGAGGTGAAGGACTTTCTGGGCAGAGACCACAGCATATTCTATTGGATGCTTCTCGTGGGCTTCCTTGCGGAAATGGTCGCAGGTTCTATGGGAATGGGCTATGGGACTATTTGTACCGCGATATTGCTCTTCCTCGGGCAGAGCCCAGCGGTTGCCAGTGCCAGCATACACTCTGCACAGACCTTTACTACATTTGCAGGCGCAGCAAGCCATTACAAGCTAAGGAATATCAATATGAAATTGGTAAAAGCACTTGCTCCTTACGCTATTTTAGGTGCTTTGATGGGCTCATTCTCCCTTTACTTTATCGATAAAGAATACGGAAAAATAATGAAACCTCTGCTGGCTGGCTACACGATGTTTATCGGAGTTAATATCTTCATCCGTACCCTTATGAACCAGCGAAAGAGGCAGAATATCAACCGCAAGAGGAGTAATTTGCCAGTGCTTGGGCTCGTAGGGGGATTTCTTGACTCATTTGCAGGCGGAGGCTGGGGGCCATTGGTTACAGGCTCGCTGATAAAAGATGGTAGAACCCCAAGATATGTAGTGGGGAGCTCCATATTCCTGAAATTCCTGCTCACGACCACCAGTGCCATTACCTTTATCTTTACACTGGGAACCCAGCATTGGAATATCATTCTCGGGCTATTGCTCGGTGGGGTTATTACGGCGCCTTTCTCAGCAATGCTTACCACTCGCCTCCCGATAAAAAAGATGACCCTCGCGATTAGTATCCTCGTTATTATAATGAGTGCAATTACTTTGTATAAAGCGCTATTTTAAATCTCCACCTATAAATCTGAATGCTTTAAAATGCCTATCTTTGGGGGCGTAAAGATTGATTATGCAGAAAACTTCTGAACAGTTTAAGGAAATCATAGCCGAGTGCCGTGATTTATTTTCAAAGAAAATGAAAGACTATGGAGCCGCTTGGCGTGTGCTGAGACCGAGCTCTATTACGGATCAGATTTACATTAAAGTGAACCGAATACGCACCCTGCAAATGTCTGCCAAAAGAATGATAGATGAGAGCGAAGAAGGAGAGTTTATCGCGATTGTTAATTACGCGATTATCGGGCTTATACAGATGGAAAAAGGGCTGACCGATAATCTAAATGAAAGCCCTGAGGAAATCCTAAACCTGTATGACAAATACGCAAGCGAAGCACAACTGCTGATGGAAAAGAAAAACCACGACTATGGAGAAGCGTGGCGGGAGATGCGGGTGTCGTCCATCACCGATTTAATCTACCAAAAAGTTCTTAGGACGAAACAAATTGAGGACAATAACGGGGCAACCCTCGTCTCCGAAGGTCTGGATGCCAACTATTTTGATATGCTGAACTACGCGGTATTCTGCCTTATAAAATCAAGCGAAGAATCTAAAAAATAAGATATGAAAGACGCATTAAGAATCATCGTTGGAGTGATTTTCATTATCTCGGGATTTGTGAAAACCATTGATGCACGAGGCTTTTCATTCAAATTGGAGGAGTATTTCTCACCATCGGTCTTTAACCTCTCGTTGCTGGAAACCTATGCACTGCCTTTGGCAATATTCGTTGCCATCTTTGAGATTCTCTTAGGGCTGGCATTGGTGATAAAACTTTGTTTAAAGAAATCATTAGCACTGCTCATCGCACTCTGCGTATTCTTTGCTTTTCTCACTTTCTATTCAGCCTATTTTGATAAGGTAACCGACTGTGGATGCTTTGGTGATGCTATTAAATTCACCCCTTGGCAGAGCTTCTGGAAGGATATTATTCTCCTTGTCGGGCTGCTGATTCTATGGATTGGATACAGAAAAGAAAAGGAACAAAAGAATAAACTCGCACTTGCCCGCTTTTTTATTGGGCTTTTGGGGACTATCACTATAACCTCTGCTGGGATTTATGGTGAGCCTTTAATTGATTTTAGAGATTATAAAATCGGTACCGACCTGAATGCTGAAAGAAAAAAAATAGAGAAAAACCCTGCCGAATACAAAACCTATTATACCCTGAAAAACAACAAAACAGGCGAGGAAAAAGAAGTAAATCAAGACGATTATGTGAATAAACAAGAATACTGGGAAGAAGGCACACCTTGGGAAATTATTGAAGATAAAACCATTTCCAAGCTCGTGAAAGAGGGATATAAATCTGAGATTTCTAAGTTTAAACTCAGCGATAAAGATGAGAATGATGCCACAGAGGAAATCCTAAACAAGGAAAAAGTGATCTTGATTTTTAGCTATAACCCTAAGGAAATAAAAGATTACTCTGCAAAAATCAGCGAACTGAAAAAGAAAAACTCAGAAATCTATGGCGTATCTCCAGAAGGGGATACTTTTAAAGGGCTTACGAATTTCAGTATGGACGGTACAGCTATCAAGACGATTGCCCGCTCCAATCCTTTTGTTCTTGTATTAGAAAAAGGAAAAATAGTAGATAAACAACCTCTGAAAAACTATTAATATAATGCTACAAAAATCTAATAAATCCATCGCTGGCTATCATCTGTTGATGATTCTATCCGCTGTAGATCACCACTTCTCACCAGAGGAAGGATTAAAAATTCGAGAATATCTGGAAGAAGAATTTCCATTCAGAATCAACCTTGACAATGAGCTGGACATTATTGCACGGCTACAACCCGAGGAGTGGAAAGACCATTTTGAGTTTCACGCACATTGCTTCTATGACGACTCTACCGAAGAGGAGAGGCTCAAGTTTGCTGACTTTGCTAAAACCCTCATCAAGGCAGATAATGAAGTAACCGACCGCGAGCATAAATTCTATAAACTAATGAAACACATCTGGAAGCTGAAGTAAAAAGTAGATTTCATTAGCTACATTACGATTAACGATAATATGAGGATAGAAAAAACAGCTTAGAATAGAGTAATTAACCTCGGGATTATTCTGGAAAATATTATAAAAGACTATCGGTAGCACCAAAGATGCTACCGATAGTCTTTCTCAACCAAAACTAAAAGAGTGTTGAGTACCACTAACCAAAACTCTATACTTTATAGTTTAAAGTATCAAAGTCTCTCTACCAGTCCTTACTTTTGGTTACAGTAAAGAGGTTTTCTTTGTCTAAGCCTACGAGCTCGTGCTCTATATCAGCAGGGATGTGATAGGTATCGTAGGTATTGAGGAGGATTTCCTCCCCTGCGATGATGAACTTCACCTTGCCTCTAAGCACTACCAAAAGGGCAGGCTCGGAGGTAGTATGATTGGGCAATACGGCATCTTTCCCGAGGGCTACGGCCACCTGCTTTGCGGTGCTCCCAGACTTTATTACAAATACCGAAGGCTTATCTTTTAGGAACTTTACCTTTTGTATAATGTTGCTCTTCTGTAGCATCTTTACATTATCTACGGTTTTGCCGTTATAGACATTCACGCCTTGCTTTTTCAGGATTTGATACGCCTTTTCTGCTCGCTTGCCAGAGCGGCAGAAAACTACGACTTTCTTCCCTTTAAGCTGGTAGGCTTGCTTATCAATGGTATCGACAGGGATATTGATAGCGCCTTTTACACTGCCTTCATCAAACTCTTTTTCGGAGCGAACATCTACAAGGACGGCGTCTTTGGAATTAATAACCTCTGATAATGACTGCGCCCTTGCAACCGAAGTGAAGAAACTCAGCAGAAGGATGAGGGGAAATAAAAACTTCGTTGATTTCATTTGTTTATGGTTTTAAAATTAGACTTTATATCAAAGAGGGAAGTAAAGCCCATACAAGCGCTCCTCCCCTATACATTTATTTTAATAATACATACTGGAAAACAGGGTGGCCTCTTTCTCCGCTCTCGCTACTTACAGCACGGAAAATGAGTTTATATTTATTTCCCTCACTATCTTTTACTACAAAGATTAAGTCTTCAGCTACGGCAGTCTCTCCAAGCCCTCCTTTCCTCCAGGCAGTAGCCATAAAGTTTTGATTAATCCTATCAAGTCTTTCAAAATTTATTTTATTTGCTTTTTCCAAAGTATAGGCTTGGAAAATCTTTTCTTTTTCATATCTGTCTACTTGCAGACCTGCTGCTCTTACATCTCCGTGAACATTGAGCTGAATAAGGTCTGGGAAGAAATAAACAAACTGCTTATCAAACGGTGCATTTGCCACCAATGCCGTATATGTATAGTTTGTAGTAAAGCACATATCCCAGTCTTTCTTTTTAGGCTGAACATCTACGGTATTATTAGCCTTTATACTGAAAAATTTAAAGTTGTATTCCGAATCTTTTTCTATAAAGAACTCTTTATGCTGGGTATCTGCCAAGTCGGCATATTGAAGGAGGTATCCATTTGCCCTTTTCAGGATGCGAATTTTCTTCCAGCCTCTATGCTCACCTGTAAGGTCTATGCTGCCTGGCTGTGGGTTTTTATTGCTTATTTCATACCCCATACTTACAAGATAGACTTTATTTTCTGAATCATTCGCAGAGATTTCTGCTATGGCTGTACCTGAACCCTTCTGCCCATTATCTTCTTTCAGCTTCCCTGATGGATTATCTACATAGCCCAAACTTGCTTTTGTAACCTCAGTTGTATTTGGACCTGGGGAAGAAATCAGGATACTGTTGTCTATTGACTGTACCTCATCTATATTGGTAGAGTTAAGGGCTTTTGTAGACATTTTTACAGAGCCATTAAGTATTACTCTGAAATCTTCGCCACAGTAAAAACCGAAGTCCCAAGAGTCTCTTCTTACTACTTTCGTGGTATTGGTCCTCAAATCTACATAAACCTGATTGGGCTGATTATGCCCTCCTACTTCGGGTTTCAGAGTCAATAAAGAACCCGGGGGTATACTTGGCACTTCTGCTATACCATCTTGCCCATCTTCTGTGGATGAGCAGGAAGTAAACATTAAAGTAACAGCTGCTAATGTTGTGATGATTAAATTCTTTCTCATAGCGATGAAATTTTATTGTTTTATATTAAGATTATATGTTAGTTTCAAATAAAAAGACCTTCCATAGCCCAATGCCACAGACTGTACATTCCTGCTACTACCATCAGCGGAAGTGGTTGTTCGCTTTATATCGGTAGTGTTAAGTAAGTTTCTCGCACCGAATGCTACCTCTACATTCTTCTTAAAGAATTTCTTTTGTAGGGACATATCCAGCCAGCCATAAGGGTCTTGCTCGCTAATGACATAGCCTTTGGTACTCACCGTCCACTGCTGAGATTTCCCTATAAACTTATAGTAAGCGGAAATCCTTGTATCCCACTGAGGGATATTATATGAGAGGTTTAGATTCGCATTGATATTGAGCAGGAATCTGTCATCTGTATGATGTTTCTCACTCTCTACTTTTTGAGAAACCCAAGCGAAGGAAGCTCCTAAACCAAAATCCCAGTTATCCGACTTAAAATTATTGCTGGTAGAGATATGATAGCTTTTGTACTTACTGATATTAATATACTGGAACTTCGGGGCATTACCATCTAAATCGAGCAACGCATTATAGATTTTATCACTGATATTATTAGTACTGAACATTACTTGATTGTGCAGTCTGGATTTTCCGTTATTCAGTTCGGTGGTCTTTTTAATACTCGCTTCTGTGGAGAAACCATTTTCGGGGATTAAGTTTTCATTCCCAAGGAAAGAATGCCCTTCGAATACATTATAGGTATAGAGCTCATCAAAACTTGGAGTACGATAAGATTTCCCTCCTGAAGCCCTAAACTCATAGTCATTTAACAAATACCTCAGCCCAAGTGAATAGGAATATTGGTTATTAAAGAGCGTCTGGAAAGAATACCTGAAACCTGGGCGAATGGAAAAGTTCTTGGTAAAACCGATTTCGGATAGAGCAAAGACATCATAATTATCTATTTTCTTGTTGATTTGTTTTATGGTATGCCCTGCATCATCTACTTCGGAGAAGCCTTTGTTATTCACCAACTCATATCCGAGCTGAATATTATACCTCTTATCCGCAAAGCTCTTGCTGAGAGTACCTGTGGAGTAGATAACATCCATAGATTGATCTTTTTTACGCTCTCTATTAATGGACTGTCGTGTATTAATAATATATCGGAAGCGCTCAATTTCCCTTTCCTGATACTGATAGGAGGCAGAGATGTTATACGCAAAATCATTAAACCTGCCATTAGCATTTAAGTGATGAGCATTTCTTGAATAATAGTACTTTTTATCTGTTCCGTATCTATACGCTCCTATTTCATCATTATATCCAGATTTAGAATTCCTATCGAAGAAATTAAAGTTTGTTTCCATATACTCAAACTTGTAAAAAGATTTAAAACTCCCTTTACGATAGCTGATTAAAGCATTTTCCTGAGTATAATCTCTCGGGAGAAATTTATATCCCCTTCTGCCATCGGGCAACAGATAATTTTTCCCTTTATAGTTTCCAAAATATCCATTAGACTGGTTTCTATTAAAGCCTGTGGAGAACATCCAATTATCATTAATATTATAATTGACTTTAAGGCTTTGTATGTGCCGCCCTTTATCTTTCAGGTTATATTCATTTCCCATACTCTCTTCCTGCACACTGGCACTTATCTCATATCTGCTCTGTGCTTTTTTCTTGGTAATAATGTTGAGAATACCGCTCACGGCATTGGCTCCGTGGGTAACGCCCATAGAGCCTTCTATAATCTCCACCCGCTCTATATCATTGATATTGATTTGAGAAAGATCGGTATTATTCCCCACTCCACCTTCGCTTACAAAAGGAATATTATCTATAAATATCTTGAAATAAGAGCTGTCGAGCCCAAAAAGAGAAACAGTGGAGCGGCCACTATTTACATCTGGGAGTACGGTAATATTAATATATTGATTTAATGCGTCATCTAAATTTACAGCACCCATATTTTTTATATCCTGTGCTGTAATTACCCGTACATTTTTTATTGATTCTTTTACTGATTGAGGGGAAATCTGCCCCGTAATTACGACTTCTTTTATATTTCTCTCTCGGATTTTTTCTTTATTCTGTGCTATTGCAGAAATGCTGATAAGCAGAATACTCCCAAGAAACAACTTCCCATCAAGCCTCATTATTTAGTTATTTTATTTTATCACTTGCAAAGTTAAAGCATCTATTTTCCATAAACAACCAGATATTTACTTAGTCTCATTCTAAGGAAATGACAGGATGTAGGCTTTTACTATTATTATATTTCT
>ERZ773072.733-NODE-733-length-17380-cov-3.379105_pt1 | contig 17380 bp, 18 predicted proteins | sample MGYA00580617_ERZ773072 | MGnify/ENA primary metagenome ERZ773072 (study PRJEB29015, sample SAMEA2737970) | human oral metagenome | biome: human oral; feature: human-associated habitat; material: dental | place: China | collected 2122 ...
GACCGACCATGCCTTCCGGTGGAGCACGCGCCCGTAGTGGGCCGCCCGTCAACCCCAACAGTGCCCGAAGCGACGCACGCGGCATCAGCTTCCGACAGCTCGGCGGTGTACCCGCCACCGCGACCGTCCCCGAGTTCGCTATGCCCCCCATGCAGCTGTGGGAAACCCTCCCGAACGGCGGGCGCCGCTTCCGCAAGATGGCAACCGAGCTGCGCTGGAAGCGCGAACTTGAGCTATGGGCGTGGGCGTGGAAGCAGCCGCAATCCGAGGTGTGGCGCGAACAGCCCTGGATGACCTACAACGTCGCTCAGTGGGTGCGCCTCGCCGTCACCTGTGAGGAGGAGGGCGCGAAGGCGGGCGATAAGACCGCGCTCCTGCGCTTGGCCGACCAGATTGGCCTCACCGCCTCGGGCCTCGCCCTGCACCAGTGGCAGATCACGACCGGCCAGCCCGCCGACCAGGCCGAACACGCTGAGCGCCCAGCCCGCCGCCGCTCCTCCCGCGCTCGCCTCGCTGGCATGACCGTCGTCGACGGCGACGCCGATGGCTCATGACGAATACGCGCCGCCCCCGCTCGCCCTAGACTTCAACCCGCTTCACACGCTGGGTTTCCTGATCTCGGACTGGATCGAAGCCCACTGCCTGGTCCCCTCTGGCGTGTACTTCAATCAACCGCTCGTGCTGAATGGATGGCAGTTGTACTGTAACGCGAACCATTACCGCGTCAAGGCGACCGCGAAGCCTGACCCGCATCGGCTCGTGGAGCCGTTCACCTACCGTCGTAGCCTGTGGGTTGGTCCTCAGAAGTCGGGTAAGTCGCCGCTCGCGGCGGCGGTTGCGCTCGCGGAAGGCGTGGGCCCGGCGATGTTCGCCGGGTGGGCGAAAGACGGCGACGTATATAGGTGCGCCGATCACGGGTGCGGTTGCGGCTGGGAATACTGGTATGAGCCAGGCGAGGCAATGGGGCGGCCCCGTGACAAGAGCCTGATAGCCCTCCTGGCCTTCGCGGAAGATCAGACCCGCAACGTCTACGAACCACTACAAGCAATGATTAAGAGCGGCCCGCTCGGCGATTTTGTGCGTGTCCGTGAGGGCTTTGTGCGTCTCCCGAATGAGGGGAAGATCGTGCCCGTCACGTCGGCGGCGCGTTCCAAGCTCGGCCAGCCGTTCACGTGCGCTATCGCGGATGAATCGGGCCTGTACACGCCGCAATCGGGCGTGCTCAACACCTGGCAGACGATCCGCCGCGCGGTTGCTGGCATGCAGGGCCGCACGATTGAGCTGACGAACCCGTGGGACCCCATGGAAGATTCAGCGGCGCAGCAGGCCTACCAGAGCCGGGCGCGTGACATCTTCAAGTTTTACGAAAAGCCTCCCCTCGACTGGGATTACACGAAGAAGGCCGACAGGTCGAAGATTCACCGTTTCGTGTACGCCTCGTCCCCGTGGGTTGACCCGAAGGCGATTGACGCCGAGGTCGACGAGCTCATGGAAACCGACCCCACGCAGGCCGAGCGGTTCTTTGGGAACAGGCTTGTCCAGGGCAAGGGTTCCTATCTCACCGAGAAGGTGTGGGACAGGCAGACCCGCGACGTACAGCCCGAGCCGGGGTGCGAGATCGCCCTCGGCTTTGACGGTTCGCGGTCGGGTGACTGGACGGCGATCCGCGCCGAAACCGTCGACGGACTCAGGTTCACCCCCACGTACGGCCCCGATCAGCGACCTACCGTGTGGAACCCCGAGGAGTGGCCCGAGGGCCGCATCCCGAGGGGTGAGGTGGACGCGGCGGTCGCTGAGCTCATGGACAGGTACACGGTCCAGCGCTTCTACTGCGACCCGAGGCACTGGGAAACCCAGATCGACCACTGGGAAAACCTCTACGGCGATTACGTGGTGGTTCAGTGGCCTACGAACTCGATTACACGCATGTTCGCGGCGCTGGTGCGTTTCCGTGAGGACCTCGCCGAAGGCCTGACCACCCACACCCCGGATGAGACCGCGAAATTGTGCGCCCTGCACGCCCGGAAGGTCGCCAAGCCCGGCGACAAATTCATTCTAGGCAAGCCCGCTGAGCACATGAAGATCGACGTGCTCATGGCCGACATTCTGGCGCACGAGGCCGCGGCGGATGAGCACGCCGAAGGCTGGGAGCCCGGCGGCGCTATCAGCTTCGCATGGTAAAGGACACCAACAGTATGACTGACCAGATCACGCGCGACGAAGCACGCCTGCTCGCCGACGCTGAGAACGCCCTGAACCTCACCGCGCCCGCTGATCGTAAGCATCGCTCGTATTACGAGGGCCGCCAGACTTTGCAACACCTGGGCTTGGCGCTGCCCCCGTCGCTGCGCACCCTCGAGACCGTCGTCAACTGGCCGCGCGTGGTTGTTGACACCATCGAGGAGCGTCAGGACGTGCGCGGGATCATGGTCCCGTCGCATCCCGAGGTCGCTGAGGATCTTCGCGCCATGATTGACGCGAACGACCTCGCCGCCGAGCTGTGCAAGTGGAAGCGCGACCGCCTGATCTACGGGCGGGCCTATCTGTCCGTCGGTGTGGGCGACGCGGAGGGCGACTACCCCATCATTTGCGTGGAATCCCCACGTCAAATGACCGTCAAGTACGACTATCGCCGCAAGACAATCACGCACGCGGTGCGCATTGTCACCGACCAGGCCGCAGACGGAACGCAAACGCGGTACGCGACGATCTACACGCCGAACGCCACGACCACCTATGCGACCGTAGGCGGCGCGTGGCGCGTCGTCGACCGCGACGAGCACCGGCTCGGCGTCGTCCCCGTCATCCCGTCGTTCAATCGTCAGATGACGGGTGAGACGACCGGCCACTCGGAGATGGACGACATCATGGGCGTGACAGACGCGGCCGCCCGCGCCATTACCCAGATGCAGGCCGCCCTCGAAACGAACGCGGTGCCCAAGCGAATCATCATGGGCGCGAAGCGCAGCGACTTCGCAGATCCGAGCGCATGGACGAACTATCTCAACCCGTTCGTTGCCCTGCAGAACGCTGGTGCGAAGGTCACCCAGCTTGCCCCCGGCGAACTGAGCAACTTCCACAACACTATCGAGTTGTACGGGAAGCTCGCCGCCTCGCTGACCGGCTTCCCGGCCCGCTATTTTGGCCTCATCACCACGAACCCGCCCGCCGAGGGTGCGATTCGCGCTGAGGAATCGAAGTTGGTGAAGCGTGTGGAGCGGGTCAACGCTGAGTGCGGCGCGGCCCTCTCTAGGGCGCTCACCGTCGCCGCGCGCATCATGGGCCACACCGTCCCTATGGGCGCTGTGAATGTGGCCTGGCACGACCCGGCGACGCCCACGTTTAGCCAGAAGGCCGACGCGTTGCAGAAGCTCGCGGGCGGCAAGCCCCTCATCAGCCGCGAGGGCGCATGGGACGAGCTGGGCTGGGATGACGCCCGCAAGGCGACGGAGCGCGCCTACCTGCGCGAGGAGGAGACCGACCCCGACCTCATCAGGCTCCTGGAAAAGACCACGCCCGCGCTGACCGACGACGACCTGGACGCCGCCCATGGCTTCGATCCCGCCCGCGATTGAACACCACTACGGGCTGGTACGTGACCAGGAGGCCCGCGCGCTGGCCACGGCGACGCGCCAGTGGCGCAAGCTCGGGCCTGACTGGAGGATCAGTCAGGCATGGGCAGAACGCATCCCCACCGTCGCCGCGGCAATCACCAACGCACAGCGCACGGCGGCGGCCAGCTCCCTAGTCAGCGGCGCCCTCGCACTCGGCCAACAAGGCACATGGGCCCCACCTGACGGCATCGTCGACCCTGACGCCTTCGCCGGCCTCGCTGCCGACGGGCGCAAGCTTGAGAAACTCCTAAATGTGCCAGCGCGGACAACGCATAGGCTCATGGGGCAGGGCATGGACGCAGCGCAGGCCCTCGAGGCCGGCGAACGGCAACTGACAATGATGGTCCTCACTGAGATCGCGGACGCGGGCCGTGGTGCGGCTGGCGTACAGATCGCCGCCCGACCACGAACCGGCTACGTGCGGATGCTCGAACCGCCGTCCTGTTCGCGGTGCATCATTCTCGCGGGCCGTTTCTACCGCTGGAATCAAGGTTTTTTACGTCATCCCCGGTGTGACTGTAAGCATGTGCCGACCATGGTCGCTGACCAGGCCGAGGCGGCCGCGCATGGCCTCATCGATGACCCGTACAAAGCGTTCAACAACATGAGCGAAGCCGAGCAAAACCGGGTGTTCGCAAAGGCAGGCGCCCGCGCGATTCGCGACGGTGCCGACATCTTTCAGGTAGTTAACGCCCGCCGCCACATGGCATATCGCGGCGATTTCACGAACGAAGGCATTACGCGTTTCGGATGGGCTGGCCAACTCCTGAAGCCCAGGCAGCGCCGCCCTACCCCGGAGACGATCTACCGCCTGAACCCGAACCGTGAGCAGGCTGTCGAGGCGCTTCGCACATACGGGTACATCACGGGGCGCGGGCAGGTGTCCTCGGGCGTCATCAGGGGCCAACGCGAAGGCCGAAGCACGAACATGATGTCTGTTCTCACCGCCGCCGAACGCCGCGTATTCATTGCGACCCGCGACTGGCGAGACGTTGAACGCGGCCTGAACCCGTGGACCCCGCGCGCCCAGGAACGCCACGGCGGCGCTCGCATCGGCGGCGCTGACTACCCCCTCACCCCTGAGATCGCCGCCGAAGTCGAGGCCCGCTACTACGCGGCCATAGCGACGGGCGGCGAACTGACCCAGATGCGCGCCCTCCTGCGCGCCTCCCGCTAAGCCCCCGACTCGCGCCGCGACGGCGCGGGCGGCCCCCCTCGAGCGATTCGAGAAAGGAACACAACCACATGCCCACCGAACCCACCCCCGACCAGACGCCAGACACCAACGAGGCCGCCGCTGAGGAAACCCTCAACGAAGGCGGCGTCAAGGCCCTACGCGCCGAACGCGACGCCCGCAAGGCCGCCGACGCCCGCGTCAAGGACCTCGAAGCCCAGATCGCGGCCCTGACCGTGAGCCTCGACGAGACCAAGACCGCCGGAACCGTCGCCGCCGAACAGGCAGCCGCCACGGTCGCAGACCTGCAGGCGAAGCTCGCCCGCGCCGAGGTCATCCACACGATGCGCGTTCCTGACGCACTCGCGGACTTCCTGCAGGGCAGCAACACGGAGGAGCTGACGGCGTCCGCTGAAAAGCTCCTCGCCGCGATCCCCGCACCAGCCCCGGCGGCTGACGCGCAGCCCGCGCCGCTGGCTATGCGTCCCGACCCGTCTCAGGGCGGCGCGCCCGAACCGGCGACCACCACGGACGCGCTGACGGCAATGCTGGTCGAGGCCGTCGGCGGGCGCTGACCCCCTGAGCAGCCCACCCCCACACCCACAATCTCACGCTCGAAGGGAGCACCCACAATGGCAATCACCGCCGCAAAGAAGCTCGCCGATTTTAACGGCTTTATCAAGCCGGAACTCGCCGGCCCTATTTTCGACGAGGCCGCCAAGGGCTCGGCCGCTATGTCCCTCATGCGAAAGGTCCCGCTCGGCGCGTCTGGCCAGGCATTCCCCATCGTGACGGCCAAGCCCACCGCCAACTGGACCGCCGAAGCTGAGCAGAAGCACACCACCGAGGCTTCCCTCGGCCTGGTGAAGATGGAACCGAAGAAGCTGACGGCCATTGCGGTTGCCTCGCAGGAGGTTATTCGCGCGAACCCCGGCGGCTACTCTGAGACCCTGCAGGCCCTTCTCGCCGAGGCGTTCGCCCGCGCTTTCGACCTGGCCGTGTTCCACAACAAGGGCGGGGACGGCACCGGCACCGGCCCGTTCGGCACCTCCCTGTCGGCCACCACTAAGTCCGTCACCCTGGGCGGAACCGCTGGCGCGAACACGTACGACGACCTCGTCAAGGCAATGGGCCTGAACCTGCAGGGCACCCCCAAGAAGCAGGTCAACGGCTTCGCTTTCGACACTGGCTTCGAGGTCGACCTCCTCACCACCAAGGACGCGTCGGGCCGCCCGCTGTTCGCCGAGGCCTCGTATGACGGCCTGATCCCCGCCCTGCGCTCGGGTTCCATCCTGGGCCGCCCCTCCTACCTGCACGAGAACGTCGGAAACGACAAGACCGTCGGCTTCGCGGGCGACTGGACCAAGGCCGCGTGGGGCACGGTCGGCGGTATCACCATGGACGTGTCCACCGAGGCCACGGTCACCATCGGCGGCCAGCTCGTCTCCCTGTACGAGAAGAACCTGGTTGCGATCCGCGCTGAGGCCGAGTATGGCTTCGCGCTCGCAGACCCGGCGGCTTTCGTCAAGATCGCCCGTAAGTGAGCGACACGGTCGCTCACTTGACGAGCCCGTCGGGTGACCACGTCGCCGTGCCCGTGAGTCAACTCCCCTTCTGGGAGCGGCTCGGGTACGTGTGGCGTGGCCCCGGCGGGCTTGCCACCCCAACTGACGACGAGTGAAAGGCGGCCCATCCGTGGCCTACGCGACCGTTATTGACGTGGCGACCACGCTAGGCCGCCCGATCACCGACCCGGATGAGCAGCGCCAAGTCCTGAACTGGATCGGCAAGACGGAGCGCATCATTGCAGCGCGCCTCGGCGACCTGGCCAACTTGGACAGGCAGATCCTCGCCGACGTCATCAGCGAGGTCGTCGCACGCCGCGCCCGCAACCCAGACGGGAAACGCAACGAGCGCATCGACGACTACAGCTACACGCTGGACGCCGCCGCGTCGGCTGTGGAGCTGACCCTCACCGCCGATGAGTGGGCGCGCCTGTCTCAGGACGGATCCACGTCGGGCGCTTACATGCCGGTCCTTACCCCCGCGCCCTGGCTTGGGGGCCGCGACGCCGACGCGACGCCGACGGGGGGCTGGGCATGAGCGCCCGCACCGCCGTCCTCGCTGGCCGCCGCGCCGCCGAAGCCCTCATGGTCGACAAGGCGACCGTCACCCGCCCGACCGTCACCACCGGCGGCGACGGCCTCGACGAGATCGACGAAACCCCCGTCTGGTCTGGCCCCTGCAAAGTCCAGACATACGAGGCGCACGAGACCGCGGCGAACGCCGCCGGCGCGCTCGTCACCATCCAGCGGTACTCGATTCACCTACCGCACCATGTGGACGTGGTTCGCGTCGGTGACCTGATCCGCGTCGCCGGCTACCTGAGCGTTTTTCGCGTGACCGGGTTGTTCGACAAGACGCACGTCACGTCACGTCGGTTCCAGGTGGACGTGGAAACCAACGGAGACGATCTCCTATGAGCGGCATCGAGATTGACACGACCGAGGTTAGGCAGATCGCCGCCGACGCTACCCGGATACCTGGTGAGCTGTCCCGCTGGCTTAGGCCCGCCGTCAGCAAAGGCGCGCTGAACATCAAACGCGCCATGCAGGCCGATCTCGAGCAGTCGGGCAACGCAGGCATCCGCGCCGTCGCACGGTCAATCTCCTACGACCTCATCGATGGGGACCACACCATTGAAGCGGAGATCGGCCCGGACAAGCCGTCGGGCGCCCTGGCAAATATTGCCTATTTCGGTACCTCGAGGGGCGGCGGCCACACCCGCGACCCCATCGAACCGCTGAATGAGGAAGCCGAGGCCTTCCAGAAGGCCGTCGCCGACATCGTAGGAGAGCTATGGGGCTAACCCTTGACATCATGACGCAGATGCGCGCGCGCCTCGCCACCCTTACGTCGACGGGGGCGTCTGTTAAAGCGTTCGTCGGTGACCCGCCCGGCAACCCAGGGCCCCCGTTCGTGTTCGTGTGGGGTCCTCCCACGCACGCTAAGTCCGAAGCCGTGGGCGGTTGCGGTGGGGATGTTGACGTGCGCCTGCACGTGCAGGTTGTCGCAGCGACGACCGCGAACGCCTTGGACCTCGCCGACCAGGCGACCGCACGCCTCGTGGGCTGGACCCCGGACGTGCCCGGCTGGCGTTGTTTCCCGCTCAAGCACGTGGGCGTGACGGACGTGCGCTCGGACAACTCGACCGTGGGCGCGCCCGCGAACAGGGCGCCCCGCTACTGCACCGTAACGTTCCGCGCACAAGCCACCCCCGAAACGAAGGAGGACTGAATGGTCACCGCATACAACACCCGAACCGGCGTTTTCCAGGACATCCCCGCCCACTGGATCGGCCACCCGATCTGGGGTGTGGACTGGACGCTCACCCCGCCCCCCGAGGCCCGCGAACCCCTGTGTTGCGGCCAGGAGGAACCCACCGACGCCCCCGACAGTGGGGACGACACCACCGACCACCTCACCGAAGGAGACTAAATCATGGCAGGTGCAAAGACCCTCGCCGACGGCAGGATTACGCTCTGGGCGCTCACTACGAAGCCCAAGGACATTTCCAAGCCCGCCGTCACTGAAATCAATGCTGGCAAGAAGATTTCTTGCCACATCATGAAGTCCGACTACGCGCTCGGCGCGGACTCGGACACGGAGATCACCGAGCAGGAGATGTGCAAGACCGGCGAAGGCAAGGCCCCCGGCCCCACGTCCTACGCGGGCAACATCACCGTGTTCCGGTACCTCGACGAGGCGGGTAAGCCTGTCGCCGCCGACGATTTCGTCTGGGATCTCATCAAGAAGAAGGGCACCACGATCTGGCTTGTGGAGCGCGAAGGCCCGGTCGAATCCAAGGAAATTGCCCTCAACGACATCGTTAGCGTGTACGAGGTTGTCCTCGGTACGCCGACCAAGCCGTCCGACCGCTTTGCCGGGTACATCAAGCGCACGGCGAAGTTGAACATCATGGACGCTGCCGAGGACGTGGTGGCAGTCGCCGACGCGCTCTGATCGCGTCCCCCTATTCTCCCGCCCGGCAGGTTCCGTAATTGGGCTGCCAGACCTGCCGGGCGGGCACCCCCGCCAACGGCAGCCCACACCCCACAGCTACACACACTAGGAGCATGGCATGGCAGCCCACGACGAAGAGCTCACGATGAGCGACCTGAATTCCACCCACACGGCCCCCGATGCCCCTGTCACCCCTGAGACGTTCGACCTCGCGGCCTGGATCGCGGGCGTCACACCCGTGCAGCGCACGGTCACCCTGTACGCGCGGGGCGACCTATTCGCCGACCTGTCCGCACTCGAAACCCGCTACGACGAAGCGAAGCGGGCCGCCAACGTCGACGACATGCGCGCCCTGAAAGAGCAGATGCGCGAGGTCGCAGACCAGATCCGCGCCTCTGCCCTCGACATCACCGTGCAGGGCCGATCCGCCGAATGGGTGCAGCGATTCCGTAAGGACATGGACGAGCGCGGCGTTGACGGCGACCAGGCCACCCTCGAGCAGCTCGCCGCGCAGATCACCGCCCCCGAAGGCCTCACCGTGGACATGCTCGCCACCCTGCGCGACCGCATCGAACCGCAGGTCGTGGCCCTGGTGCAGGCAGTCGCCACCGTCAACACCATGAAGCCCACGATCTCGGTCCCTTCGTGACGGAGTGCCTGGACCGGCCCACGGGAGCGTGGCTGGTACGGGCGCTCCGAAGCGCAAAGAAATGGGGCCGCAGGCCGACCGAGTTCCTGGGCGTCCCCGGCGACACGTGGGGCGAAATGGACAGCACACTAGCCGGGGCGCTCGACATGTACGAGGACACGCGCGTCGGCTCCTACGGCTACCCCAAGCGCCTCACCGAGGGCAACTACGAGGGCTATTTCGAGGTAGAAGAACGCCAAGACAACGCTCAAATGGCCCTCGACCTGTGGCACAAGAAACACAAGCAGGGCCCCGCGCCCGGCATGGTCCCGACGGTGGTTTTCACCGGCACTGAGGACTAACCGCCGGGCGGGGCGCCCCGTCATATAGCGGCGCGGATCGCGCGCGGAAAGGCAAACGCCCATGACTGAACGGTCAATTAAGGTCACGCTTCGCGCGAATGTCGCCGATTTCAATCGCCAGATTAAGAGCGCGGCGACGAGTCTCGACCAGCTCGCCGCGAAGGGCGACCCGACCGGCAAGGTCGCCGAGACCACCATGGGGCGCCTCGCTCAGTCCGCGCAGCTTCAGCGCGCCGCCTGGGACACCGCCTCGACCGCCATGGTCGGCTACGGTGTCGCCGCGGCAGCCGCCGCCGGATACGTCGTCAAGTCCTTCGCAGACTTCGATCAGGCCATGAGCAACGTTCAGGCCGCCACGCACGAGTCCGCCGAAAACATGGACCAGTTGCGCGAAGCGGCGATTCAGGCGGGCGCCGACACGGCATTCAGCGCGTCCGAAGCCGCCGGGGCAATCGAAGAGCTCGCCAAGGCGGGCGTGTCGACCGCTGACATCCTGAACGGCGGCCTCAAGGGGTCGCTCGACCTGGCCGCCGCCGGCGGCATGGGCGTCGCCGACGCCGCCGGAATCGCATCAATCGCGCTCACCCAGTTCAAGCTCAGCGGTTCGGACGTCGGTCACGTCGCCGACCTCCTCGCCGCCGGCGCAGGTAAGGCCATGGGCGACGTTTCCGACCTGGGCGCGGCCCTCAAGCAGTCGGGCCTCGTCGCCTCACAGACGGGCCTCAGCATTGAGGAAACCACGGGCGCGCTCGCCGCGTTCGCCGCCGCCGGCAACATCGGCTCGGACGCGGGCACCTCGTTTAAGACGATGCTCCTGCGCATGAACCCACAGTCTAAGCAGTCCGCGAAGGTCATGGAAGAACTTGGCATCAGTGCGTACGACGCGCAGGGCCAGTTCGTCGGCCTCGCAAATTATGCGGGCCAGCTCCACGACAGCCTGTCCAAGCTCACCGCCGAGGACCGTCAGGCGGCCCTCAAAACGATGTTCGGCGACGATGCTATCCGGTCGGCCTCGATCCTGTATGAGCAGGGCGCGCAGGGTATCCAGGATTGGATCGACAAGGTCAACGACGCTGGATACGCCGCCGAGACCGCCGAGGCGCGCATGGACAACCTGAACGGCGACCTAGAGAAGCTCGGAGGCAGTTTCGAGACCCTGTTCATCAAGAGCGGGTCGGGTGCTAACGACTTCCTGCGCACAATCGTGCAGTTTGCCGAGCAGGCCGTCAACGCGTTCAGTGCCCTCCCGGCACCCGTGCAGCAGGGCGCGCTCGGCCTCGCCGCCTTCACGTCCGCTGCGACGCTCACAGCGGGCGCCGGCATGAAGATCTTCACGACGATCACCGACGTTCGCACCGCTTTGTCGTCTCTGAACGGCTCGATCCCATTCATTACCCGCATTGGCAGCGGGTTTGAGGCTATGCGCGGCGGTTTGTCGGACGCTCGCGGTGCTATCAGCGGCTTCGGCAACGCGTGGGTGACCGCCCGCGCGAACGGCGTGTCAAACATAAGCGCGCTCGCGCAGGCAGCCGGCCCCGCTATGTCTGGAATCGGACGCGCCGCGAAGGGCGCGGGATCTGCCCTCATGGGCGCATTCGGTGGCCCGTGGGGCCTGGCGGCGACCGTAGCACTCGGAGCACTCACGAGCGCCCTGTCCGACTACCAGGCGAAGCAGGCTCGCGCAACTGCCATGGCCCAAGAGTTCGCCGAAACCCTGGACGCCGTGTCGAACTCGGCGACCGGCGCGACGCGCGGCGCGGCCTTGAAGCGCCTGAACGAGGACACCCGCACATTCTGGGGTGGCCACCATTCCGGCGCATCGGCTTTCGAGAAGCTCGGCGGCGACATCAACGACTACATTGACGCCGCCATGGGGTCCGAAGAAGCGAATGCCCGCGTCCGTGCCCTCCTGGACAACGTCAGCAAGACGAACTATCGGGGCCCCGGTCTGAGTACGTGGGGCAAGGAAACCGCCGATGCTGTGCATGACGCCCGTCAAGCCCTGGACGAGACCCAGGCAGCTATGGGCAAGGCCGCTGAAATGAACGACCAGGCTGCCCGCGCCGGCGTCGGACACGCGTCCGCGCAGGACAAGCTCGCCGGGGCCGCCAACCGGGCCGCCCAGGCCATGGAGGACCAAGCCAAGGCTACGCACGACCTGATCGACGCCCAAAAAACCCTCCAGGACGTCATCTTGGGCGAGCGCGGATCGTGGCGAAACCTGTACGACGCGATTGACGCGGCGAACCAAGCGGTCGCCAAGAACGGCCAGACCCTCGACATCACGACGGCGGCGGGCCGCGCCAACCAGGCCGCGCTTGACGACCTCGCCAAGAGCGGCTGGGAGCTGGTCGAATCCATGGAGAAGAACGGCTCCACGATGGAGGACATGCAGGCGGCCATGCAGACGACCCGCGACAACTTTATCGCGGTTGCTCAGGCCATGGGCTTGTCCGCTGACGACGCGGCGAACCTCGCCGATCAGCTGAACTTGATCCCGACGAATATCGAGTCGCATGTGACCGCTGAGACGCAGGCGGCGAACGCATCCGTGGACGCTTTCGTCGCCTACGTGCAGGCGCAGAACGGCGGCACGATCACGATTAACGCCGTCAATGATTCCGCGATCACCACGATTCTAGAGACGCTGGGTTACGCGAAGAATCAGGACGGAACGATCACCATCGATGCCAATTCTGACCCGGCTATTGCGCAGTTGGTCGCGTCGGTCGGCCAGGTGGACGCGGCGACCGGCACAGTCACAATCGATGGCAACAACGACGCGGCGAACGCCAAGCTCGACGCCATCAAATCCGCCATCGACGGCTACAGCCCCTATGTCAATATCAACGCCAATGACTACGTGTCGGGCAAGATGGAAGGCATCAAGGCGGCCTGGAATGGCCAGACCTGGTATGTGAACGTCGTGGGCCTGTACAGCCAGAGCGGCGGCCCGTCAGCGCAGGCCGACGGGTCGGTCCTCTCGTTCTACGCGGGCGGCGGTTTCCACAGGGAGCGGCACGTCGCACAGATCGCCCCGGCGGGCGCCTGGCGCGTATGGGCCGAGCCTGAAACCGGCGGCGAAGGCTACATTCCGCTCGCCAAGTCGAAGCGCAAGCGCAGCGAGGCCATCCTCGGGCAGATCGCCGACATTTTCGGCGGCACCTACATCCCCGGCGCGGCGACGCCGTACGCGACCGGTGGCGTGGGCGGGAACGCCACTGGCGCGGGTGCGGCGAACGTCCACGTCACGGCGGTTGTCACCAACCCGTGGACTGGTGAGCAGACCCGCGCGTTCGCGCGAACCGAGGCCGTCAAGGTCGTGAGGAGCGTCCAATAATGGCAATCAAGGCATGGATACACCGCGAAACGGGGCTGCCCTGTTTCTACCTGGACGGCCCCGACGTGGGCGCCGCCGTGTATGACGGGGAGCGACTTATCAACCCCGCCGACAATGTCGGCCAGGCGTCGGCGTTCTGTGATCCGTTCGCGCCGCCTGGCGTGGCGACAACCTACACAGCAGGGACGCGCAAGTTCACGCTCACCCGACGCGGTGAAGGCTACGCCATCACCAGCCTTGACTCACGTCAGCGGGCGGTCGTCTCCTATATCGGGGACGACGCCCGCGACTACGATACGCGTGCGACCGCGACGGACATCAACGCGCGCCGCACCCCCGTCATCAGGTGGGCGGGTGTGGCCGCCGCCTACACCGGGCGGCTGGAACTGCTCGCCTACGCTGAGGAGAGCGCGCGCCTCGAGCGTATCCTCGAAGCAAGGCAGCCGGTGATCGCTGTCCACTCTCACGACGCATGCGACCTGCAGGACTGCGACATCCCCGCCGTGCGCGTCCTCGCCGTCACGCGCGCGACGAGTCAGCGGACGGGCCGCCGAGACCGGGTCCGCCGCCAATGGACCCTCGATTACAAGCAGATCGACCTAGACGAGGCGTCGGGTCTCCTCGGGAACGTTCCCGTCGTCACGTGGGGCGCGTGGGACGCGCGCTCGAAGTGGCGCGGCCGCTCCTACGTGGACCTCCTGCGCGAATACGCGGGGATGCCATGAGGGGCGGGCCGAACGCGGCTGCGCTCGCCGCCCCGACAACCATCGACGTGCAGGTCGCGTCAGTCCTCGCCGGCCGCGTCCTCGCTGAGGACATTCCCGTTGTCAGCGCACAGCTCGAAGCGTCGACGGATCGCACGCCCCGCGAGCGCCTCACGCTCGAGGCCCCGCATGGGTGGGTGCCCCGCGAGCCCGGTGACCCGCTGAACAACTTCGGGCAGCGGCTTCACGTGACGCAGACGATCACGACCGGCGGCGTGACCACGCGTGTGAAGGTCGGGGTCTATCAGATCGAAGCGTGGGAGGAAACCAGCAGCGGCAGCGTGAGCGTGACCGCGTATGACCTGTTGCAGCGGTGCGAGAAGAACCCGATGGATTGGCCGTCGTCCCCGCCCGGCGGCGCGACCGTTTCGTCGGAGTTTCAGCGCCTCGCCGGTGCGCCGGATGAGGGCGGCCTGCAGGTGATCGTCGATGACGGCGACCAGGCAATCCCCCGCACGTTCGAGTGGGGCACGTCCCGTACGGAGGCCATGGGGAAGTTGGCCGAGGCGTATGGGCTTGCCTGGACTGTGCGCCCTGACGGCGCCCTGCACGTCTGGAAACCGCGCGTCGGCGTCGCATCTGAGACGTACACGGGCCGCGACCTCCTCATTGAAGCCGCACGCAAGAGCGCCGAGCGCCGCCCGAACCGCTGGTTCGTCGGCACTACCGGCGAAACCCCCGAGGGCGGCGGCGACGCGCCCCACTACGACGGCATAGCGACCCTGTACGACGCGCCCTACCAGCCCGCCGTGTACGGCGTCGTGACCGAGCGTAGCGAAATGCAGATGACCGACCTGCAGGGCACGGTGCAGCAGGCCGCCGAGACGTATCGGGCGAAGGCCCTCGCAGCACGGGGCACGCGTAGCCTCGCGCTCGCGGCTGATCCGCGTATTGAGCTGTGGGACACGATCACGGTGGAGACGGGCGAGGAGGTTGTGACTGGCACCGTCACCGGCTACTCGATAGACCTAGTCGACTCTGACGCGCAAATGCGCGTGGACCTGGAGGTATACGGAATTGTCAACGCCCGATAGCCTCTCTGATTGGCTTGATCTCACCCCCTCGCGCGGCCCCGCATCTCACACTGGGCCGGTGCAGGGAACGGTGACGGGGATCGTCGACCAGGCCGCCGGTCTCGTCGAGGTCACCCCACACGGTGCCCCGCCTGGTACGTCGGTTGTCGTTCCCTCGACGGCGGGCATCACCTGGCAGGGAGCGCCCGTGCGCCTGGACCGCGACACGACCGGCGCGGCCACCCTTGCCCACGCGCCCACCGTCACCGCCCCGACCGGCGTTGTGACGGTGCCCGTGGGTGAGGCTGCCAAGGCCGCCCGCGACGCCGCGAACCAGGCATCCGCCGCCCTGCAGGGCGCGCAGGCCGCCATTGAGGAAACACGCGACGACCTCACGAGGAAGATCGCCGAAGCCAGCGGAGGCCCTATCGATGGGGCGCGCATCAAGGCCGGCACGGTCACCGCCCGCGAAATCGTCGCATCTGAGGCCCTATATGCCAAGCTCGCCGCTTTCGACACCCTCACCGTCGTCGACAAGATCCGCGCTGAAAACGCCGTCATCCCTGGCGAGCTGATCGCCGACCGGATCACCGGCAAATGGATCAGCGGCGCGCAGCTCAGGGGCTCTGAGTTCGTGCTCGGCGGCGTCGGCACCGCACGCACACAGCGCGGCGACAGCTTCGCGCTCTGGCGCGCAAACTTCACCCAAGGGGCCCCGAACGGCGTAAACCCTGAGACCACCGCCCGCTGGCAAGGCGCACACAAAGTGTTTGAGATCGCCAGACCCGCATGGGGGCCCGAACACGTCGAAACCACCCAGACGCCCACCACGGGCAAGGCCGTGCGCGACCTGCGCGTGACTCTCACCCTGCAGGCCCCCGCCGGGGCGACCGTCACGGCGACATACCTGATCGGCGGCGACCCAGCCGTGAGCGCCACCTCCACCAGTCAGGCCACAACACGCACCCTCACCCTGAACGTCGGCGACCTCGAGGCCACAGACGACCGCCAGATCCGGGTCACCGCAACCTGGCCGCTCACCGTGCCCTCGGCGGGCCGCCAATGGCCGATCCGCCTCACCCTCACCAACTGGACCGAGGCATACTCAGACCCCGCACCGAGCCGAATCAGCATGACCCGCACCAACCAGGCCGTGCAGATTCAGCTCGCAGACGGCAAGGGTAATGACGCGGCCCTCACGCCGACCGGCCTCGCCTACTGGCAGACCATCAACGGGCGCCGCACGCTCGTCACGGAGGTTCCATGGGACGCGCTCGCGGACAAGCCGGCCTTGTGCTGGGCGTCGGGCGAGGTCTCATCGACCGTTTTCAACGGCGACGTGTGGAACCGCCTCCAGCTACTAACGAACGGTCGGAAGCTCGTCGAAACCGGCGGCACCTGGAAGTCATCGGACGGCGGCCAGACCGTCACGGTCCCTAAGGCCGGCGTCTACCAGGTCGAGGCGTGGGTCGCCGTGAAATCATACGGGTGGGATGGAACAGTTCTGCTCGCGGTCACGAACGCCGCGAAGGGCGCAGTCTACTCCCCGACGTCTGCGTTCGGGTCTGTCTACGCGTACGGGTCCGGCGGCCCCGGCCAGTACATGACCATCCGCACGTCGGGCATGATCCGCTGCGCTGAGGGCGAGCGAATCGGCATAGCCCTGCAGTCGAACCAGAAGTCCTACGCGACCTTGAAAGACTACAGATTCACCGCCACCTACCTGCGACAGTAAGGGGAACCATCGTGACCATCGAACAGTGGAACCGCGTCCGCACACCCGAAGCGGGCGAGGACATCCTCGCGACCTGGCCAAAAACCGCCGGGTCAATCAGCCACATCATTCACGTTGACACCTACGACGAGGCCGTGAACGTCTGTAACGCCGCCGCCCGAGCGGGGCAGCCGCCAACCGCCGCACGCCCGATCTACTTTGATATGTCGAACCACATCCACAAGTGTGAGGGCAGGAAGAACCAGCGCGGCCAGTGGGAACTCACGCGCCTGACCCCTGTCATCACGTATGGGGCCGCCGCGGGTAACTGGGTTGTGGGCGGCAAGGGGGCGGTTCCCGCGCAGGCTCCGCGCGTCGAACAGCACGGCCGGTGGACTGGCTTCGCGCAGTACGAGGGCGTTGCCGGCGCGAAGCGTTGCGTCACCCCGTTTATCAACTTCCCGGTTAGTTTCCCTGACGACTGCGTCCACGTCGGGATCACCTTCGCGTACGGGCAAGTGAACGCGGACGTGAACGCGCACATCCCGACCCGCTGGGCGATTGATACCCTCGGCCCGACCGGCTTCCGCCTCACCTTCCCCGACCGCGACGTGGCAACCGCCGTGTCCTTCACGTTCCACGCCACCGGCTACTGACAGCCACCCAATTTTTCACGCCCTCGGACAAGCCCGTCCGGGGGCTTTCCCATACCCACTGGAGGAGAAACCAATGGAACCCAGCATCGAGC
>ERZ773072.734-NODE-734-length-17357-cov-3.919951_pt1 | contig 17357 bp, 10 predicted proteins | sample MGYA00580617_ERZ773072 | MGnify/ENA primary metagenome ERZ773072 (study PRJEB29015, sample SAMEA2737970) | human oral metagenome | biome: human oral; feature: human-associated habitat; material: dental | place: China | collected 2122 ...
GGATTCAGAAGCTGTCGCTGGTGGACTATCCAGGGCACGTGGCGGCAGCGCTGTTTCTCTCGGGCTGTAATATGCGCTGCGGTTATTGCCATAATCCTGAGCTGGTGCTGCCCGAGCGCTTGGCACCGAGCATCCCGGTCGAGGAGGCGATGATATTCCTGAAATCGCGCATCGGCAAGCTAGACGGCGTGGTGATTTCTGGCGGCGAGCCGACGGTTAACGAAGATTTGCCAGCGTTGTGTCGGATGATCAAGAGCCTCGGTTTTGATGTCAAGCTAGACACTAACGGCACGCATCCTGACATGGTGCGCGGTATGGTCGAGGAGGGGACGATTGACTTTATCGCCATGGACGTCAAGGGTCCGTTAGAAAAATATGTGGAGATTGCGGCGCGGCCGATTGATCTGGAAGCAATCAAGGAGAATGTGCGGCTGATGATTGACTCTGGCATTGGCCATGAATTTCGGACGACCATCGTTCGTGAGCAGCTGGAGGTGGCAGATTTTGAAAAGATCGGCGAGTTGGTTAAAGGCGCCAAGCGGTTTGCCCTGCAACATTTTCGCACTGGCACCACTATTAGTCCGAAGTTTGCCAATTACCACACGTTTACTGATGAGGAATTCAGAGCTGCCCAAAACATAATGGAAAGGTATGTTGACGAATGCGTGATTCACTAACCGTCGAAATTGTGCGGGTGCGCCAGGAAAATCCTGAAGTGACGACACTGTATTTCGTGCGGCCGTTTGATTTTATGGCGGGGCAATACATCACGGTGTTCATTGAAGGTAGTCAGGTACGCGAAGGTAAGGCTTATAGTATTTCTTCGCGCCCGCATGAGGACTTGATGTCGATTACCGTGAAAAATGTTGGCGGTGAATTCTCGAGCTATTTGTGTTCGCGCCAGGTTGGCGATACGCTGCAAATTAGCCGGGTATACGGTGATTTCAATCCGCAGACCGAGCGGCCACTAGTCGGCATCGCGGCGGGGTGCGGGCTGAGCCCGATTTGGAGTATTTTGGCGGACGCCAAGCAGCCGACTTTTCTCTATTTGAGTCAAAAATCGCCGGAATATATGGTTTTCTCGGAGGAGTTGGCGGCCTCATCCATCCAGGTCAAAAAGTTTAGCACGCGTCAGCAGGTTGAGGAGAAAGATGGCTGGCATAACGGGCGGTTTGAGGTGGCAAAGATTGTTGGTGAAGTGCCGAGTGAGGCTCACTTTCTGGTTTGTGGCAGTCTGCCATTTGTGCGCGATGTTTGGCAAAAACTAACCGCCGCTGGCGTCGATGAATCACAGATTTCAACGGAGACATTTTTTGAGCAATGATTGGAGAGGCGACTACAGGAGAATTATCACCAACAGGAATTGATGGTGATGATTTTGACATTTCGTCGCTGAGAGGTGAGGATTTTTCGTCTGGCATTGGCGACATTGGTGAAGAGGTAAATGCTGATACGGACGAGGCGGCAAGCGGCCTTGACTTAGTAGCGGTGGCTGGCGGCAAAGAAAAGCTTGATACTTTCATGGATGGCAGCACCGACTTAAAAGATATGCCTGCGCCGGTTGACGCGTTATCGCTTGCCGGCAAAAGCGAGATTAATTCGCCGGAAAACCGGATGAGCGATGAGCGAAGGGCAGCAACATGTCAAGGTGTGGCGAGCGCCGCCTGTGCTAGTTGCGCGGCACGCGACGACTGTCCGATTTTACGCATGCGCAATTTTGCTAGTGAAAATTTACAGCCAGCGCCAGAACGCGAATCATATCTGAAAGATCTGCTGAATGATGACGACGACGGTATTGTCGTGGCGGGTTACGCTAATCCTGATAGCGGGGCGGATTCAACAAATGCAGATATCACTGAAACAAGTGATGATAAGACGGATAAACTAATTGAGCAGGTTGCGCCGCCGAATCAAGGCAATGAAATCCTGACTAGTGAAACAACAGAATCTCCAGACGAACCTGCGGATATTAAGGAGGCGGAACAATCGTTTTTGGAACCAACAGTTGCTACGGAAGATGCCGCTGATAATGTTGATGAGATTAGAGAAGCCCAGCCAGAAAATGTTAGCGGAGCGTTCGTTAATACATCTGGCGAGGAGTATTTTGCCGAACCAACAGAGGAAAATCGTCCGTCGATAGAAATAAAACAGCAGACTTTTGATGTTATTTCTGGTGCAGCAGATAAAGAAAACCAGCAGCCAGCATTCGAATCTTCAGACATACCGACGCGAACGAAAACGAGATTTGTGCTGTCATCGCCAGCGGTAAGCGAGGATACTCAAATTGCTAACGAGAATAATACTTTGCCAAAAAATGAAACTGCCAACTTCTTGTCTGGCGAAAATAAACTTGTCGATAGTGTTGTGGAAAATACATACGATGGCAATGATGCTGCTGCGGTGTCTGATATAAAACCATCATCAATTGAACACCCAAAAGAAAATGACGTTGTTATAGCAACATCAAAATCGTCTAATCCTGAACCAAGGCAAGCGGCAGAAGACAGTTTTACGCCAATTTTTAAACGGCACTTGGCGGCGCAATTTGATGCAACAGAGATGGATAAGCTGGCGGCAGAATCAATTGATGGTTCTAATGTCAAGCCGCTACAAAATACACAGCCTCGCGAAGCTGAACTTGGCACGGCGGCAGGTTATGATGGCTCTATCCAAGCTCTTGACGGTACTGATAATGAACAGCCCGGTAACTTGACGCCGGACGTAGATGATGTGCTGCTACCTCAGGAGCGAACGGTCGCGGCTAGCGTGCCGGCGGAATACGATAAAAACGAGACGTACCAATCGCCAAGCAGTTATTCTATTGGTCAATCTGGCAGAACACCGCAAGCTATATTGTCACAGGAGCAGATGCTTGTCGAAAGTAGCGAGAACTCTTTGATTATCGGCGACCGTGCCGATTTTGATAATAATTTGGTACAGCCGAAGATTGATGATGTAGAAACAGATGTATTCGTAGCGAATGATGTGGTAAATATAACAAATAAAACTGATGTAGCGGCATCTGTAGAAATGATAGACATTACGCCAAATCTACCAGATAAATACACAGCAGTTGATAGAAATGACACTCAACTTGCCGTTGATCTGCCACAGAAATTGGGTGATGAATTATCGGTTGATACGGATGCGAGCGAGCCGCAAATTCCTGTCTTTAGGCAACTTGATTGCTCTGACACCACTATGGACATCGGTCGCAGTGAAGATAAGATTTGGGCTGAGGAAGAGGTATTTTTTGTGAAGCAGGATTTGCCGGTAGTGGAATCAGAATTAACCTTAACTGAAGTAGCCGCGGTGATATCGCCGGCAGAAGTCGTTACGGCGCATGAAGAAGCCGATGATTTGAAACTCTCTGTAGACAATGATATTGATTCCGTGGAGCAGTTAGATAATTCTAAGGTGGCATCGGTGCTTGAAATCACCAATGATTATGAGTCAGTAGAGCAGATAGCTATTCCTACCTCGCCGGCTATTGAACCAATACGTGATGTCGAGCTGGATGCGGCGGTTGTGAAGAGAATACCAGAGGAGTACTTTTTACCTCGTGAGGAGCGTGAAAGTATATTTATGGCAACACCAAAAAACAGCATCTTGCCGTGCGAGGATAATAGAGTTGAAGCTATAATTACGGATACCAGCGATGTAGAGCCAGCTATTGATTTACCTGAAGCGCAAGAAGAACTTGTTGCTAATGAAGTATCTGAGGCGTTAGAATCTGAAGTGGACGAACAGAATGATTCGGCGGTTGCTGGCGCGGTTGACAGTTACGGTTATAATAGTGAAACGAGTGCTGTGAGTGACAATGTTTTGGTCGTAAAAAGCTGTCAATCCTCTGGCCTATGGTCAGACGACAGCCGGCTCAATCCAGAAGAAGAGTCTGCGTCAACAGCTCAATCAAGCGCGGACGATACGTCATTGGTGTCGCGGCTGGTTGGCATGTTCGTGGTGGCGATATGCGTGATACGCGGCCGGCAATCGGTGAAGGTTTAAGCAATACAGCGCTCCAAAGAGGTGTCAATAGAGTAGTATAATTAACATATGAAAGCACTGCAAACTAACATCAAACTATTCTTATATACGCCAAACAAATTCTTTGAGATACCTAATTTTCAACGCCCTTATTCTTGGACAGCCGATAATGTCCAAATGTTCTTAGATGATCTTGAGGAGGTAAAACGTGGAGATAAAAAGCATTATTTCGGCAGTATCGTGTATATCAACGACGGCGACCGAAGTATCATTATCGACGGTCAGCAGCGTGCGACGACAGTTTTGCTGATGATCACTGCAATTTACCATTTAGCGTTAGAGTCACCTGAAAAGCTTAGACTGGTAGCCGAGCAAATCAAGGACGAATATTTATATAACAGATATGCAAAACAATATGATTCGGAGGAAAATCGGATTAAGCTTCGGGCGGTGACTACCGACAATAAAATATTTGAGAAAATATTTAGCCAGGCAGAACTGACAGAATATGAGAAGAAAAGTAATTTGTATAAATCCTACCTCCAATTCTACGACTACTTTGGAAATCGTGATCATTTAGAACAATATATTGATACGCTTGATGACTTCGAGATTGTCACGATTATTCTAGACAAAGACGATGATAATCCGCAAAAAGTCTTTGAGAGCATCAATTCGACCGGCAAGCCATTGACAGATGGCGATAAAATTCGGAATTTTTCATTGATGTTGCACACTTCAGAAAAACAAGATTATGTTTTGACTAACTATTGGCAGTATATTGAAACATACCTAACCGATCCGCAGCGTGACGATATTACCGACTTTTTCCGTGTTTATTTGATTGCCAAGAACCAATCGGTCGTGAATACCGATAAAGTATATCCGGAATTCAAAAGAGTATTCGCTAAAAGTATTTCTAATGACCAGTCATATGAATCACTTGACGAATTTTACGGCGAGATTTTGAGAATACTAAAATATTATCGCTTTCTAAAGTTTGGCATAGACGAAAATAATGAATTTGCAAGACTTAGTTCGGTGGCATTTACAATGCGTTATCTGAGGATTGAAGCGTTCTTTCCGTATGCCGTATCAGTCATGAAATATTGGCAAGACGGACATTTGTCTGATGATGAAATTGCTGAGGTATTTGATGCGCTGCGTGTCTACTTTTCGCGGCGTATCGTTATCAACTTATCGACAACAGGCTTAGGTAAATATTTCGCCGGATTACACAGAAGTATATTGTCAATTGCTGAGCAGGACAATGCTGCATATCTTGAAGTACTGAAATATACCGTACTTTCAAAAAACAGGCAGATCCGATTACCTCGAGATAATGAAATAGAAACAGCGATAAAAGCAAACTTTACCTATAATCAGCGCTCTTCCAATGTCATGTATTTGTTAACTGCGGTCGACGATGAGTCTAAGGACGTGTCATTGCTGAAACAGATTAATAACAAAGAGCTACACCTAACGATTGAACATATTATGCCGCAAACCATGACCAATACTTGGCGGGATGAGCTCGGTGACCGTGCCGATGAAATTCATGGCACGTATTTGCACGGGCTAGCGAATTTGACATTGACGGGATATAACTCTGAATATTCAAACAAGAGTTTCCGGGAAAAGCGTGATATGCCAGACGGGTTTGCTGATAGCCCGCTTAAGATTAATAAGACTGTTGCTAAATATGATACGTGGAATGAAACAGCAATATTGGAGCGCCAGCGGTGGTGGATTGATAAAATAATTAAAATTTGGCCGCTGCCAACAAGTACGTTTGAACCGCCGGTGCTTGATACGAAAGTTAATATTTTCGACGATATTGATTTTACAGGCGCAGCGGTAAAAATATTCTATATCGGTGATGATTCTTATCCAGTAACGAGCTGGTCGCAAATTCTTGGCGTCTATTGCGAGTATCTGTACGACGAGAACCCTGATTTTATTAATCAGATTATGAACAGCGAAAAGACGAAAAATTGGATTAGCAATGATTCTAAAAGATTTTTTAATTCCGTAAAGATTCACGACACAGGGCTTGTGGTTGACGTAGCAACAAATACGAATCAAAAAATACGGCTCATGCGCGAACTAGCGGAGATGTTTAATGTTGATAAAATCTCTATCAATATTGAATTGACAAAGCCGATTGAACAGTAGGTATGCGTGCAGCCTGACAACTTTAGTTTAGTTAGGGTGCTTGCTATACTGTCTATATGAGAATCTCTGATCGTCATCCCAACGACCGTCCCCGCGAGAAAATTGGCGCGTTACGGTACGGCGCGGCTGAGCGACTTGGAATTGTTGATGGCGATTATCGGCAGCGGCAATGCTCGGGCCGATGTTGGTAAAATTGCACGCGAAGTGCTGAAAATTTTGCGTCAAAAAGGTGGTGATGTTTCGTATGATGATTTACGGAGCGTGATTGGCTTGGGCGAAGCGAAAATCCCGGTGATTCTGGCGAGTTTGGAACTGGCGCGGCGGTACTTGCTGGATAGCGACCAGCCAATTATTGACAGTCCAGAAAAGGCCGTCGAGCTACTGGCCGATATTCGCAACAAAAAGCAGGAATACTTTGTCTGCTTGACGCTGGACGGTGCGAATCGCTTGATTGCCAAGCGGGTGGTGACCATCGGCACGCTGACCGCCAGCCTGGTGCACCCGCGCGAGGTCTTCGCCGATGCCATTGCCGACCGTGCGGCCAGCATTATCGTGGCGCATAATCATCCGAGCGGGAGCTTAAGACCAAGTCAAGTTGATATAGCAACGACTGAACGCCTTAAGCACGCTGGTGAATTACTTGGCATAACACTAGTTTATCACCTGTTAATCACCAAGCAATCTTTCCAAATTATCGACTAGAAAATGGTATAATAGCCTTGATGATTACCTCTGATTATCAGGCAAAGTATATTGCCCATGAGCTTGAGCGTGTCTATGCTAACGATGACGTTGCTAAGTTGTCGGGTCTAATGTTTGATGCTCAGATTATTCCGACGCCGCATCAAATTGACGCGGCATTGTTTGCATTAAACTCGCCAACGGCTCGCGGTATTATCATGGCGGATGAAGTCGGTCTCGGTAAAACCATTGAGGCAGGCATCGTTATCATGCAATATTACTCCGAGCGTAAACGAAAAATTCTCATTATTACTCCATCGAGTTTGCGTCAGCAGTGGGTACAGGAACTGCAGGAAAAGTTTAATTTACCGGCGACTGTTGTCGATGCTAAGTGGATTAAGTCAAAAAGAACTATTGAGAAAGATGGTATTTATATCTGTTCTTACGAATTTGCAAATCGCCATTCAGAAAAGCTATCGAATGGTTGGAATTTATTGGTTCTTGATGAGGCGCATAAGTTAAGAAATTTCTATAACAACCAAAAGGGTATCGCTAGTGCGGTCTCTGATATTGCCAAAGGTTCCGAAAAATCGCTACTCCTTACAGCCACGCCTCTGCAGAATAGACTTGAAGAATTATACGGCTTAGTGTCGGTTGTCGACCCTAAATATTTTTATAAGCTTGATGTTTTTCGCCAACGCTATATTAAGTCAAATCATCCGTTTGCACTCGACGATCTTCGCTCGCGCATGAGCAAAATTGCCAAGCGCACCTTACGCTCGGAAGTCAAAAAATACATTAAATATACTGATCGCATTGCCAAAACGGTGCAGTTTGAACCGTCGGGCGACGAACAAAAATTATATGATTTGGTGGATGAATATTTGCATCGCGATAAACTGTATGCATTTGCATCTTCGCAGCGCCACTTGTCAGCGCTGATTCTTCGCAAGCGTCTTGGCTCGTCCACGTTCGCGGTTGCTAGTACACTTCGAAATATCGTAAGGCGCATGGAGGCGGAATACGCTGCCGGTAAAGTACGCGATAATCGCGGCAGCTTGATTGACGAGCTGGGTGATCTGAATGACGAAGAGATTGAGGCTTTTGAGGAAACTGGTGCTTATGATGACTATGTAATCAAATCGGCCAAAGAGCGCGCCGAGTTTCAGGCTGAAATCGACGAACTAAAATCATACGCCGACTTTGCTGATTCAATCAAAGAAAATGTCAAAGCCGAAAAATTGGTCGAGGCGATCAATGTCGGCTTTAATGCACTGGAATCAAAAGCTGCTCGCAAAGCAATTATTTTTACCGAATCAACCCTGACGCAGAGCTATATCGCCAAAACACTTAAAAATCAGGGCTATGATGGAAAAATAGTGTTATTCAACGGACAAAATAATTCACCGGAAAGTACCGAGATTTATCGCCAATGGTTGGCGGATAATGAAAATTCCGATGTCGTCACCGGCATAGAATCAGCGGATCGCCGCAAGGCATTAATCGATAAATTTAAAGAACCCGAAATGCAGATTATGATTGCAACCGAAGCGGCTAGCGAGGGTATCAACTTGCAATTTTGCTCTATGCTAATCAACTATGACCTGCCATGGAATCCGCAACGCGTTGAGCAGCGTATCGGCCGTGTCCACCGTATGGGGCAGAAATACGATGTTGTGGTGGTGAATTTTAGCAATCAAGGCAATGTTGCCGAGCAGCGTATTCTTGAACTGTTGACTGATAAATTCAGTTTATTTAAAAGCGCGTTTGGCGCTAGCAACGATGTACTAGGCGCGATTGAGAGCGGACTGGATTTTGAAAAGAAAATTAGCGATATTTTGAACACTTGCCGCACCAATGATGAAATTAACCAGCGGTTTGAAAAATTGCAAGAAGAATTTAAATCAGAAATTGACAGTGAACAGCAGGCGGCACGGGTGCGGATTTTTGAAGGGCTTGATCCTCATGTGCAAGATCGTTTTCGTCGCTATGACGAACAAGCCGAAGAAGCTTTTACGCGATTTGAGAGATTATTTATGGGTTTAACGCGGTATATATTACGCGGTAAGGCATCATTTGAAAACGAGCATGTTTTTGATCTAAAAACTGCACCAGAAAAAGATATCGAATCAGGAACATATTTCTATAAAACTGAACGCTTGCTGCACGCTCGGCAATACAAATATGCCGACGATTTGGCAGAATATGTGCGCCGTACAGCAAAGACTGCGCCAACGCCGCCGGCAGAACTTACCTTTGACATTAGCCAGTCTGATCGAGTTGCCTCTGAGGTTAAAAATCTAGTTGGCGCACGAGGTATAATGATTGTCGAGCAGGTAACTTTTCCGATGAAAATAGATTCATCAGACATGAGCGAAAGTTATATTTTGGCGTCGGCGCAGATAGACGACGGGGTGCTGCTTGATACTGAAACCTGCCGTAAAATACTTGATTTGTATGTTGCTGATATAAAACCAATTGAAGTAAAAGTCAGTCAATCTCTCAAAGCTTTTCTCGATCAACAAACGGCTGAGCGTCAAGCCGAAGTTAAAAGTCGTAACACCGAAGCTTATCTTGATAAAAAAGACTTACTCGAACGTCAATACAAAGATAAAATTGTCGAATACGAAATGAAAGTCGATAAAATTGAAGCGAAGATCCGAGATCTGCAGAAACAAGAGCGTCAGGCAGGCGATGCCGCTTCTCGTCTAAAAATTGCTAGCGAAGTTCAAGTTTTGCGCAAAAAAGTCCGCGCCCTCAACCGCGAGAAGTATGACCTTGAAGACAGCATGGATGAGCAAATCTCAAATAAAATAGCCCTGGCGCAGCAAGCGTCGGAGGGGCAAGTTGTCACAGAGAGATTGTTTGCGGTTGATTTTAGCATACGATAAGTAACTTACCGTGAAAAAAGGTAAGAAGTTGGTGATTTTCACGGTAAGTTAGTCTGCAGATTTAATCCATAAGCGAATATTGTATAATATGGATATGGAGAATATAGAAACGCTTTTGAGCGCAACCAATGTATATATAGACGAATCTGGTCATAACGATGATCCGAGCAGTAATACTATGGTGCTCGGCGCGCTTTGGATTAGTGTCCCTCAGCTTTCTCTGTTTACCGATGCGATTAGAACAATCAAAAAGAAGCACGATATAGCTTCGCATAGAGAGATTAAATGGACGAAAGTAAGCCCAGCGAAGCTTGATTATTACAAAGAGTTGGTCGATATATTCTTTGCTGTTGAACAGGTAAATTATCGAGCAGTGGTCATCAATAGATCGATTATTGATTATGAAACTTATAATAAGACGCGAGATGACTTTTATTATTCAATGACCTATATCCTTGTCAGGACTATTGCAGAAAAAAGATACGGTGATATGCGCCTTTTTCTTGATTATAAAGATGCTTGGTCTGGTATAAGGACTACTAAGCTTGCAGGCTATCTTAATAATACATCTAGTCTGAACAGTAAATCACTGAGTGCACAGCCCGTAAGGTCGCATGAGGTTGTTGGACTGCAGCTATCTGATATATTAACTGGCGCAGTTATGTATGCAAATAAGCCGCAGGAAGAGCAAAAATCAGATGCAAAAAAAGAACTTATAGCGCACATAGAACAGCGTTCTGGGCAAAAGTTAACTTGCGGTACTCCCTATAGCTCGGAAAAAATAAACATACTCAAATGGAAGCCAAAAAGATAGATGTATCCAGATTGGCTACCAGATGAACTAAGACTTAACCGTTCTTTGCAAGAGGACATAGATGAGCTGTATGCTCTTTACAAGAGAGACTTTATAGACGGCAGTGTATGCGTGGTCGATGATGCACCGGTTTATGTCAACAGTATTCCAGATAGGTCTATATGGGAGGGTAAATACCCACATGGATTCACTCATATAGTAACGCGCGGCGCTAAGGAGCGTACGATTGACTACGACAGAGCTAAAAAGTTACCATGGGTACGAGCTATCCTCGAGAATTATACTGCACCCGAGGTCACGGCTTTTTGGTCCGAAACTCCTAAGGGCGCTACGCTTTATTTATGGCTTGCAGATCTCGACTTCGTTGTAGTTATTCGCCCGAAAGATGAAAGGAATATCGTTATTGGTCAAAAAAGAATGATTATTACCGCGTACTACATAGATGAGCCGTACACAAAACGCGACTTACAGAAGAAGTATGGTAACTCTACCCGTCGATTGTAACTTATTTCACACGCAAAAAGCGCCCTTGAGGACGCTTTCAGTGTTAATCGATACAACCTGGTACGTTAACACAACTAGTATAGCATAGGATTATAATTAATTCAATAGTTTTGGTATTTTGTCAATAGTATAAGCGTATTTTATCCACAGCTTACATCTGTAAAAATTGAATACATTTTTTATCAAAAAACTATTGACAGATTTTGTGTGCTGCCATTGCATAGTTTTGGCGTGATATAATACTAAACAGATAGGTGACAGAAATTAATATAGGGTAAAAAATAAGACGAGCAAATATTCGATAAAATAGCCCTAGTAAAATAAGCATCTGAAGGTGAAATTGAGCGTATGGATCTATTTACTATTCAATTTAATATATTGTAGAGGAAATAAATGCACATATCAAATATATCAATCAAAAATTATCGTCTCATGAAAGATTTTCAATTAGATTTTTCGACAGATGAAGACAATTTTTTAGTACTAGTTGGTCGTAATAATACAGCTAAAACATCACTTCTTGATTTATTAGATGATGTCTTAAATAACGATATGAAGCAGGCTGGATTTGATGATATTTCTTTGGATGTTCGACAGAAAATTGTTGATGCTCTAGCGCCAAATTCGAAAATGAACGAGAGTGCTAGAATAAAGCTACTTAACGATGCTGCGATATCGCTTGAAGTGAAGATTGATTATTCTGACGATAGTGGCGACATATCTAGATTACCAATTCTTTCTCTCGACGGTGGGGGTTGCGTAACTATCAAAATTATAAAAAAGTTTAACGTTGATAAAATACCAGCACTTCGTCAAGAGTTGAATAATACCGAGGTAGAGGCAGTAGATTTTTTGTCAAAATTTTCAAGATATTATATGACTGTAGAGTGTGTAGCAATTCAAGGTGATAATACAAGAGAATATCAATCAGGAGATTTTGATCAAAAGTTTTTCAGGCTGCAGAACTTTATTAAACTTTATACCATATCAGCTAAGCGTGGAGTGGCTAATGACGTACGAAAAGAAGGTGGTCAAGATACTTTATCTAGGTATGCTCAATCTTATGTGAAGGAAAGGGTTGATGGGGATATTTTTAGGCAGTTACAACAAAGCATTATTGAAACAGATGATCTTTTGACTCAGCAATACAATGGCAAGGATGGCGGCAATGGAGTGTTTTCTACTGTCATTAATGATATCAAAAACTTTATTCAAGATAGGGACACTGGCAATATTTCAGTGCGATCAAACATTGCAATGAATTCTATTTTAGGTTACGGAAATTCTAAAGTCTATTATGGGGAAGGTAATGATCGTCTTCCTGAGACCCGAAGCGGTCTTGGATATATGAATATGTATGCAATTATTATTAAACTCAGAATGATAATTGATGAAATACAGCAAAATAACACATCGGGTATGCCTGCGCTCGAACATATTATCTATATTGAAGAGCCAGAAGCTCATACGCATCCGCAAATGCAATATGTTTTCGCTAACAATATCAAGCAATTTATAACAGATAATACGAAAGATATTCGTACCACTACATTTATTACGACACACTCACCCCATTTCGTATCTCAGTTTAAAGAGATTGATGATATGGTACTTATGAAAAGAGACAATGATAGTGTGAAAGCTATCAAAGTTAGTCAAGCGTACCGTGGCCAATTCTCTGAATATGAGAGTTTTATCAAACAGTATTTGACCGTACATAGATCGGAATTATTTTTTGCCGACAAGCTAATTTTAGTTGAGGGTGATACCGAGCGCATTTTAATACCGTATTTTATGGATTTGCACGATAGAGATAAGGAAAATAAACAGAAATTACTCAGTCAATACGTGTCAGTGGTTGATGTGGGCAACTATATGTATATTTTTGGCGATCTAATTAAATTGCTTGGCATTAAAACGTTAATGATTACAGATATAGATTATGCTAATAAAGTTCCATCAGGGCGACTCCAGGCGTGTAGTAGCGATAAGGCAGAGGATACTACCAATCCAACCCTAAAAAAGCTCTTGCCCGCAACGAAAAAACCTGACAAGAGTACTGTAGATAGAATTAGGGGTACGCAATATGATAGGTTAATTTTTTCGGTTAACGAGCACGGGTATATCCTCAACGCAGATGGCAACATAAGACTTGCGACCCAAAAAGAAGAAAATGGTTATTGTGCCAGAACTTTTGAGGATTCTTTTGTATATTTGAATAAAAATTGGATTATCGACCAATGTAATAATAAAAAGTTTGTAAATAGCGTAAAAAAGAAAATTGACAATTCAGTTGACGTTAACTTTGAATTTGGAAAGGACTATATCAAATCAAAAGCAATGTTTGCTATTGATATTATTAATGAAAATGAAAAATCAGAACAAGAAATAAAAGTACCAGAATACATCATGGAAGGCTTAAAATGGATCGCGAAGGAATAGATTTACCTTCTAGAGTTGCAGATGCTATTGAAAGACACGAGAATTTTTTATTGAAAGGCGGAGCAGGCAGTGGCAAGACATATTCACTAGGCGAGGCGATTACATTCATTCTTAAAAACAATAAATCTGCTAAAATTGCCTGTATTACTTATACTAATGCGGCAGCTGATGAGTTGAATAAACGATTTTCGCGGGGTGATCAAAATATTGCATCGACCATCCATAAGTTTATATGGGGCCAAATTGCAAGATATCAATCGGACATAAAGCGTGCACTGATAGAGTCTATTGATGATGGTAAAATTATCAATTATGATAATATTCCCCTCAATGAAAATAGCTTTCAAGAAGGTATTAGTTATGGTGAATTCCTAAATCTACAAAAGGGTGTAATTTCTCATGATGAGGTATTAATCATTGCTAGTAGAATGTTCCAGTCTCATAAATTGCTTCGTAGAATAACCAAATTAAAATATGACTATATATTTATTGATGAATATCAGGATACGCATCAGTCTGTCTTGGATATGCTATTTGATTATGTTCAGATTGCTGATACAAGCCATCATCAACTAACTATAGGCTTATTTGGCGATGAAATGCAAAAGATTTATAACAATATGGATGGATTAAAGCCAAACTGGAAAATCACCGAAATTATTAAAGAAGATAATTATCGAAGCTGTCCGAGGATTTTAAATGATTTTTGCAATAAAATACGTACAGACGGCGTCAAGCAACAGTCCGCTGGTGTGATGAAGGGTTACCAAGGTGATAATATAAAGTTCTTTTATTCTACCGAACGCTCTAGTGTGCAAAAGGTTATTGATGAAATTAACAAGATTGAAGTTCCTGAACCAGATGTCGGCTGTCCTACTTATCGTTGCCTGTTTCTTACACATAAACTATTAGCTAAGCACGCTGGATATGAAAACTTATACAACCTTTACGATCAACCAAGTTGGATTGTTAAACAGATAAAAGTTAAGGCAAAGGACATAATCACTAACGATAAAACATTGATCGAGGTGATTGATGAACTTAAAGCTAGGGGTACTTACGACCCTGAATGGGATCTTGAAACGGTTAAAATATATTTCCCTGTTCAATTTGATAGATTGGGTTATTTTAATAAGCAAGCTATTGTCAATGAGGAGTATCGATGTCCATTACTAGACTATGTCGTTCGATTGGTTGAATTTGCAGATATCTATAAAGAAGATAATTTTTTTGAAATTGCCAAGAAATATAAATGGAAAATAAAAGAAAAACAACAGTTGGAGGAGCTTAGAAATATTCGTCAGCAGTTGCGCGATAGTATAGAAGCTAACGAAGCTATAGGTAAAATTATTGATATCGGTGACAAAAATCAACAATGGTTTGAAAAGGGCGATAAATATAAAGAACGATCCACCGGAAATCCAGTTTTGTTTGACTTACTTAAAGACATAAAAATATCTGAAGTTGTTAATGTGATAAAAACTATGATCAGCTCATATAGTGAATTTGGCACTCAGCACAGCTCCAAGGGGCTTGCTTATAGAAATGTTGTGGGGGTTGTTGATAACGGTAATTGGTATAGAGGGGCTAATTATGAAAATGTGTTTAAACAAAATCCCAAAGGCGGCTCATCTGGCGCAAGGGGTTTGCAAGAATACACTAGAAGAATGATGTATGTCGTCGGGTCACGTGCGGAATGCAATCTATATTTCTTTTTTTATAATGAAGGTGATAAAAGTCAGAGTATTATTCAAGACGCAAGCTCCTTTTTTGGTGAACAAAATGTCATCAATCTGGATATCGAGCAGTGACCTTAAAAGTGATATAATTATAGTCAAAGATTGGAGTGCATATGGAGAATAAAAATACAGATAATGATATAAACGAATTATCATCCACTTCTCCCAACTTCCGAACCGACCTAGCCAAAAAGCTGGAGGAGCTGGTTCCGGAGGCGATTGCGGATGGTAAGGTGGATGTAGTCAAGTTGAAGGAGCTGCTGGCGGAGGATGCTGGCGAGCCAAATGAACGGTTTGGGCTGTTTTGGCCGGGTAAGAAGCAGGCACTGCGGGCAGCCCAAGAGCCAACAACTGCGACGCTCCGACCCGCCAAGGATGAGAGTAAGGATTGGGACGCGACCAATAACATTTTCATCGAGGGCGATAACCTCGAGGTGCTGAAAGTCTTGCAAAAGCAGTACCACAACAGTATCAAGATGATTTACATCGATCCGCCGTATAACACTGGTAAAGATTTTGTCTATCCGGACAACTTCAAGGAAGGTCTGCAAAACTACCTGGAGTTTAGTCAGCAGGTGGACGAAGGCAACAAAAAGATTAGTACCAATACCGAAACCGCCGGTCGTTATCACAGCAACTGGCTGAATATGATGTATCCGCGTTTGAAGCTGGCACGTAATTTGTTGACCGATGACGGGGTGATGTTTATTTCGATTGATGACGCTGAGCAAGCGAATTTGAAAAAGATTTGTGATGAGATTTTTGGGGAAGATAATGTTGAAATTATGGTATGGAATAAGGAGTCCGAAGGGTCGTCTGGAACATTAAAGGCTACGCAGAGGTTTCGTAGTATTCATGAATACATCATTGTTGCATATAGAAACAAAAACCTTACAAACTTTATTAAGGTCAATGAACCGCTCAAAGGCAAAGAGAATGAATTGCAGACAGCAAATCTTGCAGTAAACTCGGACAACGAAAGATGTGATCATAAAAACTATTTCACTATAACAAACCCATCAGGCGATAAATTTACTCGACAATGGAAATGGAGTAAGGATGAAATAGAGAGGTTGATTCAAGAGGATCTAATATTCTGGGGGTCTGATGGACATAAGCAGCCGCGTTTAATAATTCCAACCGACGAGCGTCGAACTACATTTCTCTTATCTATACTTTTGTATGGAGGTACAACAGTTGGCAGAAAAGATTTTGAAGAGCTTATGGGAAAAACTGTCGAATTTTCATATCCAAAACCAATAATTTTGATGAAGAAGATACTAGGAACGGCAACATACAGAAACTCGATCATTCTCGACTTCTTCGCTGGTTCCGCCACCACTGCTCACGCCATTATGCAACTCAATGCCGAAGATGGTGGTAATCGCAAGCATATCATGGTGCAGTTGCCTGAGCCGACCGACGAAAAGAGCGAGGCCTTTAAGGCTGGCTATAAAAAGATTAGCGATATCGCCCGTGAGCGGATCAATCGGGCGGGCGAAAAGATTAAGGCTGACTTTGCTGACAAGCTGGCTGAGCGTGAGACTCCGCTGGATGTTGGATATCGTACTTACAAACTAGCCGACACCAATTTCACCAAGTGGCAAAGTGCGCCGACAGGCGATTTGACCGAACTGCAGGCGCGCCTAGACCTGATGCGTGAAAGTAGCAATGATGATGCTAGCGAGGAAGATTTGCTAGTTGAAGTGCTTTTGAAAATGGGCTTGCCGTTGACCACGCGGACTAAGACTGTCGATGTCGATGGACTGCACTTGCATCAAGTTGTGGCCGAGGGCGATTCGTCAGAAGGTCAACCAGTGCTGTATCTCAACGAACACGTTAAACCGACATTAGAGCAATTACGCGCTATTATCACTGACCTGACTCCGAGTAAGTTTGTCATCCTCGACGACGCGTTCCAGGGCGACAACCAGCTCAAAACTAATCTGGTTCAAACCTGTAAAAGCTATGATGTAGAATTGTGGACGGTGTAGAATATGGATATTTGGAAGTTAATAATTGATATGTCGCAGGTTGCTACTGCAATCGCTGCATTTGTCGCTGTTTTTATGACTTGGCGAGGCTGGAAGGAAGCCAGTAAGACTGCAAGAGATCAAGTCATCC
>ERZ773072.736-NODE-736-length-17347-cov-27.335820_pt1 | contig 17347 bp, 25 predicted proteins | sample MGYA00580617_ERZ773072 | MGnify/ENA primary metagenome ERZ773072 (study PRJEB29015, sample SAMEA2737970) | human oral metagenome | biome: human oral; feature: human-associated habitat; material: dental | place: China | collected 2122 ...
ACAATGAAGGACATCTTGCTGCCGGGCAAGAGGGACGCGTTGATTAGGTTGGTGAAAGAAGGAGTGGCCGATGATTATGTGGATGGGCAAAAAGCTAAAAATCGTCAAGAAGTTCTCGAATGGCTGTCACCAAGTTTCGAGAGAGATTATCGGAAGCAGGATTTCAATTGGACTTTAGATGAAGGAGGCCTGCGTTTTGTCTTTAACTCCTATTCCCTCGGCAGTTATTTGGATCTTGCCGATGTTACTTTGCCGGCCGAAAAGCTGCATGGGATTATCAAGCCGGAAATACTGCGGCAGATAGGAAAATTCAAAAAAACGGCCAAAGATTGAGGATGAAGGCCGTCTGAAACATAGCAGTCTGTTTTCAGACGGCCTGAAAAATAGATAACGAATGCCAGGCAAACGGCAGGAAAGGATGAAGATGATTTACGGAATAGGTACCGATTTGACCGATGTGAAGCGTATTGAAAAGCTGCATCAGAAATACGGCCGTGCGTTTGCCGAACGTATCCTGCATCCGGTGGAATTGACGGAGTTTTCCGCCGCCGCGCGGCCGTCGGTTTTTTTGGCCAAACGGTTTGCCGCCAAAGAGGCTTTTGCCAAAGCGGTCGGCACCGGCATTCGGGGGGCGGTATCGCTGCAGCATATCGGTATCGGCCACGATGTGTTGGGCAAGCCCGAATATTTCTACGCCGCACCGCTGCAAAACTGGTTGGACGAGCAAGGCATCCGCCGCGTGCATTTGAGCCTAAGCGATGAGGATAATCATGTTTTGGCGTTTGCCATAGCGGAAAACTGAGATATACCTGCATAAACAAGAGGCCATCTGAAAATAAATTTTCAGACGGCCTGAGACCTTTGCAAAATTCCTTTTTCCCCGACAGCCGAAATCTAATTAAAGATTTTCGGCTGTTTTTGTTTCAAATATCCACTGATTCTACTCAAATACCCCCTTAATCCCTCTTGGATACCCGCTTATGGGGTATCTGGCATGAAAACAGCCGAAATCCTGTGTTTGGGTTTCGGCTGTTTGGGTAAAGATGAAGAGGGATATTTTGCAAAGGTTTCTTCAGATCAATCAGTAGGAATTAAATCAAAAAGGGACATCATCGAAGTTGGTAAAACCTATAAAGTTTTTCATTGGGACATCACGCCCAAAAATAAAAGATATAATCCTCGTTGGTCTGTAACGGGTAGCTGACATTTCTAAGAGAGATATTATGAGAATTAAACAAATCGCATTATCTTGTTGTTTTTTATTTTGTATTGCTTGCACTCAGTCTGAACATGATGGGCAAAAGAACCAGGCGCAGGAGAGACGTACTGATACCGTTTTAGAAAACAGACAACAGAAGCCTGACACTAAGTCATTAATTCCAATCAATAAAGTAACAAAAAGTGAAAATATTCTTTCGGATTTCGCTCAGGATCGTATTTTAGACTTACTCAATGCTACGGATTCAGAATGGATTGAATGTAAAGATGAAAAAGGTAAAAGAGTTAAAAATTTTCTGTATCCTACAGATAGAATGTCTATTCAATTCAGAAGTATATCTGATGGATATATACACGAACTGGAGTATTGGAAAGATACATACAAAGAAATTCAGCAGCTCATTAAGTCAAAAAATATGAATATTCAAGATTTGAAATCAGAATATCTAGTATTAAATGCATATTCATTAAGTAGTAAAAATAAGAATCCTATCTCAATGAAAAAAGTTGGTGCAGTTTATGTTTCTTCTGATAATAAATTGTTTGAGATTAAATTATTAGATGGTTCTTCTGCCCATATTGAGGTATTTAAAAATATTCCAAATTACCTTTTTGAAAGCCCTAATCCAGAATATGAATTAGGTAATGCTCCAGATTATTCTCCCTATTATTTTCGTTTTTGGTTTGATGGAGATAAAGAAAAACAAACATGCCGTTTAGAATATAATAATGATGTTATTGATTAAATATCATTAGGCAGAGGCCACTTCCTGTTACTATTGAGACGATGCTTTTGAATACATAACGCTCGATGATGTAATGTTTCTCAGATTGTTAATATATCTATTCGATAAACATATTTTCTATATATTGAAACGCACTCGACAAGATACTCGTTTAGTATGCGTAACGGTTTGAAAATAAGCAGGTGTGGCGGTATTTATGCTTGATTCACGGATTCAACGTACTTGTCAGAACGTTTTGCTCAATTCAACAAACATTTTGGTTTTGCCGTATTCGTAGAAATTGTCGTTGCTCCATGTTTTGTTGTGGGCAATGGTCAGGCGCGGGGTGATGCCTTTGAAATGGAGGGCGCGGTGCCATACGCTCAGGGAGGCGGAGGCTTCTTTGTCGCGGCGGTTTTGTTCGTTGCTGAAGAAGCTGGGGGCTTGGTAACGGCGTTGGGCGGCGCTGAGGCGTAGGACGGTGGAGAGGCCTTTGGGCCATTCTTGTCCCCATGTGGTGCGCAGGGCGTAGCGGTTGAAGCTGTCGCTTTTGTCGTCGCGGTTGCGTTCGCGGTAGAGGTCGATACCGGCTACCCAGTATTGGCGCGCGTTGCGGTAGTACACGATGGAGTTGCTGAGCAGTTGGCTGGTGTTGTTGGAATGCTCGCGGCGGCTGTTTTTCAGACGGCCTGCTTCAAATGCGCTGAGGGTTTGCAGCTTGGGTTGCCACCAATGGTTGTAGTGGAGGCGTGCGCCGTTGGTGTAGGTGTAGGGGTCGTTGCCGTAGAAGCGGCGTTCGTGGAACGGGGTAATGCCGATATCGCTGCGCTGGTCGGCATAGCCGATGCCTGCCGAGAAGCGTGTGGTGAGGTCATTGTAGTTGGTGTGTTTGGGGTAGATTTTGCCGTAATGGTCTGCGCCTGCCGTGGCATAGAAGCCGCGGGGCAGCGACCATTTTTTTTCTGCGCCGATTTGGTAGTGGATGGCGGTGGCATCGATGGGTTCGGGGAATGTCCAGCCTCGGAAGCAGTCGTCGTCGGGATAGGCAAGGCGCACGGCGCGGCATTGTTCATCGCTTAGGTGGTTGCCCAGACGGCGTTGGCCGGGGGCTTGGTTGATGTTTTGTTCGCGTGTGATGTTCAAGCCGACATTGAATTGCCATGAGTCGCGTTCACGCAGGGCTTTGCGGTAGGTTTCGATGCGCTCTTGCAAGGCAGGCGGGAGGGGCTCGGTTTGCAGTTTGTCGAACTGGTCGGCCGCGGCTTCGTTTTGTTTGTCTTCAAACAAGGCGGTCGCAAGCTGCCAGCGGACGGCGGAAGCATCGGGCTGCTCGGCGATAAAGCGGCGGTAATGGCCGATGGCTTCGGCGGCGCGTCCTTCGGATTGGGCAAGCAAACCTTTGGCATAGCGTGCCATGGCGCGGTCGTGTTCGGGCCATTGTTCGTAAATGGGTAAAACGGCTTTGATGCCGGGGATATTGTGGGCGACGACGGCGGAATACATGGCGCGCGCCAGTAATTCGGTGTTGGCAAGCAGGGTATCGGCATCGACGTTGATGATTTTTTCAGACGGCCTGTTTGTCTGCTCGGCAGGGGTGTTGTGCGTTTCAGGTCGTTGGGGTTCGGCTGTGCTGACTTGAAGCTCGGGTTTCACATCAGGCGGTACATCGGCGGCGTGAAGGGAGAGGGGAAGGATGGCAAGGAGGAGCAGACGTTTGTTCATGGCAATGTTTGGAATGTTATCGGTATAAGTGGGCAGATTGTACAATGTTTTGAGTCGAAAATTTTGCAAACTGAGTGCCATTTTATCTGATAAAGACGACAAAAGGCCGTCTGAAACCCGATGGGATTTCAGACGGCCTTATATATTACGCCTCAAGCAAGGGGCGTAAATCTTAGTTAAAACCTCTTGACAAATATTTTTAACCGATATTTGAGAGGGGTCTAAAATGTCACTTTGTTTCTACACTATCACACCACAACCGGAACAAAATCCAGTTGCCTACATCGTCCGTCTTTTCTCCGATAAAAACGGCTATTCCAAGCTCATTAATACAAGAGCCTTCCCCGTAACCAATCCCCAAAATCCAAAAGCAACAGAAGAAACCGCTTCTTTATATGGCGAGTTATGCGTTACTGATTTCATGAATCAGGAGGAAAACGCATGAACCGTTCAGCTTCAGCAAGCGCGGAACGCGCTCTTCCTTGTCTAAATAGTAACAACTGCATTGAGACAGAAAACCTTAATAAAAACAATGCAAAGCAAATTCCGATTGGTTACGAAAAATTCCTGCCGAACGAATGCAAACCCGAATTTAACGAGTTTTCAACATCACATAAAAAATCATCAAGCGCTTTGGAAATGAATGTACATCAATTCATTGAAACGTTCGGCCTTAACCATGTTGGCTTTTTGACTTTGACTTTTTCTGATGACGTTCAAGAAGTGAAAGAAGCACAACGCCGTTTCCACAGCTTACGCACCAATTTCCTGAAAAAACATTTTGAACACTACATCTGCGTATACGAGCGCATGAAAAGCGGTCGTATTCATTTTCATCTGATTGTTAATACACGCGAAGATATAAGACGTGGCCTGAATTTTAAGCAAATTCAAGCCCGAAACTACACATCGGCAAACAAAGCACTTCGTCAGCTGTGGCAAATCCTTCGTGAAAACATGGATAAATACGGTTTCGGCCGTTCCGAACTGTTGCCGGTAAAGACCAACAGCAAAGGCTTGGCAAGATATGTAGCCAAGTACATTTCCAAACACATTAATAGCAGACTTCCCGAAGACAAAGGCTATCGTCTGATTCGTACCACCATTGACAAAAAAAGTCTGTGGAAGATTGCAAACAGCAATTTTTCATTTGTAAGTGCTGGTTCGCGCCTGTGGCGCGAGAAGCTCCAGCAATGGATTATCTGCATTGAGCCATATTTAAAACAGTATGCAAAACATGAATTTAACAGAGAACTCAAAGCCATAACAGAAGAAAACTACAACCGTATTTTATCCAGCTTAATTAGCCCGAAATGGGCGTTTTATAACCGAGAAACCATCATCAATATGCCCTAAGTTGGCAGAAAGGAAACATCATGTCTCAAGAAACCGAACGCAAACAAGGTATTTTCGTTATCGCCTCTTTTGACCGAATGTTCACGCGTGAACGCAAAAACCAAGACGGTACATTTACCAAGACGCATTATGTCGGCCTGATTATCCGTAGCGAAACCGAAACGCGCCTTTGCGAAGTTCGCACCAAACACCCTGAAAAATATGAAGGCTACAAGCCTCAACAAATCGTATCAATGCAAGTATTTCCACGAGCATTTAAAGACAATATCTATTTTTCAGACGAAGCATAAACAAGATTCAAGGCTTTGCGGTGTGCCTTGAATTGACCCCGAAACACCGCAAAACTTTTTTCAACATTAACTAAAGGAAAACAAAATGAAATTCCAACATCTGAAAAACAAGGCGAAGTACGCTCTGGCAACTGTTGCCGTTTCTGCAATGTCTGCACCTGTAATGGCTGAAGGCATTTTGGACACTGTGAAGCAAGAAATCACTGGTTACAAAGCCGAAATCATCGCTTTGGGCGCCATCGTTGTAGGTATTTCTATCGCATTTGCCGTTATCCGTATCGGTAAACGCGGTGCAAATCAGGTTTAAGGTGTAATCATGGGTTATCAAGTAGGCCGAATTTGTTACGAAACCGAACAAGAAGCCGTCAACGTCTTGATGACCCAAGTTTCACCAACGATTGACAAAGACGGCGTGTTACATCACGCCGTTTTTGATGGTAAAGCTTGGAAGTATCAAGAACAGACAGTAAAACTCACTTTCCCTCAATGCGAATTTGGTGAATTTGCACAAGCAGGGCGTGAGTTAGGCTATCAGCTTGTTTTAATAATGGTTTCATTATTTCTAATTGTGATTGCCGTCAAAGTTGTAGGCATGATAAGCAACAAGGAAGAAGAATGACACCCGAAATTGAATTTCTCATAGGTATGTTACCGCCTTTTGCGGTAGCTATCTTTTTGTACGTCTTAATCCGTAGTTTTCAGTAGTCATAACAAGGCATAAAGCATAGAATCTAATTTTCTGAAACATTCACGAAAGTTAGAAATGAAACCTTTTATTACTGAAGCACAATTAGCACTTTTTAAATATCAATCAGAATCTAAATATTTTGGCAGAACATTTGCAATTATTTTTGCAGAAGAAATTTTAGAATTTTCCAAAAAAAATAAATTTATGATTATTGAACAAATTCAATGGTTTTTAAATAGAAAAATATCTAATGATGTTTGGAAAATCTATTTTAATGATGATTCTGTTTTGTATATAAAGATTCATAATTTAAAGGTAGATTATCGTGATATTGAAATCCAAACTTTTGATTTTAATCCCAATTCTAACGATATTTTCAAATAATGCTTTAGCTGAATTGCGTCATTATCCTATTGGAAATTCTCAAGTAAGATTAGGCATTGACCATTCAAAATCTGTCGTAACTGATTTTAGAGTTGATGGACAAAGATTTTCAGGTCGAATTATTGAGCCTGCAATAGTTGAACATATGCCATCAGGAGCTAGAGCTTCTGCTAAAGTACCTTTAACGATAGAAGCTTCCGTTTCTCGCAAGGCCGTCCTTTCAGGCGCATTTGGACTGGTAAAAAGAGGCGCTGCTTTAGGCACACGTTTATCCGGTTGGGGTACAGCTGCATATTTTGCTTACGAAGCATATCAGGCTGTTAAATCCCCTTTGGAATCGGAAGGATACAAATGGAATGAAGCAAGAGAAGAATTTTTAAAAGAATGGCCTGCGCGTAATTGTATTTGGATTACAGATAAAGCTAATGTCTTGCATGATGTCTCGTGTTATGGTGTCGATAGTTCTATTATTAGTGCGATGAAGAAAGGCGGGAAAAGTGAATCAGAGGCAAAATTTGTGATGCAACGGCAAATGGAAGAGCTTGCAAGGTCGTTTTGGGAACAGCGGAAAAAAGAACTTGATAAAGAATCAAATTCGAAATTCTGGGAATATTTTAATTTTAGGGATTGTCAATTTGACTTAAACGGCGGGTCTTGCTTCGTAAACAGGGGAAATGATGTTCGTGTTATGGTGTCTTTTCGTTTAAAAATGAGAGATACAGAAGTTCTGACAAATGAAAAATTCCTACAAATTTCTACCCCATCTATTGACGCAAACCCTACCCCTTTTGTTCATGGCACTGGTAAACCTGAATATCAAGAAAATATCAAAGTTCCTGCCGGAACAGTCGTTACAATCGGCCCAGTAGAAACGCCTGAAGGTAAAAAGACCTATACAGTTACTTTTACAAATCCGAATAATGGCGGAAGTAGTGAAGCAACTGTACAGACTAGATAATAGCCCTGCACCGACTGGCAATACTGGCGGTAGTCCTGATGGAAATCCTAAAGGTAATCCTGACGGCAAACCCGATGGAAATCCTGACGGTAAACCTGATGATAAGCCTGATGACAGACCAGACGATAGACCTGATGACAGACCCGATGATAAGCCTGATGGAAAAGACGGCAAAGATGGAAAAGACGGTAAGGACGGAAAAGACGGCAAGGACGGCAAGGACGGCAAAGATGCTCAAGACCTTTGCGAAAAACACCCCGAAGCCTCGGCATGTAAAGACTTAGGAGATACTGACTATAAAGATTTAGAAATACCCGAAAAAGCAATTAACCTAGAATTAAAACCGCTAGATATATTCAGCACCAACGGCACCTGTCCGGCAAACCCTACGTTCAGTTTAGGCGTATTAGGCACGTTTGAAATTCCTTATGACTATTTCTGTAATATCGCCCGATTGCTTCGCCCTATATTGATTCTAGGCACAATCATAATGTGCGGATTCTTTGCGTTCAACGCAGTTAAGGAGCTTTAATCATGTGGGGCAAATTAATCACAAGCGTTTTAATGACCGTTGCAGGCAAAGTTATAACCGCTCTTGGTCTGTCATTTGTCAGTTATGTAGGGCTAAACGAAATTCAAGGCTTTCTGTTATCACACGTTCAAACGCAAATCGGCGGTATTCCATCAGATGCCATGAACTTAGCTTATATCGCAGGAATTGGCGTTTGTCTGAACTGGATTTTCGGTACTTTCGCATTTGTCGTATCGCTTAAAAGTCTTTCTAAACTGTCAGCTTCCATCAGTAAAAAATAAAAAGGGTAACGTATGCTTTATTTAATTACAGGTGTTCCGGGTTCGGGCAAGACCCTGAAAATGATTTCAGACTTGATGACACGTCAAGATTTAAAAAATCGTCCTTTATATCTTGACGGCATTCCTGAAGTAGATGAAAAAATTATTCCAAATTTGCCTATTCCTGAAGGCGAAACAATGCAGACGTGGCACAAATGGGCACCCACAGGCGCAATACTCGTTATTGACGAATGCCAGCGCGTATTTAGGCCACGCCCAAGCGGTTCAAAAGTCCCCGATTTTGTTGCCGAATTGGAAACGCACCGCCATAAAGGTATTGATATTTTTTTACTTACCCAACATCCTAGACTGATTGATAGTAACGTCCGCGCATTGGTAGGCCATCATTGCCATATCGGTAAAACAAATCTTGGCGTTCGCCGTATGTTGGAGTGGGAAAGGTGCGCAGACCCGACATCATCAAGAGACGTATCATCTGCTGTAAAAAGCGTTTATACGTTGGATAAAAAAGCCTTCGGCGTATATAAATCAGCCGAAGAACACACCAAAATCAAAACCAAGCTAAGCCGAGTTGTATATATCTTCCCTGCCGTGCTTGCCCTCTTAATTACCGCAGGTTGGTATATCTATTCAAGCTGGAATAATAGGATAGATACAATGAAGGCAGAACAGGAAAAGCCCAAAATTGAGGCGCAAGCCTCAAGCCCTGAAGCGGTGGGGGCGGTTGCTGTTCCAACAGCAAACGGCACCAACGCAGAAGGGCAATACACGCCACAAACGGCTGTTCCTGAACCGCCGAAGCCACATCTATCAGAAGATGACTACAAGCCGAGAATTGAAGATAGACCCGAAACCGCTCCAATTTATGACGGCGTGAACAAATCAATAACCGCCATGCCCTGGCCTTCTGCTTGCGTAAAAAGTGACAATGGTTGTAATTGTTATACAGACCAGGGTTCTAAGATTGCGGAAATAAGCAAAAAAACCTGTTTAAGCTATATCAAAGATGGCTTGCCGTTCAATCCTTATAAAGCCAAAAAGACCGAAACAGCAGAAGTTAAAGAAACCGCAGATGAAATAGAAAGGCCACAAGTTTTATCTATGGGCGGTAAAAGTCAACAGAATCTAATGTATGACGGCTATGTCGAAAAAGGAAACGAAATAGGCGCACAAAATGGCGCTAAAACAGGTTCATGAATCCCATCAGGATTGAACCTAAACCAATAAAACAACCATTAATCAAGTCAGGGGGAGGACGTCCAGAAAGATTTGTAAAGACAGCTTTATCGTCTTTATAAATCTTTTTGGATACCCCTTGACGCTAACCCACCCAAAAACGCTTTAAAGAAGGGTTGGTGCGGTTTTTTGCGCCAACCCCTGCCACATGGCGAATGTCGCCGAAGGCAAGCACACGATAAGCTTCAAGCCCTGAATGAGTAAATCAGCCCATTGAGGGCTTGGCGTTTGACGAAACACCAAGTAAAGCCCACGACTTCGAAAGTACGGCCAAAGCGTATAGCTTGTAACGAAGATTGAAGCGTGGGCTTTCGTACATCTTAAGTTTGAACACTATCTAGGGTAAAAAGCCCGAATTAATAAGGTTAAACCATGTACTTAGGAATAGACGTTTCAAAACTCACAATAGATTGCTGTTTGATTGCAGACGGCCAAAGTCATCAGAAGAAGTTTCAGAACAATAAAGGAGGATTTGAACAATTAACAAAGTGGCTACAAAGTCATAAAGTATCCGATAAGCTCCATTGCGTGTGCGAAGCAACAGGCACATATTACGAAGCATTAGCCGAATATCTTTATTCACGATACACAATTACCGTAGAGAACCCAAGAAAGATAAAGGGATATGCGATAGCAGAACTACAACGATCCAAAACAGACACACAAGACGCAAAGTTAATAGCGCAATATTGCCAAGACCGAAAGCACAAATTAAAGGCATGGCAACCGCCGGCAAAAGAACAGAAGCAATTACAAGAAATCGCCCGATATTTAGACTATCTGAAACAGCAACGCGCAACAGAAAAAGCCAAACAACACGAAGCACCCGACTACATCAAATCCCATATACAAACGACTATTTCAAACCTTACAACACAAATACAGACAGTCAAAAAGCAATTACTCCAGTTCTACAAAGACAATCCAAGTTATAACAACATGCGCAAAAGGCTGAAAACAATAACAGGCATAGGCGAGCAAGCGACAGCCGTATTACTATCAACCTATAAAAGACATGAATTTAAAAATGCAAAACAGTTCACGGCTTATCTAGGCCTAGACCCTAGAAAATATCAGTCAGGAACAAGCGTAAACGGAAAAAGCAGAATATCAAAAATCGGAAGTTCGGAAATACGGAAAAGCCTTTATATGCCTGCCGTTGTCGCATACCGTTGCAATGCCTTTCCTGAATTTGTAGGCCGTCTGAAAAACAAGGGGAAACATATAAAGTTGATATTAATCGCCATCATGCGGAAATTGGCAGTAATAGCGTTTACGCTGTTGAAGAACGGCCAAGATTTCCAAGTGGAAAGATATAAATAAATTAAACGCGGCCAAAAGCCAGGTAAATTTTTAATTTATTGAAAATAAAACATAAATAAAAACATTAAATCCATTTAAAACAAAACAAACACCCCGAGCAAGTCGGGGTGTGCATTCTTGCAACGTCAAGAAATGTAAAGCTATTTGACTGTGCAATACACTATCTTATATATTGCACTCCGTTAAGGGAGTGTAAATTACAAACCAAACCCCTTGACAAGTTCCGATTAACCGACTTTTCAAGGGGTCTGAAATGTCAACATTTGCCTACTACACAATTACACCGCAACCCGAAAAAAATCCCGTTGCCTACATATTCCGCCTGTTTTCCGATACCTGCGGAACGACCGATTGTTTGGAAACTAAATCTTTTCCTATCCGCAATCCCAACAATCCCCAAATCACTTACGGCGAAGCCGATTTATACGGTCAATTAAGCGTATCCGCACTGATGGCGGAGGTGCAATCATGAACCGTTCAGCCTCGCGCAGCGCGGAACGCGCTGTTCCTTGTCTTAATAGTAATAACTGCATTGAGACCGCAAACAGCGGCGAAATCAAGCAGTTGCCAAGTCAGTATGAAAACCGTAAAGCGGACACGCTGAACGAGTTTTCCACTTCTTACAAAAAATCCACTACTGCCCTAGAAATGAACGTTAAAGCGTTCATTGAAGCCTTTGGCCTGAACAAAGTCGGCTTTTTAACCCTGACCTTTGCCGATGACGTAACCGATCCAAAAGAAGCGCAACGCCGTTTTCACAGCTTGAGAACCAACTTTCTCAAACGTCACTTTCCTGAATACGTCTGTGTCTATGAGCGCACGAAGAAAGGCCGTATTCATTTCCATTTAATCGTAAATACCCGTGTCGATATACGGCGTGGCCTGAATTTCCGCGAAATCACCGCAGGCAAATACAGCTCGGCTAATCCAGCATTGCGCCAACTGTGGGCATTGCTCCGCGAAAACGTCCACAAATACGGCTTTGGCCGTACTGAACTGTTGCCGGTCAAAACCAACAGCAAAGGCTTGGCGCGATACGTATCCAAATACATCAGCAAACACATCAACAGCCGACTGCCAGAAGACAAAGGCTATCGGCTCGTGCGTACCAGCATGGATAAAAAATCCGTGTGGAAAGTAGCAAACAGCAATTTTGCTTTTGTGTCCAAAGGCTCGAAAGAGTGGAGACGCAAGTTAAAAAAGTGGGTTGAGCAGGTAGAAAGCTACCTGAACCGCGTAGCAGAGTGGAAATACCGCGCAGCCCTGCCCAGAATTACACAAGACAATTACAACACCGTCTTGGCCTTTGTCCTAAGCCCGAAATGGGCATTTAAAAACCGCGAAATCATCGTAAACATGGAGTAAACAGCATGAGCGAAAACCAAACCCCGAAACAAGGCTTTTTTGTAACCGCGTCATTTGACCGCGCATTTGTGAAAGAGCGCAAAAACGCAGACGGCACATACGTCAAAGTCCACTATCTCGGCCTGCTCGTCCGCAGTGAAGATGGCACGCAGCTTTGCGAAGTGCGTACAAAGAACCCTGAAAAATACCAGCATTTCAAGCGCGACCAAGTCGTAACGCTGGAAATCCACCTGCGCGCCTTTAAAGACAACGTCTATTACTCTGACGAACGTTAACGCACAAGCAAAATTCAGGGGTTGGCCGTTTCCCCTGAATCAGACCCCTAAAAACGGCCACAACATTTTTTTAACTTACTTAAAGGAAAAAATCATGAATATCATGAAACTGAAAACCGCAGCGCGTAACGCCGCTGCAACCGTAGCAGTAGCCGCAATGTCTGCTCCAGCTATGGCAGATACAAATTTGCTTGATACAGCCTCTACAGAAATCGGCGCTCTGAAAACTGGCATTATCGCATTTGGCGCAGTTGTAGTTGGTTTGGCCGTTGTGATTGCAACTATTTCCGTTGCAAAACGCGTAATCAATAAAGCATAAGGTTTGATATGGGATATCGAGTAGGCCAAATCTGTTATGGCACGCAGATAGAAGCTCAAAATCATGTGATGTCCCAAGTCATACCGACAATCGATAAAGACGGGGTGTTAAATCACCCTGTCTTTATTGGTTCGGCATGGGAATATCACGGAAGCCAAGTAAAGCTCAACTTTCCGCAGTGCAATAATCAAGATTTTTATGATCAGGGTAGAGAGTTGGGACAGTCTATGCTATTTGCTTTTATAGGTTTATTTATTGTCGTAGTCTGCTTAAAAGTCGTAAAACTAGCCAATATGAGAAATGATGAATAAAAGGGAAAAGGAAAAATGAATGATACCAGAAGTTTATTTTATTCTCGGCGTTTCGCCCTATGCAGTCGCCTGCTTGTGCTTGTATGTTTTGGCACTCAAGTTTTAAGTCCGTTAACAGCGTTTGCAGAAGTCGGCCTTCCTCCGCCGGCACAACATCAAAACGCAGGTTTCCCAAGTGACCAAGCCTTGCAACGTCGTGGCTACGATCCAAAAACAGGCATTTGGAAGGTTGATGTACAAAACAACGGCAAACCGACAGTAACTAAAAATGGTGGAAATATTAATGGTAGCCAAGGCAAAAATGTAACGGTTACAGGCCGATATGGCGAAACTGGCACGATGAACACAACTGTTAATCAAAGAGTCGGTACAGGTAGGCTTCAAACTGCTGCAAATACTGTCATCGTTGCAAATGCTGTTAATAATTCTTATACAAAAAATTATGCAGCAGAAGCAGCAAAGGCGTTTAAGAACGGCAATTATTTACAAGCTGCTCATAATTCAATAATGACTTTAGGAGCTACTTTAGATGGTATTTTAGGCGGAGCAATTAGAGATATAGCTACAGGTATTGGCAATGGACTGAAAGAACCTCAACAGTATGAACAATCTCAACGTCAAGCAGAAGCCGAAGGAAATTATCAAAAAGCAGTAGCACAAGCAGCAGCAAGAAAAGCAGCAGAAGCAGCACAAAAAGCGCAACAACAAGACCAAAAGAAGAAAGAAGAACAAAAAAGAGACGAGGAGGCCAAAAAACAAGGACTATTCAAATATCAAGCTATTGTAAAAGTGAATGGTGTTTATTCAAATCATGTTTTTTATTTTCCCGATCAGTCATTAAGTAATCATACTGTCATTATAGGCAATAGGAACAAAGATTCCGATTGGAGTTGGAAGTTTGACGAGAGCAAAAATTTTTTCATCCACGAAAAAGCTATTCCGTCGTCTATTACCATAACAGGATTTTCAGCTAACCACTTTACAACAGCAGAAGTATCAATTTTCAGAGAAGGTACAGTGCCGGAATCAGAAAAAGAGAAACTCGCACAAAATCAAGGCCAAGTAAAACCTGAAGATTTCATGCTGACACAAAAAGAAATGTTAGACATTCTTAAACGTATGCTCGAAAACAATCAGACAAACCATGCCGAGCTGATGAACCAACTGGCAAAAATGGGCGTTATGAATCAATCTGCCGAGCAAAGCACATTCAGCCCTGATACCGCACTTAGTGCGCCGTACACCCCTGAAGGCAGTAGCACCCCACAACAAACAAGATTCAAAATGAATCAAGACGGCACTGTAGGCGTTGATTATGTACCGCGTCCAGATTTAAAGCCAAACAGTCCAGAAGCACCGAATAAGCCCGAAAAAACAACACCAAGCAGACAGGAGAGTCCGGACACGCCAACCGCACCAAATAGCCCTAATTCTCCCAATACACCGAATGAGCCGAACAGTCCGAATAGTCCAAACAATCAACAAACGCCAAAACAGCAAGAAAATGGCCTTTGTTCGCTGTTTCCAAATATCGCAGCGTGTGCAGATATGGGCGAGGTTGAAGCGCAAGAACCTGAAGTTCCCCAAAATACGATCGATATAGGCTCAATAAAACCAACTGATACCTTTAAAACAGACGGCGTTTGCCCATCTCCCAAAACCTTTGACATGGGTATTTTAGGTACTTTTGAAATGAGTTATGAGAATGTTTGTTACATAGCTTCAAAAATCAGGCCAATTTTAATTTTAGTAACCATTATTAGCTGTGGTTGGGCAGCTTATGCAGCAGTAAAGGAATTGTGATATGTGGGCAAAGTTATTAACCAGCGTATTAACTACTGTTGCAGGCAAAATCATGTCAGCGGTAGGACTAAGTTTTATCACTTATGTAGGTTTAGATGCACTTCAAAACCAGCTTATGCAGGCCGTATCACAACAAGTAGGCGGATTGACAGAGGATTCCTTGCAAGTGCTTTATATTTTAGGGATAGGGGTTTGCCTAAACTGGATTTTCGGAACATTCACTTTTATAGCTTCGCTAAAAACAATGTCCAAACTGTCAGCGATAATGGCAAGTAAATAAAAGGGTAAATTATGCTTTATTTGATTACAGGTGTTCCCGGTTCGGGTAAAACCCTAAAAATGATTTCAGACCTTATGAATAGGTCAGACTTAAAAAACCGTCCGTTATATCTTGACGGTATTCCCGAAGTAAATGACAAAATTATTCCTAACCTGCCTATTCCAGAAGGCGAAAGTATGCAGACTTGGCATAAATGGGCACCGACAGGCGCAATACTCGTTATTGACGAATGTCAGCGCGTATTTAGGCCACGGCCAAGCGGTTCAAAAGTCCCCGATTTCGTAGCAGAACTCGAAACGCACCGTCATAAAGGTATTGATATCTTCCTATTAACTCAACATCCGCGCCTAATAGACGTTAATGTCCGAAGTTTGATAGGTCATCATTGCCACATTGGCAAAACCAGTTTGGGCGTGCGCCGTATGATTGAATGGGAAAGGTGCGCAAATCCAGAATCTAATAGCGATGTAGCAAACGGCGTTAAAAGCGTTTATAAACTTGATAAAAAAGCATTTGGCGTTTACAAGTCAGCAGAAGAACATACGAAGATTAAGACAAAACTTAGTAAAGTAGTTTTCATATTTCCTTTTGTCCTTGGCGTGATATTAATCTGCTGTTTTTATGTATGGCAAAGCTGGAAAGACATCAGTGCCCCGATCGAAAAACCGAAAACGGAAGTTTCCGCCTTGGCGGAAAGCCCTAAAACGGACGGTACGGCAACCGCTCCAGCGGTGGACGGAACGGACGGATTAGGGCAATACCCGAAACAAGAAACAAAGGCAGAAGAACCGCCGAAACCTCACATAAGCGAGGACGACTTTAAACCGAGAATAGAAGATAGGCCGGAAACAGCGCCGATGTATGATGGAATGAATAAAGCAGTCAAAACCATGCCTTGGCCGTCCGCATGCGTTAAAAGTGATAATGGCTGTAATTGCTATACAGACCAAGGGTCTAAAATTTCGGAAATCAGCAAAAAAACCTGTTTAAGCTATATTAAAGATGGCTTGCCATTCAATCCTTATAAAACTAAACAAAACGAAGCATTAACGGCTGATTCAAATTCATCAGTATCAGAAAAACCGCAAGTCTTGACAATGGGCGGAAAGAGTCCGCAGAATTTGATGTATGACGGATACGAAGAAAAAGCCCTAAGTAACGAGGGCGGAAAGGTTAATTAATGAATGCTGGTCTAGCGTTTTTTCTTGGCGTTGTTTTAACAATTATTTATTTCAAAAAAGGTATAAAGGGGATTTTTATTTTTGCAATTCCTATTTTATTAATTGTAACCTTTTATATTTATAATATATTAAAAACAATATGAAATAATCCCACCCACCGAAACACAAGTCAGGGGGAGGACGTCCAGAAAGATTTGTAAAGACAGCTTTATCGTCTTTATAAATCTTTTTGGATACCCCTTGACGCTAACCCACCCAAAAACGCTTTAAAGAAGGGTTGGTGCGGTTTTTTGCGCCAACCCCTGCCACGTGGCGAACGTCGCCGAAGGCAAAAACATTTGAAGCCCCAAGCCCTGAACGTGAAACCAGCATTTTCAGGGCTTGGCGTTTGACGAAACACCAAGCAAAGCCCGTGACTTCGTAAGTACGGCACAGCTACAAGGCTGTAACAAAGATTGAAGCACGGGTTTTCTAATAACCTGAATTTGAACACTATCTAGGGCAAAAAGCTCGTATTCATAAGGCAAAACCCCATGTACTTAGGCATAGACGTATCAAAATCAACACTAGACTGCTGTCTGATTTCAGACGGCATTTTTTTTGAACGGCAGTTTAAAAACAACAGAGCAGGATTTGAGCAACTCAAATCATGGCTGGATAAAAACGGCGCAACCAACGCCCTACATTGCTGCTGCGAAGCAACAGGGAAATATTACGAATCAGTAGCTGAATATTTGAGTAAATACTACCGAATGAGTGTAGAGAACCCACGTAAAATAAAAGGTTTCGGAACAGCCGTTTTACAAAGAAGCAAAACAGACCGACAAGATGCAAAAACTATAGCCCAATACTGCAAAGCACTAGAACCCCGACCGTGGCAGAAACCAAACTGCGAGAACTGACACGATACCAACACCGTCTGAAACGCCAAAAAGCAGCCGAACAAACCAAACTTCAAACCGCCCCCGCCTACCTGCTCCCACTGATACAGTCCACCATTACCCATCTTCAACAGCAAATCAAAGCCGTTCAAAACCAACTGAACCAGTTTCACAAAGACAATCCCGACTACAAAATCCAAAAAGAGCGCCTGAAAACCA
>ERZ773072.738-NODE-738-length-17335-cov-4.203414_pt1 | contig 17335 bp, 21 predicted proteins | sample MGYA00580617_ERZ773072 | MGnify/ENA primary metagenome ERZ773072 (study PRJEB29015, sample SAMEA2737970) | human oral metagenome | biome: human oral; feature: human-associated habitat; material: dental | place: China | collected 2122 ...
CCGGCTTGACCCAACCCTAAATCCGTGAGAGTATTAATACATCGAAGCCACACGGGCTAAGATAAAACAAGAAAGGTTAAACACCATGAACAACGAACTTGAAATCGTCGCAAAGGCTTCGACCGACATTGTCGACGGCACCCGTTTCGTCACTTCGATTAACACCGATACGCCGGAAGGCGCGGTGGAAATCTTCAACGCTCTGTCTGACGCAGAGGACATTCGCGACCATCTTGGCGAGACCCTTGAGATCGTTCACTTTGCGGCGGAGCCTGCGGAGTTCGAGGACGAGAACGGAGAGGTCAGAGCGGGCGTCCGTACCGTGTTGATCACCAAGGACGGGCTTGCTCTTCAGTCCGGTTCTGATCAGCTTGTGCGGTCCTTGAACCGTCTTTTCGGCATCTTCGGAACTCCGGATACGTGGAAGGAGCCAGTGAGGATTGTCGTAACTGACGAAATCTCCGCCCGGAAGCGGCACTTTTTCAAGGTGCGCGCTGTGAAGTAACACCAGCCTAGTTGAAGGTTGGGTGATGTTAGAATAGCCCCAGACCCGGAAGGTCTGGGGCTATTCCCACCAGAAAGGAAGGGTGACACCATGGCAGCGTCTGAGAAGAGTATAGCTGAACTTCGTCAAGCGGTCAACAAGGCTAGGAGAAATGCTCTGAGGAAACGGCGCCGTTTCCAAACCCCGGGTAATGATTATGTTCAGATTGAGGGGACGAAGTATGACCCTATTCGTCCGCCACACGCTCACGATAAATACACAAGGGCACAGCTTACTCACTATTTGGGCAAGTTGCAAACGTTTAATGCACGCAAGACTCAGTTCGTGCCGGATGCTAAGCACCAACCTATCCCGCTGGAGAAGTGGAACAAATACAAGAAAGTAGAGTCGGCGTACAACGCTAAGGTGGAGGAATTCTCTAAGCGTTTTGACAGCAAGGCGAGGCTGTCGCGCGGTGAGTTGCCGCCGTCAGCCTCCTATAAGATTGCCAATCCAGACCATATGTCTGGAAATTCTCCGGTCAACGGGTCGAAACGTAAGTTGAAGCGCAAACCGTCGCAGATTATGTCAGAGCAGAAGCTTGACCGTCTCACCCGCAACCTTATGAAGTCGTTCGACGATAAGAACATGCGTCGTGAACTCGGAACGGCTTACAATACGGCCAAGAAAATCATCGAAGATTTCTCTTCCGACCCGGAGCTTATGGGCAAGTTTATGAAGCTCACAGCCGAACAATTTGATTACTTCTGGCACAACGCGCCAGCGGAAGTTAATGAATTTTTCCTTTGGTATGAGTCCGCCAAGGCGATTGAGCGTGACGGCGAGGACGTTCACCCTGCCTATCTTTCACTGGAAGAGTCTGCTCAGAAGAACGTGTCGAATTTCTTGGATAAGGTTCAGAAGAAGATACCGGATACTGGCAAACCAGCCAGGGTGAATAAGTTCGGCTATATGCAGCCATCTATTGTACGCACAAAGCAGCAGCGCACTAGGTCCGGAAAGGTTAAGAAGAAGCAAGTTCCGGTGAGTAAGCTTAGGGCCAAGAAGTGAAAACCGTGTGGGTTGCGGATTTCGAGACCACCACGAAGGCTGATGATTGTCGTGTGTGGTCTTGGGGTATTTGTCCGGTGAAGAAGGATCCGGTTAGGGATGATGTGGAAATGGGGTTGGATATCACGTCATTCATGGAATGGATTGAGGACAGAATCGACATTCTCTATTTTCATAATCTCAAATTCGATGGTACGTTCATTCTCTATTGGCTGCTAACCAATGGCTGGAAGTGGGTTGAGGATCTTCACCCTGATAGCTTTACTACGCTTATTAGCAAGGATTCTAAGTTTTACAGTATTGAGATTATGTGGCACTCGGGTGAAACGACGGTGATCAAGGATTCGTTGAAGAAGCTTCCCATGCCGGTTGCGAGAATCGCAAAAGCCTTTCACTTGCCAATCGCCAAGGGCGTCATTGATTACGATGCTGAACGCCCGGTCGGTTATATTCCAACAGATGAAGAGCTTGAGTACCAAGCCAATGACGTGATGATCGTCGCGGCTGCACTGTGGCAGCAGCTTGAAGAGGGTATGACGTCATTGACGGTCGGTGCGGATTCGCTGAATGAATTCAAGCGGATTATGGGCCGCCGCGAGTTCGACCGAATTTTTCCTGTCATTGATGAAGACACGGATTTCAACATCAGGAAAGCTTATCGGGGAGGTTGGTGTAAACCGGGCGACAGGTATCAGCGCGAGATTGTTGGCCCGGTCAAGGTGTATGACGTGAATTCCCTCTATCCTTCTGTGATGTACGATTCGCTAATGCCGTATGGGATCCCGGTTCCGTTCGACGGCGTTCCGAATCCGCCCGAGGATTTTCCGCTATGGATCTCGTCAGTCACGGTCACGGCGAAGCTGAAGCCGGACCATTTGCCGACAATTCAGCTCAAGAACCACTCTGTTTTCATCCCGACTGAATATCTGACGGAGATTGCGGAGCCAACCACGATTTCTTGCACTTCCGTTGACTGGGAGTTGTGGAATGAACAGTATGACATTGACGTGTACAGCTGGGACGGTGGGTACTACTTCGCTGGAAGCCGTGATTTCTTTAAGTCATACATTGACAAGTGGATGGCGGTTAAGAAACAAGCCGTCGGCGGCCTGAGGGAGATTGCTAAGTTGCACCTCAACAGCCTGTACGGCAAGTTTGCCACCAACCCCGATGTGACGTCTCGCAAACCTGTTTTGCAAGACGGGCGGGTGCGGTTGGAGATTATGAATCCGGAATACCGGGATCCTGTCTATACGGCCATGGGGTGTTTCATTACCGCGTATGCAAGGGCTGTGACTATCCGGGCAGCCCAGCAGAACTACAACATTTTTGCCTATGCCGATACCGATTCATTGCATCTTGTGACCGACAAAACTCCAGACTTGAGGATTGACCCGGTCGAGCTGGGTGCATGGAAGCACGAGTACGATGCGGATTATGCGCTGTTTTGGCGTCCGAAAGCTTATGTTGAACGTCGTGTGGTTGAAAATGAAAGCGTCTATGAGGTTCACATAGCCGGTCTCCCGCGAAGTGTCACCGAGGATATTCATTTCTGCGACATGTACGACGGGGCGGTCTTTGTCGGCAAGAAGGTGCCGAAGAATGTCGCGGGCGGTGTTGTGTTGGAGGATGTTGAGTTTTGTTTCAGGATGTAGTGTGCTATAGTGGTGTGACCGCTCAAGGAAAGGATAATAATTATGAGCGAGCAGAAGCTGAAGCGCAAGACCAACACTGTAGCAACCGTTCTTCCCGAGGATCTTAAGAACTTGGTCACTGGCACGGCTAGGGTCTATGGTACCACGACATCCGAGGTTATCCGTCGCGCGGTCGAGTTTTACTTCGGTAACCGGCCTGATATCGTTTCCACTGTCAGCGATATGCCGGAACTGCCGGGTTTGTGATATAGTGGTCATCGGAGTTCAGAGGGGGTTCCGATGACTGACCGGGAGCAAGCCGCTGACACGGCCCGGCAGTGCTTGGGCTTTGCTAGCCTGTCGGTTTCTCGCTGTTTGCTCCAACCATAACCGTGGTCGGCTCCTTGATTGGAGCCGGCCACATTTACATTCAAGAAAGGAAAATTATTATGGACCCCGAAGATCTATTCAAGCTACTCCCCACCGAATACGAAGGCAAAGATGAATTCGAGAAAGCCGTAAACAACCTCTATGAGGGGTTCGGCGCCGCCCAGATGGGGTTGGAGAAAACGATCGAGGATCAGAAAGCGGAAATCACTCGTCTCAAAGTGGAGGCATTTGATTCCATGATGAAGAACCGTCGTAATGAGGAAGTTCCAGAGGAGCAGCCTGCTATTCTGGGCGTCGAGGACCTTTTCAAGTTCGAGTGAAAGGATGAAATAGGTGCCTATTAAACGTGTAGGAAAAATCAGTAATCAGGGGAACGAGGCCATTTTGATGGCTCTTGCCAAGGGTGGCTCGCTTGAATATCAGGCGCGCATTCCTGAAGCAACTAAGCGCGGTATGGCGCAGACTCTTGACACCTTGACCGAATTCCGTCCTCTGTGGAATGAATTCGTTGCGGGTCTTATCGGCCGTATCGGCAAGGTGATTGTCCGGTCGAATTCGTGGAGCAATCCGCTGAAACGGTTTAAAAAGGGTCTGTTGCAGAATGGCGAACAGATTCAGGAAATTCAGCATGGCTTGATTAAGGCGCGTGTTGTTTCTAATGCCAGGGCGGGCATGGAGGCCGATATTTTCGGCTACAGCTCCCCGTATGTGGAGTCCAATTTCCACCATAGGAATCATCAGGTGATGTATCCCATTACCGTGAATGACGATGCTTTGAAGCAGGCCTTTTTGGAGGATAACGGGATTTCCCGTTTCCTTAGCGGTCTGATGGCCGTGCCGCTGACATCCGATGAGCATGATGAATTCCTGCTGATGACCCGTCTGCTTAGGGAGTATGAGGTTCGTGACGGGTTCTTTAAGGTTCATATTGAGGATATTTCCGGCGATAAGCCCGCCGATGGTGATGTCAAGGAGTTTTTGCGAAGGGTTAAGGAGTATAAGGATAAGCTGAAGTTCATCAGCACCTTGTACAACCCTGCAAATATGCCCGTAGCCTCCCCCGATGACTTCGTTCTGTTTATCACGCCTGAGGCTAACTCCGCTATTGATGTCTACGCTTTGGCGGCTGCGTTCAATGTTAAGTTTGAGGAAATTCCCTACCGTGTGGTGGTTATTCCTAAAGAGAATATGCCTAACGATAAGTGTCAGGCAATTCTAACCACCACTGATTTCTTCCAGGTATATGACACCATGCTGGAATCCACCAGTATGTTCAACCCGGCAAACGTCACTACGAACTACTTCTATCATCACCGAGGAATCTTCTCCGCTAGCCGCTTCATTCCGGCCATTATGTTCACAAGTGACGCAGGGACTGTTGTGGTTAAGACGAAGGAATTCACTATCAAAACTATTGGCGGTTTCCATATCATTAATGCCGATGGCAAGGATCTTGATTGGGCTAACGATAAGCTCAAGCGGGGACACCTGTATCAGCTTGAAGTTGGTCAGCTTACGTATGAGGATCCTCAGCCAACAGCCGATGAAATTGAGGCCGCTAACATTGAGTGGATTTGGGAGATTGAAGGAGCTAAATCAAACAAGACCGCCCTCATGTATGATGGGGTTTTGCGTATCGGCTCCGACGAGACCTCTGATAAGCTCACCCTGAGGGTTCTCGACCCGACGCGCAAGGTTAAAGCCGAGCATCAGTTCGACGTGGACGGTGGTGCCGTTCCGAAGAAGTTCAAGAAGCCTGAATGATATCGACGGCAGCGCCTTTATTGGTGACCTGCCCCTAACTGGAGTGATGGCGGGTCGGAATCTCCGGCCCGCCATCCTTAACGAAAGGAAAATGAATTATGGGTTGGCGATTGGCCCCCTGTCTTCAGCAGTACGTCAATGAAATCAACGCAATGTACCCGAATCGGCCAAAAGGGTCGGATGGTGGCATTGGTGACGCGGCACACCGCGCGCAGAGGTCGGGTCATAATCCTTCTCCTCAGGGCTATGTGACGGCCTATGATATCACCGCTTCCCCGCTGGTGGATATGGAGTATATTCGTCGTACAGTGTGCGCGGACGAACGTACTCACTATTTTATTTGGCAGGGATGGATTTATTCCGCTCGTCATGGGTTTGAGAAGCGCAAGTATAATGGCGGGGATCAGCATTGGGGGCACAGCCATTTGTCTATTAAGAGTATGACCGAGTTCGATATCGGTCCGGGCGCTGAAAGGTTTTGGTGTGAAAAAACGACTCCTTGGTTTGGCGATCCTAATCTTCCTGTTGTGTCTCTCGCTAATGTTGTCGGTGCTACTGATTACTATGCGTCCGGTCACACCCGGAGTAATGATACTTACGACTATGTCGCTGTGAAATTGGTGCAGACTGCTATTAACAAAGTGCGCGGTTGGAGTCTCGAATTGAACGGCTTGTTTGATAGGCGCACGCGGGAAGCGTATGCTGAATTCCAGCGCCATATTGGTTACCGTGGAAGCGATGCGGATGGTATTCCGGGAATGTCTTCTCTGAGGGTTTTGGCCCAGCGCTCCGGTCTTTTCCGGGTTATAGCGTGATATCATGTTTTCATGAGTGAATCACCCATTGAAAAGGTCCCGTCCGAGGTCACTCGGGCGGGCCTTGACTTTAACTACGCAGTGTGGAGTCCCGGCACTAGAATTCGGTTGTGTAAGGTTGCGTGGGATTCTGAATATCGCAACATTGTTGATTTCGGTGGACACGAGAAGCTGAAGGAATATCTCGCCGAGTCGGCCCGTGAGTCCGTGGAAATTTCCGCTATGTCGTATGTTCGACCCGGAGCACCGGTCAAGATTCCTATCCCCCTGACACAGGCATACGAATACAATTACATTCATGTTTACAATCCAGACCAACCGGTTAGTGGCGACCGCCCAGCCGATTACTTCTATTTCATTAAGGACTGCAAGCATATTGCACCTAACACTACCGAGGTGATGGTTCAGCTCGATGTGTGGCAGACGTGGGGGTACGGAATCCGTTTTGGGTATGGGTATGTTGAGCGTGGGCATATTGGTATTGCCGCTAGTGATGCGTATCATGATTTCGGTCGCCATATTTTGACAACCCCCGAGGGATTTGATCTAGGAAATGACTATGCCGTCGACACGTCATATACTTTTTCCCTGAACCGCAAGGGCGTCAATCCTAATAAGGTTGGTTACATTATCACCACTACGGTATCTTTTATGAGTTCTGGTGGTTCTGTGGATTCCCCCACTCTGAATTCCGCCACAGGTACCAATTTTGAGCCTATGGCTATGGGGGTTGAGACATATTATGCCGGCTCAAATGAAGATCTTATTGCTTTTCTCAAGGCGGTTTCCACTAAGCCGTGGGTGAGTCAGGGTGTGATTTCTATTACGGCGTGCCCTCCGCTTAATATTGTGGGGAATGAGACTCCGCCGGAATATCCGATGCTTCGCGGTTTTAATGGTGTGGCTAAATTTGCTGCGAATATGGAGACTTACTATGTTAAACTCCCAATCCCGCCATACCAGCTGGCTAGCGGCTGGCTCGCCAAGCGTTATTTTCACTTGAGGAAATTTGCTACCTTCCCGTATACGTATTTCACTCTTACTTCCTACAACGGGAAGACTGTGGTGTTTAAGCCCGAACTCATTGCCCCGTCGAAGGTTGTGGGGAATGGTAAGAACGAATTCTCTCTAGCTGTAATCAATATTCCATTTCCGCCGTCTGCCAGAGTGGCTGTTTATGCACCGGATTACGGTAAACTTGAAGGTGCTTACGAATATCAAGATTACAACCTGTCAAAAGAGTCGAAGCCGAACGAATCGTTTGACCGTGGAATGTTTTTGGATAATGCTCTAATCATTAGTAATTTGCCTTCAACCGCTCTTACTAATAATAGCTTCCTGTCTTTTATGGCAGCTAATCATAATAGCATTGCGCACCAGTATGCTTCAGCCGATTGGTCGCAGCAAAGGGCCATGGCGGGCGCCGCGAACGCATACGACAACGCCATGGTGGGAAGTCGCGCCGGTTTGCAGCACGCCAACATTTCACAATGGCAAAACAATGCTAACATGAATTTGGGGCTGGAAACCAACGAGTCCAGGATGTGGCAAGGGGTTGTGAACTCTGGGGTTTCTGGTGTTGCTTCCATGCTTCAAGGGAATGTTTTTGGCGGAGCGGTTTCTGGTATTCAGGGCATGGCTAATGCGTATGTTGATAGGAATATTCAAAATCATCAGCTAACGCAGTCGACCGCCATTAATAATTCTGCTATCCAGAAGAATGCTGACGTTACGGCTAGGGCGAACACCCAGATTGCTGACAATAATTACTCGCTAGCGGCATACACCGCGAAGGGCGATTATGAAAACACAATCGCCGGAATTAATGCCAAGGTGCAGGATGCTAAACTTATGCAGCCTACAATGTCCGGGCAGATTGGCGGCGACGGATTCGCTTTCATCCTAAATAATGGATTCAAGCTTACGTGGAAAACACACTGTTTGCAACCAAACGCTATGTATCAGATTGGCGAATTTTGGCTTCGTTACGGTTATGCTATTAACCGCTTCTGGAAACCGACCGATTTGAACCTCATGACAAACTTCACGTACTGGAAATTCAAAGAACTCAATGTTGTCGGAGCCAATTGCACCGAGATTTACAAAAACGCTATTAGAGGCATCTTTGAGAAAGGTGTGACAGTATGGACCAATCCTGATAAGATAGGTCTTATCGATATAGCGGATAACAAGCCGAAGCCGGGCATGAAACTGGAATTGGTCCCGCCCACTAGAAAGGTTTTTGAATAATGGGTAAAAGACGCAAAGCAGAACCGTGGGAATGGGGGTTCTCAGCCTCTATCCCCGAAATGGATAGGGCGGGACTCTACCATGACTACAAAGACCTGTTGAGCGCATGGTCGATGGCGCGTTTCCGATGGGAATTGCCCGAGGGTTGTTCTTCGCGTTTTCTTGAGCAGGTTCTTTTCTATAGCGGAATCATCGTCTTCTATTGGGATGAACGCTACGAACGCTACATAATCGCTAAATGTACAGGTGAAGGAGCCAATAATGTTCAGGACGACATTGTTCGAGTACGTACTGTCGACATGCCGGGCTATCGAGGTGTCGACCTTGAATGCTATCTCGGACACGAGGACCGGCCTGCCCGCACGGACGAATGTGTTGTGATTCATTGCAATGATCTTCGAATTCCGGAAGTCGCTCGCGTGAAGAGGGTTGCTATTACACTGGCAGACCTTGACCTAAGTATTAAGCTTGCAACAAAGGCGCTCCGCAATTCGCGCATTGCTATTATTGGGCAGGATCAAGAACTCACCTATAAAAATCTGTTCCGGAAACTGGAAGAGGGAATCCCCTTCCTCACAGCCTCCCAGACCGTCGACCCGAACGCCATCACGTCGCTAGATATTGGCGGCAATCCGATGAGTCTGAAGGCGCTTCGCGAGGAACGCAATCAATATTGGAATCAAGCAATGATCACATTGGGCATTGCCTCGGCGAATCAAGACAAGAAGGAGAGGCTCGTCACTGATGAAGTCTCAGCGAACGATCAACACAGCACACTGGCCCGACTCGCAGCTATCAACTCACGTCGTTTTGCCGCAAATCTTATTGCGAAAGCGTTTCCTGACGCAGGTGTTTATGTGTCGTGGGCTGTTGAAGAAGAGCGGCTCGACCAAGAGCAGCGTGAACAGGACGCCGTCGGAGTGGTTGGACAGAGCGCTTCCTCCGACGATAGTGAGCTACAGGGAGAATGATGGCGTACTTCACTAGTGAATTCAGGGATGTTCTTCGCCGCTTCGGCGATAAATGGATGAAGGACGGCTGGCCGATATTTGACGAAGCGTATCGGGAAGAGTTGGTTGACAAAATCAAGGAGAATTTCTATTTCCGCGAAATTGGTCTTGAGACTGAGGAAATGTTTATTCAGAGATATCGCATTAAAATGCGGCTCTGTATGCAGCGCCACAATGCTATGTATCTTAGTATGGGGGACCATTTCGATCCGCTTGCGTCGTTTGTTATGCGCAAGCGAGGAAAGGATGTCACGCGCGGCGATATTGAAAATCTCACCGCATATGTCACCGAGTCAAAAGGCAATCTTGACCAAGCCATCAATCGGATTGTTGACGAAACCGACATTAACACTCGGGTGGGTAACAGGAATGGTAAATCCACTAGCACCGGGAAAAACAGCACGAAAGCGCGCTCTATCAATTCGGATTTCCCCCAGACTCTGCTAGCCGGTAGTCAGGACTACGCCACCACGGGCGGCGATACGGTGGGTGAGGGCACCACGGAAGGTAAGAATGATGAACTGGTTGTGGAAAATTCCGATGCCAAGAATATCACGAAGGCAAATAATCAAGATACCACTCAGTCTCAGACTGACTCATCCGATAGGCATGACGGAAACCAAACAACAAAAAGTGAAATCCAATACATTCTTGGCGGTGTAACCGAAGGGCGAACCACTAATGTTGGTTCTGTGTTGAAATCGTGGCTTGAAGTCGCTCAGACAGCGGATGAAATGGTTATGAATGATCTTGATTCGCTTTTCATGGGCCTTTATTCGACCGGTGACAATTTCAACGGCCCTTACGAACACCGACTTCCCGGTTACTACTATTTCTAAGGAGAAGCAAAGTGCCTATTTTCCCTAATGATCTTTTCCCAATTTCGGACGTTCAGCCATTCACAAAGAACGATAGTTACACGTTCCTTGACCGGCTGAACGCCATGACCGATCTGGTAAATCAGGTAGAAGGCGATTTCAAAACGCTTGTGAAAAACACCGCCGACATTGTTAACGTGCTGAACGGGCGCATTGGTTCGCCTGAACCGCTTTTCGTGGATCTCGCTAACGGTAATGTTGACGTAAAGATCCCTAACACATATCCGGCGGGTCACAGTTTTTGGTTGATTGTTAAACAGGGTGCGGCTGGTGGAAATACGATCACGCTGCCGTCGAATGTTAGTGGGGAATTTCACTTGTCGCCTAAGTCGTTCGACTACACACCGCTGCTCATTCATCCTGTTGAGCGCCTGTCTACTTCGTATTTCGTGGACCAGACGATCAATCGCCTAGTGGCGCTTATCAATAGTCTGGATGCCAAGATTGTGGCTGAAGTTAAGAAGGCCAATGAAGCTGTGGACGCCGCCAAGAAGGCTATGGACGCGGCTGTTGATAAGCTCACAAGGGACCTTGGAACCGCAAAATCTGAAATGTCGGAGGAGCTGAAACAGGCTAAAGCGGCTATGGATGCGGCTCTCAAAGAAAAAAGCGAGACCCTTACAAAATTGGTGAATGACAATTCGCTTCAGCTGCAGCGGGAAATGAACCAGCTAGAAGCGCGACTCATCGCCGACACAGCCCAGAAAACCAGAGCCCTGGATACGAAAATCACCGGCGAAATGGGCAAGCTCCGCACGTGGGTCGAAACCACCGTGAAAGCTATTGTCGTCAACGTGCGCGATTACGGGGCCAAGGGCGACGGCACGACCGACGATCGTGCATCGATCATGGCCGCCGTAGAAGCTGCCGGTGACGGTGGTACCGTGTACTTCCCTGCCGGAAAATACAGGGTCACGGACACGCTCACCACGCGCATGGGGCAGACATGGCTCGGAGCCTCCCTCAACTCCGACGCGCGTCCCGACCGCTCGGGCACGCATATCCTGTCCGACCACGGCGGCAACTGCATCACCATGGGCAAAGACAAAAGCGCGTCAATCCACTCCATGCGGCTTCAAGGCCCGGGCTTCTCCCGCAAAGAATCGGTCGGCATTCACTGCACGAGCTCGAGCTGCACTCTGAGGGATGTTGCGGTCTGGAATTTCCAGAAAGCAAGCTATTTCAAAGAGGTTTGGTATGGAGTCGTTGACCGCTGCCACTTCATGGAAAATGAAATTGGGGCAGATATCGAATATTGCTACAACCTCACCTTTATGGTGCCCCGCATTTACAGCAATCGCGGGGATGGTATTCGCGGTATCGGCATGCGTATCGGTGACCGTTCGATGATCACCGTGCAAGGTGGTTCTATCGAGGATTATCAACAGGCTTTTTGGATTATGGGCGGTTCTTCGCTGTATTTCCACGGTATGTACTTCGAAAGCGCCTTTGATGATAAGAATAAGGTGCCGTTTATTGTGGTGTATGTTCACGACAATAGCTTGGTCACAAACATCACCGCAATCGGAAACCAAGTTTATCTCACCCACCACGACGCTTTTATTGATTTTTCAAAGCGCGATTGCGGTGAATTGTTGACCGCGTTCGGAAACAAATTCAAATGCACCGCCCCAAATCCCAACGGGATTGTGTATAGAATAAGCGGCTCCAACAACCTGTCTTGCAAACTGTTGGGCGATTCTTTCGCGGAGGCTGCGGGTCGACAGATGGCTTTCATTTCCGATGTCGATAAGCTCACCCCCGGTTCCATGGTGATTCCCGGTCCCGGTGTGCCAGATAATGCTCACAACATCGGTGGAGGCACGATAGGCAACGTTGCCGGGGGTATCAATATTACGAACCGAATTCCGGGGGCCATTCCAGCTCTGGGTCTTGGTAGGTTGCCGAAGGTTTTGACGGCTAGTGAAATGCCTGGTGGCTGGTACAATACCCGAAAAGGAACTCTGTGTTTCTTTGAGGATATTAATAAGCCTGGCTATTGGAATGGGACAAACTGGATCGGTTTCGACGGGGCGACGTTGGCGTGACGCGCCGGCCCGGGTTGGGGTTGACTTCCCCTGCCCGGGCCGGTACTATGTAGGTATGGTAGAGTTGGGAGAGGGTTGACTTCTATGGCATGGGATCAGCATAAAAAAGCCCTAGCTATCAAAGCTATTGGGACTGTGGAGTCGAACCTCAAATACGACTCTATCTATTACGTCGACCCTATCACTATTGGAATCGCGCAATGGTACGGCCCCAGAGCCAGCGCCCTGCTCCGCAAAATGACGTCACTCTCCCAATGGAGCGGTGTTGCTCAGTCTCTTAAAAGCAGCCTGAGTTCCCACCCGGACAGCGAGACGGGCTATTGGAAAACACGCTATCTAAATCGCCAAGAAGGTGACTCTCTTAAGCCACTCCTCATTTCGGCCGAGGGGAAGCGGGTTCAGAATAAGCAATTTCTAGACGACCTGCAAGACTACTATGTGGCAGCTAAAAGGTCGGGTCTCGATCCTGAAACGCAAACCGATGTTTTCATTTTCTGGTGCGTGATTTATCACCAACTTCCCGCTGCCGCGATTAGCTTCGCTAAAAACGGCAACCTTACAATAGCCAAGCTTTACGCCATGTGCGCCAATCATCATTGGCTAAAGGACTATATGTCGCGCTATAAGAAGGCGCGCACAATTATCGAAAGCAACGATGCTTCCGGCATCCCCGACATGACCGGGGCGAACAGCGACGGCACACCATCGCAAGACCCTGAAGGTGGTGACTCAGGCGGGGACGGGACTTCTGCCCCAACGAATACAATCAAATATTGTCGCATTATTGGTAAAGAAATCTGGGTGTATTCAGGCGACGGCAAAATAATTCGATGCTACAGGGCGAGCGAAGACGTATATTACCCACAAACCGGTGTTGCCGCTACAAATAATGGCGGCAATAATACTCCCATTCCTGAGGACCCCTCAACCCCCTCCACAGGGTCTGCTAATGAATTGCAGGCCAAGGTCATTAAATGGATGGTTGATCGAATCGGCAAGCTGAAATACTCCCAAGGCGCAGGACGGATGGAAAGTGACCGCTCCGGCGTTGGCGACTGTTCTTCAACAGTCGCCCAAGCCTACAAAACCATCGGCAAAAACATCGGGACTTGGACCGGGGATCAAGAAAATCGGGGTACCAAGATTTGGGACTCTGTCGAAAAGGGTTCCAAGCCGGACCCCTCCATCATCAAGCCCGGAGACCTCATTTACTATTGGTGGAAAGGCACAGGGGGTCATTCTGACCACGTAAACATGTTTGAGGGTGGTGACAGCGTCCTTGACCACGGCGGCCGCCCGTATATGGGACCGGTGAGGAAGTCGCTTCGCGCTAAGCTCAAGGAGGGGCGGCGTGTGAGGGTGGTGCGTTGGATATGATAGAAGCCAACGATTTCAAAACGCGAGAATTCAAATGGTACGATTATTCGCGCCTACTCTCCCATAATGCCGTTTATAACATGGTTGTTGGGCCACGTGGCAATGGGAAAACCTACGGCGCGAAAAAGCGATGTATCAAAAAGGCCATTCAGGGGCGCGGACTGTTCATTTATTTGCGCCGCTACCAAACGGAAATGGTGCCCGCAAAAGACACGTTCTTCGTCGACATCGCACACGAATTCCCTGAAGTAGAATTCCGTATCAACGGCAACAAAGGCGAATTCACGTTCGATATTGACCCTGGGATCAAGAAGAAGCAGTGGCATCTTCTCTGCTATTTCATCGTCCTTTCCAAGGCACAATCCTATAAGTCAGTGTCGTTCGCAACCGTGACGGATATAATTTTTGACGAATTCATTGTTGAAAATGGTATCGTTAGGTACCTGCCCGAGGAAGTTAAAATCTTCAACAACTTCTTCTCCAGCGTCGACCGAAACCAAGACAAAACCCGTGTGCTTTTCTTGGCCAACGCGGTCAAGATCATGAACCCGTACTTCGGCGCGTTCTCTATCGACCCTGATAAGGAATGGCAAACAAAATTTGACGGGTTTGTTGTAGTGCATATTATTCGGGATTCGGTGTATGCGGAGCAGGTATCGTCTACGCGTTTCGGGCGTTTCATTGCGGGCACCGACTACGCCGACTACGCGATTAATAATGAATTCGCGGACAACAACCAAGCCATGGTCGGCCCCAAGAACCCTGACGCGGAAATCTTTTTCAGTTTGCAAACCGACCACGGATTGCTGACTGTTTGGTTGAACATGAAAGAAAAACCTGTTAGATGGTATTTCACTTCATGGAAACCCACCCATAATTTAATTTATACCATGAACGTAGAGGAAGTGTGCGAAGATGTTAAGTATATAGATTACAACGACGGTAGATTAAAACATCTACGAACAGCCTACGGCCATGGTAATTGCGTATTTGAATCTGCTCGAATTCGCAACATGGCGCAGAGGATATGGAAACGATGATCAACGCGGAAATATTGAATGTAATAGTGACCCTCATCACCACATTGGGAGCTATTTGGATATCAACCCTAAAACTTAAGAAAGACATTGCAGATACGAAGCGTGAGGTTACCAATAAACACGACATCCACTTGCGCGACGATATCGACAATAAGCACAATGATCTTATCGCACTGATACAAAGCTTGATAATGCGTGTCTCCAAACTTGAGAAAACCGACACCGTCATAAATGAAAAACTATCCAGATTGGAGCACAATACAGAGTATTCTAAAACCGATTTGTGGGAGGCTATCAACGGCCTCAAAGAAAAATACATAATCTACGAGCACAGCGCAAAACACGCAAAAGATGAAAAATGGAGGTATTAACATGAATGAAGAAGACGCCACACTGCTGAAGCCCGAATTCTGGGCCGCCCTTGGAATCCGGTCCGTGCGCACCTTCGCGCAGAGCCTCGGAGGGAGCCTTGGAGTGGGCACACTTATCTTCCAGATCGACTGGAAAGTGTCCCTCGGAATTGCCGTGGGGGCTATGCTGTGTGCTATACTGACAGGTATAGCATGGCCGAAGGCTCTACCGGAGATTAAGCCCCGACCTGCTGCCGATTGAGGGTGGGCAAAGGCCCCGCACTACGGTGCGGGGCCTTTGTTTACATAAACGATCTACGACCGTACACAGCTCTAGCCAGCACTTTCAAACGCTCGTGAGCGCACCCGTCTGTGAACATATAGAGCAGGTCTTGAATGTCGCGGAATGTCTCAAACTCCCCATTCACTCTTGTTTCCCTGTTCCCAACGAGACCGTGCTGGTCAGACCATACTGTCCATTTTCGAGCAAGGAAATCAATCACAACCCAATAAGGACCGTCCGTTTCGGGACTCCCGAATCGGATAGTTGCGGAAACAATTCTGTCCATATCCGCAACAAGTTCATTATAGGCGCGCGAAACGCCAGTTTCCGAGACGACTGTGTCAATTCGCTTATCCACGGGAAGCCTCCTTAATGTGATGCAAAACCCTCAGGTAAAGCATGGTAACGATTTTTTCTATTGGACGCATGATCAGTTCCTATGGTAGGTGAGAGTGAAATCGGTGTAAGAGGGGCCGTAGTAGGCTTCAACCACGCAATTGAGGGTGTCGTCCCAAGCGGCTGTGCAGTACTCGGCTCCGCGAACCTCGGTGGCTACGTAGTTGTGTTCGGCGTGGCAGCGGTTGATGCGGTTGTTGTCGATGGCAATCATTTCGTGGACCTCCTTGGTGGTTCCTTCTTCCTTATGTATTAATCATGACACAAATTTAGGGCCGTGTCAAACACGGCCCTAAATCGCTCAGTCAAAATTGCTCATTTACCGAAGCCACCATCTTGTCAAGCGCTTCACTCACCGATTCCGAACTGGAACCATCAAAATCAACGAACACGGACTGTCTTTCATTGTCTGAGCCTGCAAAGACGCGTAATCATTGACAAAATGGAACTTAAAGTAAAGCTTCCTGCCGGTTCTAGGCTCGCACGCCGTAATGAAAGCGTGAGCATAATTCCAAAAGTTCATTTTCAGGAACCAGGAAACTTCATTAAGTTCCTCAGTGCTGCAAGTAATACTGGTTGTGTCTTCTCTTTCCATCATGCAATTTCCTCTCTGTGTGCGCGCATAGCCATAAAGATACCGTCCTTAATGTTTTCATAGGCGACCGTCCTCTTAATCTCCCCATCAGGGCCAACGAAATCCAGGTCACCCAAATTAAGAGACATGACAGTTGTGCCGTTGTTGGACACGAAATGCAGCAAACGAACGCCGTGATGCTCGATATCCCAAAGGACCGTGTCGATCTTCTGGCGAATCTGAACAACATTCGTCGGGAAGTCGGTATATTTGGCAGCGCGGGTTTGGGGTGTAATGCTTGTGAAACGGGAAATCACGATGTCTTACCTTTCTAGATAGTTCTGTACTGTTTGGGTAGGCGATAATTGATACACTTCTTCCACCCATCACGCTCCGGGAAATAGCGGGCAGACGCTCCGAGCCGCCCATCCTTCCTATATCGTCGTACGAGGTAGAAATCACTTCTGGGGTAGTATGTGATAGCTACAACCGACCCGTCAGGTCTCTCAACATTAACCACGCCGTTGGACGTTTCAACCATGGTGATAGGATCGCAGTGCAAATTAATTGCTTCATCCCAACTGAGAAGCGGTCGAAAACTCTCTGTGGTGTTCATGTCATTCACCCTTCTAGTGTTTCGGGCAGTGTCCCTTAGCGAACTCGATCCCGTCGTGCAGGGCCGCTTCAATGGTGTAGTACTGGCGTTCAAGCCAGACGCCGCACCATTCGGTCGACAGTTCCATCCGGCCGATGTAAAGACGGACTTGCCCGCCGTAGAGGATGTCGACCAATACTTCCCGAACGTTGTTTTTGCGAATGTGATCTGCAATGTGCTTTACGATCGTTCCCTTGTTGTCTTCATTGATGGCGGTAACTAGGTAGTGGAAGAAGTACATTTCAGCCTCCTGCTTTATCTCCGTGTGGCTTCGATGTATTAATACTCTCACGGATTTAGGGTTGGGTCAAGCCGG
>ERZ773072.739-NODE-739-length-17314-cov-22.529115_pt1 | contig 17314 bp, 14 predicted proteins | sample MGYA00580617_ERZ773072 | MGnify/ENA primary metagenome ERZ773072 (study PRJEB29015, sample SAMEA2737970) | human oral metagenome | biome: human oral; feature: human-associated habitat; material: dental | place: China | collected 2122 ...
TCAGCGAGACCACGACGGGGGACCGCGACGACCTGGTTCCGGGCGTCTCGGATCGAGCCTGGCACCACGCATCGGTTGCCAAACCCGAGTGCATGGGCAAGCACTGCCCGCTCATCGACGAGTGCTTCGCGCAGGCCGCTCGCCTGGAGGCCGCAGACGCGGACGTCGTTGTCACAAACCATTCGTTGTTTGGTATCAACGCGTGCGGCGAGGGCGAACTCTTTGGCGAGTACGACGCCGTCGTTATCGACGAGGCACACGAGCTGGCCGACCGCGTGCGCTCCCAGGCTGCGGCCGACCTGACGGTCGCCCGTGTGAGCCGCGTGGCCCGCTCCCTGCGCTCGAATCTCTCGATCGATTCCACCGACCTGGAGGAGGCCGGGGCCGGGCTGGGCGCGGCCATGTCTCCCCTGGAGGAGGGGCTGCTGGAGTATCGTCCGAGCGCCCTCGTCGACGCGATGATCGTGCTCGACGGCGCGGCCCGTCGCGCCAGCCACGAGGTCTCGGAGGCTCAGGGAGAACCCGCCGCCAAGCTCCTGGCCCGCGCCGCTATCGACGAGCTGATCGGCGCACTCGACGCGTGGGGGCGAGACCCCGACCAGTCGATCGCCTACATCACGAAGGACGAATCGGACAATGCGCGGCTGACGGTGGGGCCCCTCGACGTGTCTGCGGCGATCGGCGGAACCGGCATTGGCGAACATCCCGCGATCCTCACGTCGGCGACTCTCGCGCTCGGGGGAAACTTCGACTTCATGGCCGCCCAGGCCGGCATGGCTGTCTCCGGCAGGCCTTGGCACGGCATCGATGTGGGCTCTCCCTTCGACCACGGTCGACAGGGTATCCGCTACGTCGCGACCCATTTGCCCCTGCCCGGGCGGCACGGCCCCTCCGAAGAGCTCCTGGCTGAGCTTGTGGAACTGGCCGAAGCCTCCGGAGGTGGGATGCTCGCTCTCTTCGCGTCGCGCCGTGGTGCGATGGCGGGGGCCCAAGCCCTGCGCGAGCGCACGGACCTGACGGTCTATCTGCAGGGCGAAGAGACGTTGGCGCAGCTGATCCAGCGTTTCCGCGCGGAACGCGATTCGTGCCTCGTGGGCACGATGTCTCTGTGGCAGGGCGTCGACGTCGCCGGTGACGCGTGTCGTCTCGTCGTCATCGACAAGATCCCGTTCCCACGTCCGGATGATCCGGTTTCGCGCGCCCGCTCGATGGATGTCGAGCGCAGGGGAGGGAACGGCTTTGTGTCGGTTTCCCTGACGCACGCTGCGCTCATGCTGGCCCAGGGCGTGGGGCGGCTGCTGCGATCGACCGACGATCGGGGCGTCGTGGCAATCCTCGATCCGCGGGTCGTGACCAAGCGTTACGGTGGTTTCATCATGCGTTCTTTGCCGCCTATGTGGCCGACGACGGATCCGGAGGTCGTTCGCGGTGCCCTGCGGCGTCTGTCCGAACCCCGCTGAGGCGTCCGCTAACCCCGACGAGCGGTCAAAAACGCTGCGTGGACAACTGGCGCGAACGGGGCAACTATCTGCGACAATAAGGGTGCCCGCAGACTCAAGGAGACACTCGTGGAAAACCAAGCCCAGACCCTGTACCCGTCAAAGTCCTCCGGACGTCCCTCCAAGATCGCTATCATCGGCGCCGGTGCCGTTGGTACGGCCGTCGCCTACGCGTGCGCGATGCGCGGCGATGCCCGTTCGATCGTTCTTCAGGACATCAACAAGGCCAAGGTCGAGGCCGAAGCCCTCGACATGGCCCATGGCATCCAGTTCACGCCTGCCGGCTCGATCGAGGGCTCGGACGACGTTGAGATCGTACGCGGTTCCGACCTGATCATCGTCACGGCTGGCGCGAAGCAGCAGCCCGGACAGTCCCGCCTGGAGCTGGCTGGCTCAACGGTCAACCTCATGAAGAAGATCGTGCCGAACCTGCAGAACGTCGCGCCCGACGCTCACTTCATGTTCATCACGAATCCTGTCGATGTCGTCACGTACGCCGCGCTGAAGATCACGGGCCTGCCCCGCAACCAGGTCTTCGGTTCGGGCACCGTGCTCGACACCTCCCGTCTGCGCTACCTGGTCTCGCGCGAGACCGGTGTCGCCACCCAGAACATCCACGCCTACGTGGCCGGCGAGCACGGCGACTCCGAGGTCGCCCTGTGGTCCAGCGCCGAGATCGGCAACGTCCCGCTGTCCCAGTGGGGTCCGACCCTATCCGGTGGCATCTTCGACTCCGCGCTGCGTAACTCCATTGCGCAGGAAGTCGTCCAGTCCGCCTACAAGATCATCGAGGGTAAGGGCGCGACGAACTACGCGATCGGCCTGGCTGCCTCGAAGATTGCGGGTGCGGTGCTGCGAGATGAGCAGCGCGTCCTGACCATCTCGACCCTGCTCGAGGACTGGGAAGGCATTTCCGACGTCGTCATGGCTGCCCCGACCATCGTCGGCCGAGACGGTGCCGGACGTGTCCTGCACCCGCCGCTCACGCTCAACGAGCGTGATGGCCTGACCGCCTCGGCTCAGCGCCTGCGCCAGGTCGCCCGCGACCTGGGCTTCTGAGGCTCCTTCCTCCGCATAAGACAGTGGCGCCACCCGTCAGGGGTGGCGCCACTGTCTTATGCGGTGCGTCAGAGTGAGCGGATGACGGTGACGACCTTGCCGAGGATGGTAGCCTCGTCGCCCGGGATCGGTGAGTAGTCCGGGTTGTGCGGAAGAAGCCAGACGTGTCCACCCGTCACCGATAGCTCCTTGACCGTGGCTTCCCCGTCGATCATGGCGGCCACGAACTCGCCGTTGCGGGCCTCGTTCTGCGAGCGGATCACGACGTAGTCTCCGTCAAATATTCCGGCGTCGATCATAGACTCGCCGCTGACCTCGAGCATGAAGAGATCACCGTGGCCGGTCATGGAGGTCGGCAGTCGGAAAACGTCCTCCACATGCTGCTCGGCGGTGATGGGGGTGCCGGCAGCGATGCGGCCGACGAGCGGGATTGCCGTGCCCTCTTCCTCCACGTGTGAGATGGGGACCTCGATGCGGACGACCTTTTCCGAGGCCTGCGCGAAGGAGGAGAGGCCAAGCTCCGTGCGCGCACGATCGGTCAAGTCCAGGGCGCGAGGCAATCCGGGCTCGCGCACCAGATACCCGTGCGCCTCAAGCGCGTCGAGATGGTGCTTGACCGTCGACGGTGATGCCAATCCGACCGCGGATGCGATCTCGCGCACAGAGGGTGGAAAGCCGCTGGAGGCCAGTTTTTCGTTGATGACTCGCAAGATCGCGCGGTGTCGATCACTCAGCGAACGCTCGGTCATGGCTTCTCCTTCGCATCGGGGTGGACGCAGATGTGCACGGGTCGGTGTCCACTGGATACGTCAAGGATAAGCCGATTTCACGCAGAATGAAACATATGTTCGAGTGTGCCTCGACATTGCTTGGTGAGCGTGCTATCGTACAAGTGTTCGACGAACAGATGTTCGATTGAGTTTTCTGGAGGTTCTCATGAGTGTTCCCGTTGCAACGAAGACCGCGGTCTCGTTCTCTGCGCGTCGCTCTCCGCTTCGCGTCGTCGAGGGTGCGCCGCTTGCGACCGTTCGTGATATCTCAACGGCACCGTCGGCGCGCCGTCGACTTGATGCGCAGCGCGGAGATGACCCATCGTTCCTGCGTGCGCCCGCTGCTCCGCGTCGCCACGCTCGCTCCTCAGGCCGCGGCTTGGTCGCCGGCGCGCTTGCGACGCTCGTGCTGTCCGTGGGTGCCGGTGCTCTCGGCCTAGCGATCCAGCCTGCCGCATACGATGGCCCGACGGTCACGAAGTCTGTCGTGAGCGGCGACTCCGTGTGGTCGCTCGCGCAGAACGTGAAGACGGAACGTCCTGTGGAACAGGTGGTGGCCGATATTGAGCGTCTCAATGATGTTGAGGGTGCTCTCCAGCCGGGGCAGCGCGTCGTCGTGCCGGTCCGCTGACGGTGGCGCGTGGGACTCCTGTGACAGACGGGGCATGACCGTGTACCGTTGAAGGGTGCACTGCCCTTTCTGTCATAACCCGGATTCGCGCGTCGTCGATACGCGCATTGCGGACGACGGCGCCTCGATTCGGCGTCGTCGCGAGTGCACGAACTGTAAGAAGCGTTTTACAACCCTGGAAACGTCCTCCTTCCAGGTCGTCAAGCGATCTGGTGTCGTTGAATCTTTCTCCCGTAACAAGGTTGTCTCGGGTGTGAAGAAGGCGTGCCAGGGGCGCCCCGTTTCAGATGACCAGCTTGCGATTCTTGCCCAGCAGGTAGAGGAGCAGCTGCGTTCGACCGGTGTGTCCAACGTGTCGACGAACGAGGTCGGCAAAGCGATCCTGCCCTTCCTGCGCGACCTAGACGTCATCGCCTACCTGCGATTTGCCTCCGTCTATCGTCAGTTCGACACCCTCGAAGATTTCGAACAGGCTATCCACGCGCTGCGCGAGCGCTACCACGGCAGCGCTAGCGGTGCCGACATACCCGTGACGCGCGACGATGCCGCGCCGCTTGCCCCCACGCCCGCGAAGAAACCTCGTAAGGCTCGCGCATCTCGCAAGCGCGTTGCCTCTACCGCTCCCACGCTGCTTGGAGACAACTGATCGCGTGACATGAGCAGTGCCCGGTTCTCGAAGGGGGAACCGGGCACTCCTCTTCGGAGCTGTAGTCAGCGTCTAGCGCTTGTTGGACTTCGCATCCGTGGCCGGGTTGTCCACCTGCTCGTCAGCCGTTGAACGCAGCTGATCATCGTTCGTTGCCCCGCGAACTGCCTCGACAGTATGGGACTTGGAATCGCGGGCTCCGGCGACGGCAACGGAGACGATGCCGCGCGCACCCGCCACCGCCTCGGACGCGGCCTCGCGCGCCTCGGCGACCTTTTCTGACACGGCCTCGCGCGCACCTGCCATTACCTCGGACGCGGCTCCGCGTGCTTCGGCTACCTTCTCGGAGACGGTTTCGCGGGCCCCGGCCACGGCCTCGCGCGCCCCGGCCACGGCGTCCGTCGCGGCTGCCTGCGCACCCATGATCTGTTCACGCACCTTCTTGCGCATGACCTTGCCGAGCTGCGAGCGCGGCAGCTCGGTCATAACGACGATCTGGCGGGGGAGAGCGTAGTGAGCGAGAGACCTTTCCGCCCAGGTGCGCAGGTCGGTGAGTGTCACGGAAGCGCCGGCCTCGAGCACGACGGCTGCAACGACGTCCTCGCCGGACTCACCCGCGGGCACGCCGACGGCTGCGACGTCAACGATGCCCGGCATTGAACGCACCGCCTCTTCGACCTGTGAGGGGTAGACGTTGAATCCCGAGGAGTTGATCATCTCCTTGCGCCGGTCGGCCATGTAGATGAAGCCGTCGCGTACCTGGACAAGATCGCCTGTACGCAGCCACCCGCCCTGTGTGAACACCTCGGCGGTCTCATCGTCCTGGTTCCAGTAGCCGGAAAACACCTGAGGTCCGCGGGCGATGAGCTCTCCGACCTCGCCCGGAGCAACCTCGCGGCTCGGATTCTCGGGATCCACGATACGCACCTGCGTGGAGGGAAACGGAATGCCGAGAGCACCGCGTGCGCGCGACGATGCCAGGGGGGATCCGAGAATGATGGGGGACGCCTCGGTCATACCGTAGCCCTCGATCATGAGGCCACCGGTCGCGTGCTCCCACGCGTCGGCTAGGGATGTTGACAGGGGCATCGCGCCCGACAGGGAGAAATGGATGGAGGACAGGTCCACGTTCGTCCCCTCGGCCGCTGCGAGAAGGCGTTCATACATGGGCGGAACGCCCAGGAAGAAGGTGCACGGCAGGCGGCGCTGTGCCGCCAGGACCAGGGCGGTGTCGAACTTGGGGAACATAGCGATCGTCGCGCCCAGGCGCAGGCCCGCCAGGAATCCGATCGTGAAACCGAAGGCGTGGAAGAGCGGCAGGATGCAGTAAAAGACCTCGGCTCCCTCGTGCAGGACGGGAACCCAGGCAATCGACTGCTCGACGTTCGCTGACAGGTTCGCATGCGTGAGTGCGGCGGCCTTCGGGACTCCCGTCGTGCCACCCGTGTGGATGAGGAGGGTGACGTCCTCCATGGCGGCCGGGCAGCTACCCTGCCAGGGGGTGGCCAAGCGCATCGCTCGCGCCCAGGAACGTGCCCAACCGGGGCGAGGGCTGGAGAGCTGATCGCGCTTCTCGCGCGCGGCCTTCACCGGCAGCTTCAGAGCCAGGCGCGAGGCCGTGGGCAGAGCCGTCGTCAGGTCCATGCAGAAGGTGGTGTGGCCGCGCCCGAGGAAGGTGAGCTTCTCCAGCGTCTTCGACCATGCGATCGTGACGCGAGCGCCGTGACGCTCGTACTCGCCCTCCAGCTCGCCCGCGGGTGCCAGGGGGTTATGTTCGACGACGATTGCGCCGAGCAGCATCGTGCCGAGGACGGCGACGGCGTGCTGCGGGCAATTCGGCATGATGAGGGCAACCCGGTCTCCGGGGCGCACGCCCGCCTCGTGGAGCGCACCCGCACAACGGCGCATCTCCTCGGCGAGTTCCGCGTACGTGAGCTGGCGTGCGAAAAAGTCGATGGCGGCACGTTTGGGGTAGCGTGACGCGACCTCCAGGACCATCTCGGGGATGGGACGCTCGGGCGTTGCAATTTCGTAGGCAACACCGGGTGCGTACAGGGCGCGCATCGACGTCGTGAGCTCCATCTATCCTCCTTCGGGAACGATGCTACCCACGATACCGTAAGGTGAGCCTTGTTTGACCAGCTGGGACGCGATGACTATGACTGTTTTACAGAGGCGTCGCGATCAGGCGGATGGTCTCGGGCAGGTGGCTCAGCTCCTCGAGCGCCTCACGGCCCAGGCCTGCCGAAATATCGGTGAGCACGTAGCCAACTTCGTCGAGGGTCGCCAGGATCTGCGCGTCGACGTTCGCCTCGGAGGAAGCGAATATCTGGTTGACGCGTGCCATGACGCCGGGAACGTTGCGGTGGATGAGGCGCACACGGTAGCGCGAGCGCTTGCCAATGTTCATCGTCAGGTTCGGCAGGTTCACGCTCATGTCGGTCGACCCGCTGGCCTGGTATTCGCCGATCTTGGCAGCTACGAAACGGCCGATATCGTATTGAGCTTCCTCCGTGGAGCCACCGATGTGGGGAGTGAGGATGACGTTGTCGAGGGTCGCCAGCGGCGAGGTGAAGGGGTCGCCGTTGGCGTGCGGCTCCTCGGGGAACACGTCGATGGCCGCGCCGCCCAGGTGACCGGACACCAGGGCCGCGTGCAGAGCATCAACGTCGACGATGTGCCCGCGCGACAGGTTGATGAACAGTGCACCGGGCTTCATCAACTCGAACTCGACGCGCCCGATGAGGTTCGTATTGGACTCCTGGCCGTCCACGTGAACGGAAATGATGTCAGCCTCGCGCAGAACCGCCTCCATCGTCGCCATCTGCGTGGCATTGCCCAGCGCGAGGCGCTCGGCCGCGTCGTAGAAGATGACGTTAAGACCCATGGCCTCGGCGAGGACGGAGAGCTGGGTGCCGATGTTGCCGTAACCGATGATGCCGAGCCTGTGACCACGCACCTCGTGGGCACCGTCTGCGCTCTTATCCCACACGCCGCGATGCAGACGCGAATTCTTCACAGTCACGCGGCGCGACAGGTCGATGATCTCGCCGATAGCGAGTTCGACGACGGAGCGCGTGTTGGAGTAGGGGGCATTAAACACCGCGACGCCCATCTCGGTGGCCGTGGCCAGGTCGATCTGGTTCGTGCCGATGCAGAAGGCCCCAATGGCCTTCAGGCCCGGACGTGCGCGCAGCACTCGCTCGGTGACTTCTGTCTTTGACCGCAGGCCCAGGTAGTCCACGCCTTCGAGTGCGTCGATCAGATCATCCTCGGACAGGGCACCGGTCACGCGAGTGACCTCGATACTGAACTTGGCGAAGATATCGTCGGCGATGTCGTGCGGGTTTTCCAGGAGCAGTGCGCGTGTCATGCCCCCATCATGGCAGACGCGGGCGCACAGTGACACGCGGTGTCAGGGAGTGGGCGCTCCTACCACTCCTCCATTCCGGCGGGAAGCGGGGCGCTGTGGACGACGTGGACATCGTGGGTCGCGCGGGTCAAAGCGACAAAAAGGTCGCCGACGCCGTCGTTCATGATCTCCGCGGGCTCGACGAGGACGACGGAGTCGAACTCAAGGCCCTTGGAGGCGACGGCGGATAGGAGGGAGACACGCTCGGATAGAGCACTCTCTCCGTCGACGTCGGCACCCCACGCCCGGGCGCGTTCATGCCCGACGATCAAGGCGATGCGGCCCCGGGATGCGCCCGCCTCGCGGTCGAGGCGTTCTTCGGCCATACGCTGGGCATCGACGACGGCACGCCACAGCGGGCTGTTCTCCCGCGACGAGGTCGGGCGTTCCTCGGGCGCATCCAGGTGAGTGACGCGGTAGCAGCCCTCGACATCGCGCACGGCGGTCATCGGGTACAGCACGGGGACGCCCGCACGGGCGACCACGCCCTCGGCGAGTGTTGTGAGGGTAGCGGGCGTGCGGTAGGAGACCGTCAGCGCGTATTCGGCCGCCAAGGCGCGCGCCGCCGGGCCGAGAGCCTTTTCCCACGTCGGCGGTCGCTTGCTCCCACGCCGCTGATCGAGGTCCCCGACGACCGTGAAGGAGCGCGAGGGGCAGCGGCGCAGCAGGGCGCGCCAGGCCATGGGGGAGAGCTCCTGGGCCTCGTCGACCACGATGTGGCCGAACGCCCACGTGCGGTCCTTGGCGGCGCGCTCGGACAGGGGTATCCACGACTCCTGCCCCGCGACCTGGTGCGCGAGCATCTGGGCGGTGACGATGCCGCCGCCCAGGTTCTGAGCTTCGATCGCCTCGCGGGCGCGCTCGATTGCGCCCTCGTCGGCCTCCCGAGAAGATGCGGAGGTCGTGGGCATGGGACCCAAGAGCTCCTCGCACTCGTCCAGGATCGGTACGTCCGAGACCGTCCACGGTGAAGAGCGTGGGCGCATGAGAGCCGCCAGCTCGTTTGGACGCAGGGGAGAGCCAGCCTTGCGATTTGCCGCCGCTAGCACCTCGGGGCGAGCGTAAAGGCGGCGCAGCAGTGTCTGGGCACTCGTCGGCATCCACGCCGTGTTGATCGCACGCCTACAATCCACCGAATCGCGGATCTCAACGAGCCACGAGCGCTTGACCTCCGGATCGACGCCGCCCTCTGAGTCCGCGTCCCCGGCCTCGCGCGCCAGGCGCAGTGCGAGCACATCCATGAGGTCGCGCGCGAAGGACTCACGCGCCACGTTATGGGGACGCCCCGAGCGCTTGGCACGGCGGCGCGCAGTTTCCACGTCGGTGCGCGTGAGCGTCACCTCGCGGTTCCACACGCGCAAGACCTGGTCGTCCTGAGGCAGCTTCGCGAGTGCGCGCACCGCCTCCTTGACGATCTTCGCCCACGCGGGCAATCCCTTGATCCGAGCCACGGCCTCGTCGTCCTCGGTTCGAGCGTGCACGCCAGGCACCAGATCGCCCAAGGTCACGGACACGACACCCGTCTCGCCCAGAGAGGGAAGCACCTGCTCGATATAGCGCAGGAACAGGCGCGACGGACCCACGAGGAGGACCCCCGAGCGCTCGAGGCGCTCGCGGTGGGCGTACAAGAGGTAGGCGATGCGGTGCAGCGCAACCGCGGTCTTGCCGGTGCCCGGTCCGCCCTGGACCACCATGAGGCCTTTGTCGGAGGCGCGAATGATCCGGTCCTGCTCGGACTGGATGGTGGCGACGATGTCGCCCATGCGACCGTCGCGCGCCTCGCTCAGCGCATGCATGAGAGCGCCCTCGCCCTGAAGCTCCAGACCCGAAGCGTTCGCCGCGTCCAGGAGCTCGTCCTCCAGAGCGGTCACTCGACGGTCACGCGTCGAAATATGGCGGCGGCGAACGACGCCGTCCGGCTCGGCCGATGTTGCCTGGTAGAAGGGGCGTGCGGCGGGCGCGCGCCAGTCAACGAGTAGGGGGGTGCCGTCCTCGTGAGACAGCGACAGGCGACCCACGTGACGCACCGACTGATCCACCATGTCGAGGCGACCGAAGACGAGGCGTTCCTCCACGCCCTCGAGGCGAGCCGCCATCTCTCCCAGGTGAGCAGACAGCGCTTCGCGTTCGGTCCAACCCTGCGCATTACCGACGCCGTGGGTGGAATGCACGCGCCCCTGACGCTCGCGGTAGGAGGCCCGCAGCGCGTCCAGACGCTCGTAGGCGCTGTCAACGAAATCCTGTTCGGGCAACGGAAGGTCGGTCGACGGCTCGTCATGAGTGCTCGTGGCCATGGCTCCTCCTCGTTTCTTTGGCCCTCTATTGTCCCCTACTTTTGCCGCCTGCGCTTCCACAGTCCGGGGTGTGTATGCGACTTCGCCCCAAGCTCAATAACGCTTCCCGCGTGACGCGGCGGGGGAGGCGCGGGTACGTTAGACATGAGGTAGACGAATGAGAATGAGGAGGAGACGTGAGTATCAACGCGACTGATCTGTATGCCGACGGCCCCGCCGCCGGCGCGAAGGCGAAGATTCTCCTCATCCATTTCGATGGGGCGATTGACGCCGGGGCGGCGGGGCGAATGGCCATCCGCCAGCTCCTTCGCTCCTTGCACAACGAGCGCGTCGCTACGTTCGACGCCGACGCCCTCATGGACTACCGCTCCCATCGGCCCATCGTGACCGTGGACAACTGGGTGTCTTCCCCGGACATGGTGATGCCCGAAACCGTCCTCGACCTCGTCGAAGACGACATGGGGAACCCGATCCTGGTCCTGCACGGTGCCGAGCCCGATGCCCACTGGGAGTCCTTTACCGCCGCCATCCGGGACATCTGCGAACGCGCGGGCGTGGAGATCACTTTCTCGCTGCACGGAGTCCCCTCGGGCGTGCCGCACACGCGCCCCACGCCCGTCCACGTCCAGGCGACTGACGAGTCGCTCCTGCCCTCTGGTGGCCAGATCGCGAACCACATGCAATTCCCCTCGCCGCTGTCCACCTTCATGCAGATCCGCATGGGGCAGCAGGGGATCGGTGGGCTCGCGCTACTTGGAGCAGTCCCGTATTACATGGCGGACACCGGCTACCCCGCAGCATCCTCGGCCCTGTTGACCTCGTTTGCCAAGTTCGCGGACCTTTCGCTGCCAGTCGGTGACCTCGAACAGGGTGCCGCCCAGGATCAGGAGAGCATCGAGAAGCTCGTCGAGGGCAACCCGGAGATCTCGCACACGGTCTCCGCCCTCGAGGAGCACTTCGATGCGTGGACCGGTGGCACGGGTGCGATCCCGCTGCCCGGCATGGGACATCCTCCTGCGACCAGCAACGAGGAGATGATCCCGAAGGACATCGGCGATGTCATCGAGGCATACCTCGCGCAGGTCTCTCGTGCCCAGGACGCGGAAATCGAGTCCGTCCAGCGTGCACCGCGCAACGAAGTCGCGGAGGAACCGGCCAAGCTCGACACCATCGAGGACGTTCTCGCTCGTGTTGAAGCGCGACGCAGGGGAGAAGGCCCCGGACCTTCCTCGCCGCGCCACCGCGCCTGAGGCAGCTGCGCGTCAGGAAGCACTGAGCCCACGTTCTGCCGCGGTGGCGCTACCCGCGCGCCACGGCCTCGTTAGTCGGCCTGCTGATACCCCACCTGGACGTCCGTGAGCGCGGCAGTTCCAGCCACCCACCGCTCCAGGTCGCGCGGGCGAGTGATCCGAGCGGGAAGCGCCAACGTGCGCAGGGCGCGATCGATCTGATCGACATCGACGACGCCCTCCGAGCAGGCCACGGCAACGACGTTGCCGCGGCGCCCGCTCCGTCCGACCTTCGGATCCTGAATGGACGCTACGAAGGGGAAAACCTCACGCAGGGCAGCGATGTCCTGGCGTGCGTTAGCCGGTCCACCGTGCGCGCAGTTCACCAGGTAGACGCCGCCGGAGCCAAGTGCTGCGCGTGCCCGCTGTGCGCACTCAACGGTGCGCAGTGAATCCGGGGTCACCCCCGATGCGAATGCATCGCGTACCACCACATCGAAGGACCCCTCGCGTGTCTGATCCAGGACTGCACGTCCATCGCCGACGCGAATCCTGACCTTCGGGGCCTTCGGGATGGGAAAGTGCTCGCGCACCCGTTCGGCCAGCAAGCGATCGACCTCGACGGCGACGTGACGAGACTGTGCGTGTGACGCCGACCATGCGCACGCGAGCGCGCAGGCAGCGCCACCCACGTGAAGCGCGCGGAAACGCTCCTGTGATCCCCACAGGGAGGACACGACCGCGTCCATGTGCTGCATGTACTCGAACTCCAGGAAGGTCGGATCGGACGTGTCGACCGCCGACGATTCAACGTCCCCCAGGAAGAGCGTCGCACGCGGACCATCCCACCGGATACGCGCTGAGCCGAAATCCGTGTCGAATGAGATGTCGCGTGACGAAGATGAGCGTGCCATGGTGGACACTGTAATCACGTGGGACACCGACAGGCAGAGGAGGTGACATGTCAAACGCTCCCAGGGACGTGCGCGCGAAGCGCGACTGGGGATCGGACGACTCTGCCACCCCGATCCTCCACGTCGACATGGACTCCTTCTACGCCCAGGTCGAGATGCGCGAGGACCCGAGCCTCGTTGGGCGCCCCATCATCGTCGGCGGCACTTCGGGGCGCGGCGTCGTCACCTCCGCCACCTACGAGGCTCGTGCCCTGGGCGTGCGCGCCGGCATGCCGACCTCTCGCGCTCGTGCACTGTGCCCGAGTGCCGCCTTGATTCCGGGCAACTTCGCTGCCTATCAGCGGTATTCCCGCGAGGTCATGAGGATTCTGGGTACCGTTACTCCCGACCTGGAGCAGGTTTCGATTGACGAGGCTTTTCTGGATGTGTCTGGGGCGAGGCGGCGCCTCGGATCACCTCTTGAGATCGCGACCCTGATCCGCTCTCGCATCCGCGAGAGCGTCGGTTTGCCCGCCTCCGTGGGCATCGCCTCGACCAAGTCGGTGGCGAAGATCGCCTCCTCGCACGCAAAACCCGATGGCCTGCTGCTCATTCCTCATGAGGCCACGGTTGAGTTTTTGCACGGCCTGCCCGTGGGTGCCCTCTGGGGTGTAGGTGGCCGTACCGGCGCGGTTCTCGAGCGCGAGGGGATCGATACGATCGGCGACCTGGCTCACGCGCCCCTTGCCCGTTTGACGAAACTCCTCGGCCTCGCCTCGGCTCACCACCTGCACGACCTCGCCTGGGGTATCGACCCGAGGACTGTCAGCCCCGTGCGCGCCGAAAAGTCAGTTGGCATGGAGCGCACCTTCGAGGACGACGTGTGCTCGCGGGCGCAGATCGAGGAGTTCATCTTGGCGGCCTCCCACGATTGCGCTCGCCGACTACGTGCGGGCGGCGTCGTCGGGTGGACCGTCGCTATCAAGATGCGCGGAGCGGACTTTCATACGATCACGCGTAGCGTGAGCCTCGTGGCCCCCACGGACACCGGGAGAGATATCGCGAGAGCCGCGCGCGAGCTCTTTTCGCGCGAGAACATGCCGATTGGCGGGGTCCGCCTCTTTGGCGTGCGCGTCGAAGGCCTGCAGTCGCGTTCTGGGGGAGTGGCCGTGACTCTGGACCGGGATGAGCGACCGGCTGCTTCGGAACGGGCGATGGATCAGATTCGCACAAGGTTTGGCGCGGGTGCGCTGGCTCCCGCCACGCTGCTCGGTAAGAAGACGCCCGATAGACGCTCCTTCGGTGCGGAGGATCCGGACGCATCCTCTGTTGAGGCTCCCTCGAATCAACGAGGCTCTGCGCGGATAGCTCGGTTGGGTGGCGGTGAGCCACACCAGGGGACCCTCCTGTAGTGCCAGTTCGTCTCCGACATAGTGGACGCGCTAAGCTGTCGGTAACACGCGTGTGAAAGGGGCGGCCAATGGCTCTCACTGAGTATGAGAAGAAGGTTCTCGAGCAGATGGAAGAATCTCTGCGCGAGGAAGATCCGGCGTTGGCCTCGCAGATGTCTGCCCCCGTCTCGGAAGAATCTGACGCCGAGGTGCCCGCGGGACCTCGCGGTCCTCGCCGCATTGCGCTCGGCCTGACCGGGGCCGTCCTCGGAATGGTTGTCCTGGTTGTCGCTGTCTCCCTGGGCTACTCCGCTGTGTCTATCCTCCTGGGGATCGCCGGTTTCTCCCTGACTGTTGCCGGTGTGCTCTATGCGCTCTCTCGGCCAGGTGGTAAAGGGAATGCGGCTGAACGCTCCGCTTCCGGCAAGAAGAACAAGGGCGGCGGATGGGATTCCTTCATTCAGGATCAGGAACGCCGCTGGGATAATCGCAAGGATAACGACTGACGAAGCACACATATTGCTGCCGAAAGCGGGGCGCGCTGGGAGACCGGCGCACCCCGCTTCGTCGTATATCGACTGTGAGTGCGGGCTAAGAGGTTGCGCCGCATCCACCCGCCCGTGGTCCTTACCCTCGTGGGGCAGGGATCGGCGGCCTCGGAGGTGGCGCACGAGGAGGTGTGCGCTGTTTTAGTGTCCTTGGCGTTCTTCCCAGGTGTCGGTGTTGGAGATGAGGAGGTGAGCCAGGGGGAATGGGCCTGCTGTTTCGGTGGTGGTGACCAGGCCGTTGATGGTTTGGGTGTCTCCGGTGAAGGGGTTGGTGGCCGTGCCTGCCCAGGTGGTGGTCAGTGTGATGGTGCGCGTGGCGTTGGGGTAGGGGCCGTCGAATCGGGAGCGCCAGCCGCCCGGTGGGGTGTAGTAGTGGCGGATGAGGGCGGGGTCGGTGTTGGGGTCCATGCCCTTGCGCCAGGGGGTGCCCGGAGAGGTGGTGACGAGGTCTGGGGTGTCGTCTCCCCAGCTCCACTGGTAGTTCGTGGCTGTCAGGGTGATGGTGATGTCGTGGCCCAGCAGGGTGATGGTGTGGGTTTGTGTGGGGTGGGTGGCTGCCACGAGCGTGGGGACGTACTTGTTGGTGTAGGACACGTCGGTGGGGCGCTTGTGCAGGCCTGCGCCGTCGGCGTGGATGGTTGTGGCGGCGTAGTACAAGATGTCGCGTGTGGTGGGCACGTACCCGGCGGGGGCGTTGGTGCCCGTGCGGGAGTAGTGTGCGCACACGAATGGCTTAGACTCGGTGCCGTCAGGCAGTATTTCGGTGTGCGACGTTGTGCCGTCACACAGATCATCATTGGCGTAAGCCAGCGCCGCAGGACCCGCAGAAGTATCAGCTGTGAGCCGACTCTTGTCATCTCCCGGAGTTGAGTTGTTGGACTCCTGGTGTTTCCTAGCTTCCTTAGCTGCCTCAAATGCTTCCAGCTTCACATCGGGGCCGGTTCCTTCACTACGAAAATGTGGGAGTTCAATGGGCTCGTCTTCTGCGTAAGCAGCACAGGGAATGAGGCAGTTCAATAGGCAAACAGGTAGTAGGGACGACATTATGAACTTGGTTAATTTGAATTTACACATTTGGATCCACCGCAGTTCCTTGCGTAACTATCCACCTATTGTCTTGCCATGTCATAAGTAGTGCGAGCACTGTTTCGTATTCTGAGGTGCTCGTACTGACTTTCTGCCCACGGCATGTTGTTCCGTCCGATGACTTGGTTAGAAATGCCACTGAAACCGTATTTGGTGGGACACTGTCTCCATTTGAATCGACTGGATTCACTCGTAACACGTGCACGATGTCCGACCGATTTCCATATGCCCAGCCGTGTGCGTACACATTTCCAATGGCTGCTGCTATTTTCTGATGAAAATCGTCAGATTCATCGGACATATCCTCAAAGGGTTGCGTGTCTCCGGTGTTCCATGCGTAGACCATGAGGGCGAGGTAGTGTTCGGCTGCTGCCTCTGCTCCGCGTTCGGTGTGTTCTTTGGCTTCTTCGGGTAGTTCCGGTTTGGTGTAGGTGTCCGCTGCAAACTCTGCCGGGCGCACCAGGACTCCGTCGGGGCCGATCTGGTAACCGCCCGACATGGCGGGTTCGCTCGACGCTGTGGGCGCGGGGGTTGGCTGCGCTGTGGGGCCTGTGGTGGTGACGGTGGGTGTGTGACCCCAGGGGTGCCACCAGCCCTCATTGACGCCGTTGATGTAGATGGCGAAGAAGCCACCAATCACCAGGGCCACGACTGCGATGCGGATACCCCAATCACCAGCACCTGCACGCATCCAGGAACGAACCCGGGCGCGCGCTCCCCGCGTGTGGGTGGCAGCCCGAGCGGGCGGCTCACGGTCGAGCGAGGACTGCTCGCGGCGCGACCCCGAGCCACGGAAGACCGCAGCGTCGTCCTCGCTATTGGGTCGATCGGACAGGGATGAGTTCTCCATGGTGCGCCCTCCACGGTCAGATGCCTGGTGGTCCACCCCCGCCGTTGGAGGCGGACCCTTACCCGTCAGAATACGCGCAGAACCGACACGAAACACCAAGAATGCTGCACAACCATCACGCACATCCTCCCACCCAAAAGCCAAGAAACGCACAAACGTGCATGAGGTGTTGGGGCTGAGCGTGGTCTTACGTGGATCGTGTGCTGTGAGTTGACGGTGTGGGGTCTTCCTGGTGGGGCGCAGCGGGCAGTGAGTGCATGAGAGGCTGGACTTTGAAACCGATGGCACCACTGTCGGAGGGCAATGCTGGTCGAGTGAAACCATAGGCACCTCCGTCGCGCAATAAACGCCCAAAATACTCCGGTTGTGGCTATCGGTGGTGCCAGGGGTTTCATGCTGGCCTGAGATCGTGTCGACGGTGGTGTCGTTGGTGTCGGTGTGGGTTGCGCGCGTGTCGACGGTGGTGTCGTTGGTGTCGGTGTGGGTTGTGCGCGCCTTGACACTGGTGTCATGGGTATCAGTGTGGGTTGTGTTCGCGTCGATAGTGGGGCTGATGGCCTCGTGCGATCGTGCAAGAGGAGTGGGATGCGGGAGGTGGTGAAGGAACGTCGCCTGTGGTGCTCAAGGGCCTCGCCGGTGCGTGTTCTATGAGGCCTCCGTCGTCCCCCCATGGCCTTTCCTGGGATGCTCAGGGGTCCCGACTGCCCTCCCCGAGGTTCCCCACATGTCACAAGGAACTTCGGCGTCAGATGACGGGGGTCTCCACCCCGCTCCCCGGGGGTCCCCACCCCGCTCCCCGGGGGTCCCCACCTGAACTGCGCCCCGAAACTTGGACGCGTTTAATGGTAGCCGTTATGCGGCTTCCTGTAGGGCCTGATCCCGGTATTCTGCCGGGGTCAGGCCCTTGAGCTTTACTTGGCGTCGTGTTGTATTCCAGTGCGTGATGTAGGTGTCGAGGTCGGCTTTGAAGCTCTCGAAGGTCTGCCAGTCTTGGCCGCGAAAGAAC
>ERZ773072.740-NODE-740-length-17296-cov-5.392669_pt1 | contig 17296 bp, 14 predicted proteins | sample MGYA00580617_ERZ773072 | MGnify/ENA primary metagenome ERZ773072 (study PRJEB29015, sample SAMEA2737970) | human oral metagenome | biome: human oral; feature: human-associated habitat; material: dental | place: China | collected 2122 ...
CCTCCAGAGCGGCTGCGCGACCCCTGAGAAAATCGCACCATAAGCACCAGGAATACCTTTGGATGCGGTATGCGAAATCCTGACTTCAGAGAGGAAGATACACGATTTACATTTCTTCAGAAATTCACCTGACCACCAGCGAACGTCTCGAGATCACCAAGATACATTTCACCGCCGCTTCGAGGACTTCTTGATGTCCCATGCATCTTGACGTATCGATGAATCCCTGCCTCTCGCCTTCCTGAACCTGAATTCCCGCCCCGAGGAGGATCTCCACCCCAGGATGGGCTGGGGTGGTCGAGGGGCTCCGAATCCACCTGGCCGGACACATCGTCGTCCACCACCACGCCCATGGTGACCACGCCTGGCTGGAATTGCAGCGGGGTTGCCGGGACAACCCGAACCGCCCCATCCCGGAATTGTTCCTCGAGGAACAGCCCACGATGCGCTTAGACTGTCAGGTTCCAGGAGGCTCCACCAGGCCCACCTCGAATGCCCGCAACGCCACGGCGAGTCGTGAATCAACCCCGAGCTTTTCCATGATGGTCGACAAGTAGGACTTCACCGTTGCCTCGGACAGGTGCAGAGAGCGGGCAATCTGCCGATTGGAGGATGCACGGCATACCTCTCGCACCACAGAGATCTCCCTCTCGGTCAACCCCAGATCCAGCGGCGGGGATGGCGTGGCCTGCTCGTCCTCATAGTTCGCCATCACACGCTCGAGAAGCCGCTGAGTCGGCTTCGGCGCCACGACGCGACCGCCACCGGCCGCCACCCTGATGGAATCGATCAGGGCCTGCGGATCGATGTCCTTGAGAAGAAAACCGGAGGCTCCGGCCGCCAGCGCACCGAGCAGATAGGAATCCTCATCAAAGGTCGTCAGAACGAGTACGGGCAGATCCGGCGACACCTCCTTGATGCGCGCAGTGGCCTCGATGCCGTCCAGGCCCGGCATGTGAACATCCATGATCACAAGATCCAGCTCCCCTGCTTCCACCGCGCGGATCACCTGGGATGCGTCATCGGTGGACAGGACGATCTGCAGATCCGGAGCCGTCATGAGATAGTTTGTCAGCGCCGAACGCACCATCAGATCGTCATCAACCAAAGCAAGTCGTAAAACACCGGTCATAATCACGGCCTCCCTCCCTAGGCACCCATACCCGAGCAATATAAAATTTCAATCACTTGAAAGTTTCCGTGGACAGCTGTCACCTGTCTCAGCTATTCACAGTTAACCGTAGCGCCTTGGTTGATCGAGCGGTATTACCGCACCCGCTGGGCACTGTGCAGCAGGATACGTGATTAGCGACGCCGATTGTCGCGGTGCCGCACATCAGAGTGGTTGGCGGGAATAGTGGCCAAATCCAGATCGGCGCACTGACACTGGGTGAAGCATCTGCAATTTCGATGGAGCTGGAGCATCCGGATCGTATTGAACGTGCCGGCTGACCACACAGACGTTCTCCACTCCGCGCTCAGCAACCTCCCCCTACCAATCGAAATCCACCCCGCAGCTCGAACTCTTCATGCGTCGAGGCGGGAGAGCTGGTTTCCCGTCGTGGGAATACTAACATGCGTGACCCAATGGGCACCCATAGCACGGGCCGTCAACGTGCCCCCCTGGCTCTCGGTGAGTTCCGACATGCCGACGACACCGAGCCGGACTCGCTCCCGATCAGGTTCTGCCTCACCCAGCAAGTTGGAGCACATCAGGTTGATGGTCGACCCGCTGTTCTCAAGCATGAGGGTGACCTCAGATCCCGGCTTGCCGTGACGCAGGACATTGTTGACAATCTCGACAACGAGACGCCCCAAAGTGGCCAGTACTTGTGGAGAAACGTCGGTCAGCATGACATCGGTCGTGGAGCGAACTGCGAACCCGGCCTGCTCCAAGCGAATCTGTTCCCCGTTGAGTCTTGCTCGGAACCATGCCGCATCGACCGACGGCGCCTCCGGAAGCAGGTCATTCTCCCGGAGTGAGGTCAGCGTTTTTCGAAGAGTTCGCGTCGCTTCTCTTCCGGTGTCGGCGATGAACTGGAAATCTTGCCGAGACTGCTCATCGAGCCCCTCCCGCAGCAATGCCTGGTTGGCCCGCATCACCATGCTCGTGGTGGCGTGTACGGCCGTGTCATGGAGGTCCCGGCTGAGCGCACGACGGAACAACTCATTCTTGGCCTTCATTTCCTCCTTGACGCGTATCGCAGCTCCCCAGTAACGCCCCGCAAGCATTCCGACAAATCCGGGGGCCCCGAACAGTACGAGCAGAATAGGCACTCGTCCGCAGAGAGCAAGTGGCCTCAGCAAGCCCACGCGCCACTCCAGCAAGAGCGCCAAAGAGAGCTGCCCGAGCACCACCCATACGAGAGGGCGCAACCCGAGTTGCGCACCCACCGTGACCGGAATCCACAGCAGGAGCACATAGAGGCCGGATACCACGTTGTCCGGGGAAACAGCATTCAGCAGCAAGGCCGCCACGATGAAACCAGCTGCTACCACGGGGTATCGCACCGAAACGATCGCTGCCACCGCAGCCAAAACCACGGCCAAACCCCCGTATACATCGACGATGCTCGTGTTGCCGCCCATGAAGATGGCCAGGAAAAGGAGCATCACGGCCCAGCCCAACCACACTGGCATGAAAGCAGGCAACCGCGCGGGGAAGAGGAGACGCATGACGACATGCTACACCCCCAAAAGTTGGGGCTGATTCCTATCTTTATTGGGGGGTGCACCAAGTCGCGAGCTCACGTAATATGCCAATGTCAAAAGGACTCCGGAAACGGAAGCACCGCGCCACCGCGAAAGGCAAAACGAATGAAAAAAAGCATCATAGTCGCCACCGCCATGCTCGCCATAAACCCCCTCGGATATCAAGCTCCACAGGAGACCACCCACAACCCGGACAACAGCATCGCGATGAGCACAGCGAAAAACAAGTCCCAGAGGATTTTGTGCACACTTTTCCCTTGCAAATTGTGGTGGTGGTGAAAACGGTACTGCACTCGCGCTGCGACCGACTCCTTCAATGAGTCGGCCGCTTTCTCATGTACAGCGCACCATCTACTTTCTATGGGACCCACCACCGCCTTTCTCCGGCGACAACAACCATCCATCGACGGTTTGCGAACACCCTCCGACCTCCTAGGTTCGAAACATCGAGGAAATACCTCGAAATATCATCCGGAAGGAACGGAAATGACCAACGATCGCAAGAAGGATCTCTTCTCCGCCGACATCCCGCTCGCCTCCGAACTGTCCGAGTCCGGCATCAATCAGACCGCCGGCGGCAAGGCTGACGCATTTTACTCCAAGATCCGCACCGCAGGGTGGGTTTGCACCGTCAGCAGGGAATGCTGGCTCTGTTGGCGGTGAGCCGAGAGGGAGCGCTCGCAGCCGAAACGCCGAGAAAGAGACTTTTCTCGCCCCGCGAACGTCGAACCGCGAGCATTCCCACGTCCGATGATTGAAACAAGCTGGCGGCAGGTCACACTCCTGTTGACCTGCCGCCAGTCTCGGCGCTCATGATTATTCACAAAGGAGCACACTCCCATGACCGCACTCCCTACACCAACCACCACGAATACGCAGGACTCGATGCTGTTTCAGCCGATTCTCCAGGGCTGGCGCCGGGGCCACGACCTATCCGTCGAGACACACGGCCACTTCGCGCCCGGCGTTGCCGAGGCCACGTTGGAGCGCTGGCAGCTCGAGGCACTGTTCAGGCTGCACCTGCGGGCGCTGGTCTGTCACATAGGACTGCTCTCACGTGAGTCCGCTTTGCCGGGCGCCACCCCTGAGGAACGCTATCGCTCCTACTGCGACGCTTTCTTCGCGAATCACAGTTCCGAGTTCGATGACTGCTTCGCACCACTGGTATCGCTGCGTCCGGTGGTCCTGGACCAGCACACCGCAGCGCTGGAAGAGTTGGGTGCCGCGCTGAGCGCCGATCGGAACGACCTGGAACGGCATTTCGGCATTCCACGCACTTCCATGGTGACGCACGTGGACAGTGGGGGCGACACCCATGACGGTGCACGTCGGGTCTGCATTCTCACATTCGACAACGGACAGCGATTGGTCTACAAACCTCGTCCGGTGAGCGGCGAAACAGGATGGGAAAAGCTGGCCGCATGGTTGGGTCAGGAATCACCTTTTGCGCTGCCCGCCGCTCATGCACTCAATCGCGGCGCCCACGGCTGGGTGGAATACGTACCCGCTCTACCTTCCGCGCAGGAGGGAAAGCTGCTGAACAAGCCCGATTTTCTGCACCGCTGCGGGATCCTGGTCGCAATCATGCACGCCTTGAACGCCAAGGACATGCACCGCGAGAACCTCCGCATCACCGAGACCGGTCCATTGCCCGTTGACCTGGAGACCATTCTGCATGTCTCGCAGCCTGCTGGATCCACCCGCACCGCCGATGACGCATGGGTGGAGCTGGGCGCCTCCGTCAGCTCCAACGGGCTACTGCCGACCGCCATAGCCAACCCGGCCGCTGCGGGCGAGGGCTGGACCGATATCGGTTTCCTCGCCACCGAGGCCGGGGGAGGAAGTTCCCACCGTTTTCTCGCGGTGCTGAATCCCTTCCGGGACGACATGCGCCTGTCATTCGAGTCCGAGGAAAATTGGGAACACCCCTACGAGAATCGCAGCAAGGAGGACGCGGTCGCAGCCGCAGCGGCCGTGGCAAACGGTTTCGAGGAGGCTTACCGGTGGCTCACCGCGCATCGCGAGGAATTTACGAAAGCCGTCACTGAGGCCTTCGCTGGCGCACGTCTTCGGTATCTGAACGGGCACACCCAGGACTACACAAACGTGCTTCGGCTGTCCTGCGCGGCCGAGGCAATGGCCGATGTCACCGCGCGAACCGACCGTCTCAAGCAGATCACGAACCTCGCCGAAAACCCTGATGCACTGCTCACGGAAGCCGAGATCTCACAACTGTGGTTCGGTCACATCCCCATGTTCATGATGGACGTCGAAGCCACCACTGTGCTGAGCGCCGAAGGACATACGCTGACGAATGCGGCACACAGCCCGCTGGACGCAGCCCGAAACAAGATAGCTGCACTGGGTGATGATGATCTACGCCAACAGCTCGACCTGATCTGGGCATCCTTCATTGCGCTGCACCCCGACAATCACCTCGCGCAATCCCTCACGACATCAGCGCCACTGCTCCGGAAAACAAGTGGGCTGCACCAGCTTGCGCACGACCTCGCGGACGATCTCGTCCACCGGGCTCGTCCTGATGGGTCTCCACGTCATGCCCCCAGCTGGGTCGGCCCAGTGCCGTCCACAAGCATAGTGCGTCCCTGGGCCGCCGGAGTGCTCGGATTCGATCTGTACAGCGGGCGCACCGGAGTCGGACTCGCCTTGGCCCAGGCCGCGGTGGTGCTGGATCATCCCGGTGCCCGGCGCGTTGCTGAACAGATCTTCGAGGCGTGCGCAACATCACTGGCGACCGAACCAGAGGCCCTGACAGACATCATGGGGGCCGGTTGCTGGCCCGGGTCGGCAGGTCTGCCGTTCGCGCTGGCCCGAGCAGGGATGCTCCTTGATCGCGAGAACTGGCGAAAAGTCGCCCAGGAATTCGTGACGCACCTCCCGGTTCCGGAAGGGCTCGACATCATCGACGGACTTGCCGGTGACCTGCTGGCCCGCGCCGGGTCACATGCCATCGAGGCAACGGACGGAACCCGTTTGCTCCACGCGGTACTCACGGCCCCAGCCGACGATGCGACCCTGACGCACAGCGGCTACGCCCATGGTGTCGCCGGCACCCTCCACGCACTTGCCGTTTCTCTGCTCCCCGACACCGAGATCGCCCCCGCGGTAACCCGCCTGCTGGAGTGCCTTGAGGCTCTGCGCACCCCAGATTCACAGGCCTGGCTCTCGTCGACCCTCCCAGACTCGGGCGTCGCGACCGCGTGGTGCCACGGGGGAGCAGGCATCGCTCTTGGTGTCGCGGCTGCTCACGCTGCCCGACCCGGTCTGATACCCACGACACTCGTCGACGCGGCCGTAGCCACCATGGCCTCGGACGGGTTCGGACGCAACCTCACCTTGTGCCACGGCGATTCGGGCAACTGGGCCATCGCCTCGTGGATCGCCCGGCATCTCGGCCATGAACGGGCAGCCGACGCAGTTGCCGACGGGGAGAAGGCCCTCACAGCGGACGTCCTGCGTGCCCAACTCGGCGATCGCCGAAACCGCAACTCGTTGAATGACTCCCTGATGGTCGGGCGTTCCGGGGTCCTGCTTCACCTGACCACCCGGCTCGACCCCACACTGGGATCGGAACCCCTCACCCCGCCATCCCCACTCGCCCTTGGAGATCCGCGATGAAACGACGTGTTCCCGTCACGACCCAGGTGGCGTCCACCGAATGCGGCGTCTGCTGCGTGGCATCGCTGCTGGCCGTTTACGGTCGCCAGGAATCCATAACCGAGCTGCGCACGGACCTCGAGGTCGGGCGCGACGGCGCAACGGTTGGCCAGCTCGCCGAACTGCTGGGCAAACGCGGCATGCAGGTGCGCATGCTCGAGGCAGTCAGCGTCGAGCCGCTGAAGGTGTTCGATGTTCCTGTCATCATCTTCTGGCAGGGCTACCACTTCGTGGTGCTGGAACGCATCACCCGAAGTGGAGCCATCCTGATGGATCCGGCCATGGGGCGTCGCAGAATCAGCTGGGACGAACTCGAAGAGGGTTTCAGTGGGATCATCCTGTTGGCCGCCCCGGGAGATGATTTTCAACCCCAACGGCGCGCCCTGCTGTCCGAATGGCGCAGTTTCCCCTTGATACCACAAGGGGTTGGCCGCACCCTGACGTTCTCCGTGGTCTTGGCCGTCATCGGATACCTCGTCACGGCGACAATGCCATTCGCCACCCAATGGGTGGTCGACAGCGTCGCTCAGCCGAACGCGGGCGACCGACTCTGGAGCATGCTGGCCGCGGCACCGGCAGCAGTTCTGCTCTACTTCGGTCTTCAAACACTACGAACGCTCTTGCTGTCCCGCACCATGATGCTCGTAGGCGGCCACCTGATGGAAACCGTCTTCCGTCACTTGTTGCGGCTGCCCTACAAGTTCTTCTCCACCCGCCAGGTCGGCGACCTGCTCTACCGGATGGGAAGCGTCAACTCCGTGCGCGATCTGCTGTCGACACGCATCGTCAGTGGGGTGCTCGATATGGGTATCGCCACCGTCATGATCGGCTACGTGTTCTGGGTTTCTCCCCTGCTCGGCGGCATCACCGCGGGAGCGTTCACTCTCTGCCTGCTGCTTCTCATGGCCACGCAGCGACCTCTGTCCGAGGCCATGGACACCGAGATCGCGCATCTCAGCAAGAGCCAGACCATCGAGTACGACGCGATCTCCTCGATAGCCGCCATCAAAATGGGCGGATACCACGATGAGTTCTTCGCCCGTTGGAAAGAAAGCTATGACGCCTCCCTGTCGGCCATGCGCCGTCGCATGCTGCTGCAGGATGGCCTCATCGGCGGCGCACTGGGTGCCACGCAGGTTTTCGGACCACTCGCGCTGGTGACCGTCGGCATGGTCCTTACACTGGATGGTGTCGTCAGCATAGGTGCGGCCGTCGCAGTCCAAGGAGTAGGTGCTTTATTGCTCGGCCTGAGCACCACGATTTCCGGCAGTTGGAACGAATTCATCCAGGCATGCCGCCTGATGCGTCGCGTACTCGACATCACCAAGACCGCTCCGGAGAAGTCCGGTGAACGGGCGGATGAACTGATACTGCCCACCATAGACATCGAAAGCGTTGACTTCGCATATCAGGGGGCCACCGAACGAGTGCTCAAGGACGTAACCCTGCACGTAGCGCCCGGCGAGAAAGTGGCGATCGTGGGAGCTTCCGGCTCGGGCAAGAGCAGCCTCGCGCTGCTGATGGCGGCCCTGCATTCACCGACTGGAGGGCACATCAAGGTTGGCGGCACCGATGTGAGCGAGTGGGACCTCGACCGGCTGCGTCAACACATCGGGTATGTGCCGCAGGACGTACGACTTCATGACGCCTCCATCGTCGACAACCTGCGTCTGGGTACGCAACTCAGCAAAGAAGAGACCATCGAACGATGCCGGCGCCTGTCATTCCTCGATTTCCTCAAAAAATTACCGATGGGTTTCGAGACGATGGTCAGCGAGCAGGGAGCCAATTTTTCAGGCGGCCAGCGTCAACGCATCGCCATCGCACGGGCATTGCTGCGCAACCCGAGGATCGTCGTGTTCGACGAGGCCACCAGTGCCCTCGACACGGTGACCGAACAGGTCGTCACCGAGCATCTCTCCCGCTTGGGGTGCACGCAGATCATTCTGGCCCACCGGCTCACCACCATCCGTGCCTGCGACCGCATCCACGTCCTCGACAACGGACAAATTGTCGAATCAGGCACCCACGACGACCTGATCAGGGCGGGAGGGCACTTCGCTGCTCTCTACAACGCCGATCAGCAGGACGACACCACCCAACAGGGGAAAGCCCCCCATGCCGCATAACGACCATCCCTGACCCTGGCCGACACCCCACCTCACCTCAGGTGACCAGATCGTCTACACACCACGTTCCCTCGTTCTCACTGAGCGGCTCGACACAGATCTTCCGCACGCCTTGGCCGGGCGCGTGCGTGCCGCTCTCCGCATCGCGTGACGGCCACAGCGGACAGGCGCATGACCCTGCAAGGCCGACCTCGGCCGTGCGGACTGCACACACTTCTGCGCCACCGGAGACGACCGGAAGACAAGCGTTTTGACGGGGTGGTGCCAGGGTGTGCCCCGACCACGGTTCAGGTCAGTTCCACGACTGCCGGGCCCGGGCGGTCCTCGGCGCAGGTCAGGATCCCATCCTCCAGAGATGCCCACTCCGGGGTCAGCAGCCTTCCTGCCGGGATGGCGACGGGGACATCGGCGTCGATGAACAGCAGGCGGGAATCCCCGGCGCGACCCAGCCGCGTCCAGGCGCCCTCGACCTCCAGTTCGCCGTCGGCGACGAGGTCGGGCAGCCACCTGCCCGCGACCCGCATCCAGCGCCCGATGCCGCGGAGGATCTCCGACTGCCATCCGGGTAGTGTCCCGTCGGCCTTCGGACCCACGCCCAGCAGCATCCGACCGCCCCGCCACACGATGTCGACGAGGTGTTTCATCAGCTCCAGCGAGGTCATGGCGTGTTCGGGGCCCTCGACGGAGTTGTACCCGAAGGACAACCCCACCCCTCGGCAGTGCTCCCACACCGCGGCGTTCTCGCACTGCTGGAGGTGTTTGTACTCGCTGGTGGCGTAGTCCTGGTGGGGCACCTGCCAGCGGTCGTTGACCAGGCCCTCCGGGTTGGCGGCGTAGTACTCCTCGAACACGGTGCCGACGCCGTCGGGTCCGAAGTCCTTGCCGGCGTCCGGCCAGTTGATGTCGTTCCACAGCACGTCGGGGTTGTAGCGGGCGATGAGGTCCCGCAGGTGCCCGGCGGCATAGGACGCGTAGCCCTGGTCGACGGGACGTTCGGTCAGGTCCCAGTCGTCGCGCAGCCCGATCGGCTCCGTCGGTGCGGCGTGCCAGTCCAGGCCACCCGAGTAGTAGGCACCGAAACGCATCCCGGCGCGCCGCGCGGCATCGGCCCACTCCCCCACCAGGTCACGCCCGGGTCCGCGGCGCACGGTGTTGCGGTCCCCGGTGCCGGGCGCGTCCCACAGGCACACGCCATCGTGGTGTTTCGTGGTGACCATCACATAAGATCCCCCAGCCGCCACCAGCTCGGCGACGACCGCGTCGGCGTCAAACCTCTCGGCCCGCCAGGCGTCGAGGAAGTCGTCGTAGTCGCAGCCGCCGTGCACCTCGGCGTGGTGCCGCTGCGCGGGGCTGCCCTCCAACCGGATGGTGTTGTGGTACCACTCGGCGTAGGGGTTGTGCCGGAACCACTCGGTCGGCGGGATCTCGCCGAGTTCCGCGACGGGCTCCCCCCACGCGGGCACCGAGTACGGCCCCCAGTGGATGAAGAATCCGAGCTTGGCGCGCCGGAACCATTCCGGGGTGGGGCGTGCGAGCGCCTTCCAGCGTTCGGCGTCGCGTTCGAATCGTGCCTCCAGGTCAGCGACCACCGAATCCTCCTATGTTGAGGCCCTTCGCCAGTTGTTTCTGCATCGCCACCACGATCACGAGGCTGGCGAGCACCGCGATCGTGGACGCCGCCATCAGCGGCCCCCAGTCCGTGCCGCGTTCACCGGTGAACATGGACAGGCCGAGCTGCAGCGGAGCCTTGTCCGTGCTGTTGATGATGATCAGCGGCCACAGGAAGGCGTTCCAGTAGTCGATGAAGGCGAACGCCGCCACCACCGCGATGGGGCCGCGCAGCAGCGGGATGATCACGTGGAACAGGATCTTCACCTGACCCGCGCCGTCGATCCGGGCTGCCTCCTCGTAGTCGCCGGGCAGCGACAGCAGGAACTGCCGCAGCATGAAGGTGCCGAAGGCCCCGAAGGCGAAGGGCAGGACAATCGCCGGGTAGGAGTCGACGAGCCCAAAGGCGTCGGCCCCCAGGAACAGGGGAATGACGAGCACCTCGATGGGCAGCACCAGGGTGGCGATGAACACCGAGAACAGGGCGGAGCGCCCGGGGAACTCCAGGCGCGCGAAGGCGTAGGCGTTCAGCACGGAGACCACCACGGTGATGAGGGTCCCGACGAGCGCGTAGGCGAAGGTGTTGACCAGGATCTGTCCGAACGGGATGGAGCTGAAGGCCTCCGCGAAGTTGTCCCAGCGCACCACGTCGCCGAGCAGGGCGGCCCCGGTGGACAGCACCTGGTTGCTCGGTTTCAGCGCGGAGAAGAGCATCCACACGAAGGGCGAGACGAACCCCACGGCCACGACCACCAGCAGCGTCTTCGAGACGATCTTCCCCCAGCGGCGGGGGCGGTTCTTCTCAGGAGTCATAGTTCACCCACCTCTTCTGGCCAACGAACTGCAGCGCCGTGACCAGCATCACCAGCACGAACAGCACCCACGCCAGCGAGGACGCCAGGCCGAGTTTGTCGTAGGAGAAGGCGCTGCGGTACAGGTACAGCACCAGGGTGTTGGTGGATTCACCCGGCCCGCCCTTGGTCAGCATGAACGGCTGGGTGAACACCTTGAAGGCCCCGATCACCGTCATCACGGAGGCGAAGAACAGCGACGGCGAGAGCATCGGGAAGGTGACCCGCCAGAACCGGCTCCACGCGGTGGTGCCGTCGATCTTGGAGGCCTCCATGATCGCGGGGTTGATGTTGTTCAGGCCCGCGGCCAGCACGACGATGTTGTAGCCGACCGCCTGCCACAGCGACATCATGATCAGCGAGACCATCGCCCAGGTCGGGTGCCCCAGCCAGGAGGGTCCCGTGATGCCGATGGCCGCCAGCATCCCGTTGATCACGCCCTGGTCGTCGAGCATGACCCGCCAGATGAGGGCGTTGGCCACCATGGGGGTGACGACGGGGATGAAAAACAGCACCCGGAAGAACGGGGCCCAGTCGGGCAGCGAATGCAACCAGACCGCGATGCCCGTCGAGACCACGAGGTTCACGGCTGTGTAGCCGATCGCGAACACCAGGGTGTTGCCCAGCACCGTGTAGAACGCCGGGTCCTCACCGGAGAGCAACCGCGCGTAGTTTTCCACACCGACGAACTCGGGGTCCCCGTAGAGGGGCCAGTTGTGGAGGCTGATCGCGATGGAGGCGATCAGCGGGATCACGATGAAGATCAGGAAGCCGCTCATGCCCGGAGCGAGGTGGAAGAAGGCCAGCAACCGCTGGTTGACGCCGGGTTTGCGGGCCTTCCTCACCGTGCTTCGGGGCGACGGCGTGGCCGTCGTCATGGGATCAGTTCACCGACTTCTCGATGGTTCCCAGGATGTCCTCGGCGGTGCGGGTGCCTCGGGCGCCCTCCGGGGAGTACTGGGTGAACTGGGTCACCACCTGGTTCCAGGCAGGGGTGGTCACCAGCGGCTGCCCATTGGCGAGGAGAGTCTTCATGACCTCGGCGTCCTGCGCGGGTTTGCCCTCGGCCCAGCCCGACAGCGCGGAGTCGATGGAGGGGACGGTGCCGCGGTGCTTGCCGACGTAGGCCACGACCTCGGGGGTAGTCATCTTCATGATGTTCTGGAAGGCGGCCTTCTTGTCGGGACATTTCGCGGAGATGCCGAAACCGGAGCCCTGGATCATGCCGACGGGTTTGCCGCTCTTCGAGGGGACGACGGCCACCCCGACCTCATTCTCCATTCCCTCGCGGATCGTCGAGTAGAACCAGGGGCCCTCGATCACCATGGCCACCTTCTTGGCCTGGAAGCCCTGCATGGGCACGTCGGTGGTGTCGGCGGGGTTGGGGGCGGCGGCGACGTTCTCCTTGCCGACCAGGTCGAAGGTCTGCTGGATGTCGGCGCCGAAGCCCGGGTCGGTGATGTTCAGTTTGCCGTCCTTGACGGGCACGTTGCCGTTGGCGAAGGCGAACGGCAGGTAGGGGTAGCTGATGTCAGGGGCGACGGCGAAGCCCTGCACACCATCCTTGGTCAGCGCCTTGGCGTCGGAGAGGAACTGCTCGTAGGTGTAGTCAGTGCCTGGTTCTTTCAACCCGGCTTGGGCGAACATGGTCTTGTTGTAGAACAGCACCATCGGTTCGGCGTCGTAGGGGATGGCGCGGACCTTCCCGTCGACCGTCATGCCCTGCATCATGGCCTGGTTGTACCGGGTCAGGTCGAGGCCGGCTTCCTTGGCGAGGTCGTCGAGCGGGGTGAGGAGTTCACCGAGCTCCTGAGCGCGGGCGGCCTGTGTGGTGACGATGCAGGGCGCGTCAGCCGACGACATGCGGGTCTTGATCTTGGTCCAGTAGTCCTGGAAGCTGGGGCCCTCGATGTCGAGCTTGAAGTTGGAATCGGTTTCCTGGACGCCCTTGACGAAGGTGTCCCACTGGGCGCGGTCGGATTCGTTGGACACCCAGGTGTACATCTTGCTCGCCTGCGCGCTCTTGTCCTTGGAGCCTCCTGAGCAGGCCCCGAGCCCGAGGGCCAGGGTGGCACACAGCAGCGCGGCTGCTGCACGGCGGTACTTCATACGAACTCCTTTGTCGTAATCGCTCGGTCTCCGGAACGGCAGGCTGCTGCGTCTCGTCCGAGTGCCCGAAGTTAGCGTTAACATCAGAGATTGTAGGCTCCCGGACGGGATTTGTCACAACGTTTCCAAGCGACCCGATGCCACACCCACCGACTCCACGCCGGTTGGCGCCTGCTGGCGCCGGTCGGCTCGGCTCATAGACTAAGCAGCCGCCCGGCCCGCTGAGGTCCTGTTCGTCAGCACCAGGGGACCCCCGCAGCACCCCCTGGTTCTGACGCGACCTGTTCCGGACTGCCGCGGAGCCGCAGACCTTCTCAGACCACGAGTTCTCGGAGGCGTTGCGCGTGGTTCTCAAGCACCTCGCAGACGGCCTCAGTGAGGTCGTCGTCCGGCACGGCGGACTCGCGGGTCAGCAGCACGGCAGCGACCGCGCGTCGCAGGACGTCGATGTGGTCACCGTGGCTACCGCCGACGGCACCGCGTGTCCGCGTGACGAAATAACCGACGAACAGGAATTCGAGCGCGGCCGTCACATCATCGAGCGACCAGTCGGCGCGGACCAGGTCGCGGTCGCGCCAGAGCCGCAGCAGCGTCCCGATGAGCGCGGGGATTCCGTTCTCGACGACGATCGCGTGGGAGCGCGGGTCGTCGAGCAACGCCCCGAGCACGTCGTTGTCCGTGACCTGCAGGGCGCGCACGAGCGGACGCGCCAGCCAGGCGTCCGCGATGGCTGGGCACAGCCGATCGGCCATCGCGAGGCCGGGGGTGGCGCGCACCCGGTCGGCGAGGTCCGCGAGCACGCCGGCGAGGCTGTCGACGAGTAGTTCAAGGAAGAGGTCCTCCTTCGTACGCCAGTAGAGATAGGCCGTGCCCTTGCCGACGCGGGCGCGTTGGGCGACGGCGGCCATCGTGACCCCCTTGAATCCTTGTTTGAGGATCAGCTCCTCCGCGGCGGTCAGGATCTTGGCGGCCTTGCCGGTTCGGCGTGCGACGATCGTCGAGGTCATGGTGCACCACCTCAGGAGGGCAGGGCGGCGAGGTCGCCGTTGCGCAGCCGGAAATGCTTCGACCTGGTCATGAGCGTGGTCAGCATCGGGATCTTCATCATGAATCGCCGCAGCCCGATGGAACGGACCTGCCTGCGTTGTTCGTCCGGCGTGGTCTGGACGAATAGGGAACGCATCAGAAGCGCCGACCGCTGAAAAACGTCGATGGCCGGGCACAGCTGCCTCTCCCAGGCCACGAGCGCACCCTCCACGTCGCCGGGATGCCTGGCGAGCATGATGTCGAGCGCGTCCGCACCCGCGAGCCCGGAGGTCGCACCCATGCCGGAGTACAGGGTGGGGCACCAGGCGGCGTCCCCTAGCAGCACGACCCGGTCGCCGTGCCAGCGGTCGACCCTGACCTGCTCGACCGAGTCGAACAGGAACTCGTCGGTTTGTTCGAGGTGCCGGATGGCGGTCTCCATGAGATCGCCCAGGGGCTCGGGGCCGTAGACCTCGCGCAGCCGTTGCGCCACTCCGGCCTGGCGGGCCCGGGCCTTTTCGGCGTCGACGTCGTCGACCTTGTAGGAGAACAGGACGGTGGGGCGTGATCGGCGAAGGAGAACACCCAGAAGGCACGTCCCTGCTCGGAGAGGATCGCGCCCTCCTGCTGCTGAAGGCCCGGCAGAGGGGCGGGCAGCTCGAACGCGCAGATCATGAACCCGAGCCGGTCGAGGTAGTTCTCGTTCGGCCCCCACACCAGCTGCCGGACCGTGGAGCGGATACCGTCCGCGCCGACGACCAGGTCGAACCGCTGCGTCGTCAGCTCCCCGGTGAGCGTGTTCTTCAACGTCACCGAGGCACCGTCGGCGTCCTGCACGATCGCCGTCGGGGTGGTCGCGAACCGGACCTCGGTGTCCTCGGGGAGGGAGTCGAAAGCGGCTCGTTCGATGCCGCCGCGCAGCATCATCCACGGTCCGCCGGGGATGTCTTGGAATCCGAGCCCGGGCTTGCGGTTGCCCGCGCGGTCGATCAGGTGGGTGTGCGACCGGGAGGGGATCCGGTTGAGCCGGACCGTGAGCCCCTGGGCGAACAGTCCGAGTCGAAACCATCTCACGCATGTCTGGGGACCCGTGGTCAGGTCCACCTCCCAGCCACCAGGATGGTTTCGACACAGCCGCTCGCTAGCGCTCACGAGCTGGCTCAATCAGCTGCCCACAAGCCGGCCCAGCCGAACCGCGAACGCCCCCTTCCCGAAGCCGGTTGAGCCGGACCTCGAGGAACGAGCAGTCCGTGTCGAAACCACCCCACAGATATCTAGTGACTTATGGTCGGGAGCTCACGTACCACACAGACTGGCTTCCAAGGCGTCGTCGATCGACTGCTCGGCTTTCTGCGCCTGAGCGGACCCATCCTCGCTGCTGATGTCTGCGAAGGTATGTGGCGGCGCGGTCACCACAATGGTGAGGGCGCTGCCATCAGGACCGACCATGTTCCGGGTTCGGTAGCCAGGGATAGTGCCACCATACTGCCACCCGGTGCCGCAGCTCAACGACGTGGAAATCAATCCCAAGCCATGGTTGTAGCTGCTATCAGAATCCATAGGGACGGTTTTCTTCATCTCTGCGAGACTCTCCGCCGAAACCAGGGTACCGTCGAGGGTCTTCTGCATGAACATATTGAGCTCACCCGGAGTGGAAATCGCAGCCCCAGCAGCCCAGGCCCACGACGGGTCCATGTCGGTGATGTCGCGCCACTGCTCACCAGGAGCATTGCGATGATAGCCCTTCGGATGATCACCATGAATACTGCGATCCCCCGGGACGGGCAGGTACGTGTGTGCCAGGCCGAGCGGCTTGGCAATACGCTGATCGATCTGCTCGACAAGGGTGCGTTTGGTGACCTTCTCGACCAACAAACCGAGAGCGATGTAGTTGGTGCTGCTGTAGGCGAACTTAGCCCCGGGCTCAAACTGAGCCGGTTTAGCCAACGCCACATCGAGCAGATCCCGCGGCGAATAATAGTCATTCCGGACCTCGAAGATATTCGTCGTCTCCCCCATCACCGTGTCGGTGTACTCGGGCAGCCCGGAGGTGTGCTGAAGCAGCTGACGCACCGTGATCTTCGAGCCATCAATACCCTCCCCCTTCAACAACCCAGGCAGATAGGTATCGACGGGCTCATCGAGAGCGACCTTGCCCTCCTCCACCAACTGCATGACGATCACCGCAACCATGGTCTTGGTATTCGACCCAATCCGCACCTCGCCATCAAGCGGCGGCGCCTGACCAGTCTCCACATCCCCCTTCCCCAACGCGACACCCACCGTGCTACCAGACGTATCAGTACGAGTAGCCAACACGCCCGGATAGCCGACATCCACGATAGGCTGCATCCGGGCCGCCAAGAGCTCCTCAGCAGTCGACGCAGACGCCGGCCCACTGACCCCGAGGGCCGTGGCCGCGAGTCCGACAGCCACCCCCGCTGCGAGCGTCCGTACCGATCGGGTACTGTAACGGCGTCGTGATCTGGTGTTGTTGATCGTTGTATCCATAACATCCACCCTCCCAGCCCTCAACCACCAGCACCATCCAGCCAGCTGGCCACTTCGGTGTCGGGCCATCACCACAGGGAAACCCCCGAACACACACGGGGTTCGCTCCGTTGCTTCCCTAGTCCGTCGAAACCATTCCTTCCACACGCTGGTTGAGCCGGACCGCGAGCCCCTAGGCGAGCAGTCCGTGTCGAAACCACCGTACGCATATCCGGAGACTGGTGATCAGGTCTGCTTCCCAGCCGCCAGATGGTTTCGACGCAGCCGCTCGCTAACGCTCACGAGCTGGCTCAGCCAGCTTCAAACGAGCCGACTGGGCGACCTGACCTTGTGCGATGAGCCTCAATTTTTCGTCGAGCCCCTCCCCAACCGTCCTCGGAACGCCTAGGCTGGAGATCCCGCAGAGTAGCTGGAAAGGCTCCGCGCATGGAGATCAACAAGCACCCGACAAGCAGCAGCCCGGCCCCCGAGGAACCGAGTCTGCGCGACGTGATCAGGGCTATCGACGGCCTGGCATCGAGGGTGGACATGGTCATCTCTCACCTGGAGAAGCTGGAGCCCGGCCCCCGGAAAGCGCCACAGGAGACCGCGTCGCCGGTCTCCCCTGCCGCGCCAAAACCAACTGTGTCTCCGCCAGCAACGAAACCCCGCCCCACCGCCACCGGCCCGACC
>ERZ773072.743-NODE-743-length-17264-cov-5.560986_pt1 | contig 17264 bp, 10 predicted proteins | sample MGYA00580617_ERZ773072 | MGnify/ENA primary metagenome ERZ773072 (study PRJEB29015, sample SAMEA2737970) | human oral metagenome | biome: human oral; feature: human-associated habitat; material: dental | place: China | collected 2122 ...
GGTGCTCATGGAAAATCCCCTAAATGTCTTGGTGGGAATTTAGGGGATTTTGGGGGGATTTTGCAAAGGTCTCGGCCAATGTTTCCAGCAATGCTTGGCGCAAATCCTCTAGCCCTTGCGCTTGGGTGGCGGAGAGGCGCACGGCGGTGATTTGACCGTTGTGGTTGCGCAGGCAGCCTGCATTTTGCTCGGCTTCGGGCAGCAGGTCGATTTTGTTGTACAACAGGATTTTCGGCAGGTGGTCGGCATGGATTTCGGCCAGCACATCGTTCACGTCTTCGATTTTGCGTTCGTGTTCGGGGTCGGCCGCATCGACCACGTGGAGCAACACGTCTGCCAACGCGGTTTCTTCCAGCGTGGCGGAGAAGGCGGCCACCAGTTTGTGCGGCAGGTTCTGCACGAAGCCGACGGTATCGGTCAGGATGATGCTGTGTTCGGGCGCGAGATACAGTTTGCGCGCGGTGGTGTCGAGCGTGGCGAAAAGCTGGTCTTTGGCCAATACGTCGGCTTTGGTAAGGCGGTTGAACAATGTGGATTTGCCGGCATTGGTGTAGCCCACGATGGCAAAGGTTTTCATGCGGCCAGACTGGCGTGCTTTGCGGCGTGTTTCGCGTTGTTTTTTCACTTGCGTCAGTTGTCGGCGCAGGGCGGTGATTTTGGTTTGAATCAGGCGGCGGTCGGTTTCGAGCTGGGTTTCGCCGGGGCCTTTCAGTCCGATGCCGCCTTTTTGGCTTTGTAGGTGTCCGTATCCGCGCACCAGCCGTCCGGCCAGGTGGGTCAGTTGTGCCAGTTCCACTTGCAGCCTGCCTTCCTGCGATTGGGCGCGCTGGGCGAAAATCGCCAAAATCAGGCCGACGCGGTCGAGCACGCGGCATTGCAGGGCGCGTTCCAGATTGCGTTCCTGGGTGGGGGACAATTCGTGATTGAACACCACCAGTTCGATATCGTTTTGCCGAACCAGTTGCGCCAATTCTTCGGCTTTGCCGGTGCCGACCAAAAGCGCGGGGTGGGCTTTGTCGCGCTTGACGGTGTGTTGGCAGACCAATTCGCCGCCGGTGGCGCGTACCAGTTCGGCGGCTTCGGTGCAGGCTGCTTGAAAGGCACGCTCGCGGGTTTCGCTGCTGCCGGTGTGGCTGTCGGCGAAATGGGCGGACACCAGCATGATGCGTTCGGCGTGTTCCAGTGTTTTGTCGGTGTGTAAACGGGGCATGGGGAATCTTGCAGGATAAGGTGGAGAACGAAGTGCAGGCTGCTTTTTTATCTGTGCAAAAGCAGCCTGCACTTCAACGGCAAAGCCCGATGGGTTTATTCGCCATCGTCCTCGTCGTCATCCCTGCCGGACGATTTTCCGTCGGGCGAGATGCCGAATTGGCGGGCAAAAGCGCGCAAATCGAACTGCAGGCGGTTTTCAGGCAGCGAAAACATGCTGGGCAGTGCGGAAATGCCGTTGTCGCCGTTCGGAAACGCATATGTGCGCATGGTGCCGTCACCAACTATCTGCGTGTCGAACTCCATATTCACGGTTTGCGCTTTAATGTCATCCGGCAGGTACAGGAGTTTCATGTGCGCGGCATATTGGATTTTACGTAGGGCTTTTTTCTTTTCATTCAAAGCATCGATCTGTTTCTTCTTGTTTTTAAATATTTTATCGAAGAAATTTTCCGGTTTCTTGACCAAGGTCTCCTGCTTGACCACCGCATCGTGTCGCTGCACATAATCTTTAATGTATTTTTTGGCGACCGAACGGGCGTAGTTAATCCAAGTATAGGTTTTTTTGTGGTTTTCCTTCCATTCGTAATCATCCATTTTGGCAAAGATGTCGTTGCGCCGTTTTTCCAGCAGCGCCGTATAGGCCACCAGCCGCGCAAACAAAATGGCGGCCTGCCGTTTGGCGGAAAGAGGGCTGTTGGCAATGGCCGGCTGGGTTTGGAAGTCTTGGAACGTCGATACGATATTGCCCATCAGTTGGCGCATGGAAATGTACAGATAATCAAACTCTTCCGGACTGTTGGGCAGGCGGCGCATGGTTTGTGCCAGCGGTTCCAAAATGCCGTAGCACAAACGCTGTTCGTATTTTTTCAGGCGGTTGGCAATTTCATTTTCCAGGCTTTCTTTCAAAATGAACGGCCCGAACAGCAGGGGTAGCAAATGGTCTTCGTGGTAATCGTTCAGTTTTTCCACGAAATCCATCACCGTGGGGCGCACCATGCCTTCTAAGGTGACAATGCATTTGATTTGGCGTTTGAATGCGTCTTCAAAAGCGGGCATGGGGTTGTCCAAACTGGTCATGGGCAGGGCGATGCCGTTGAGCAGCAGCGTGCGGTCAAACAGCAAATCTTCCTGCAGGAAGCGGCGGATGGTGAACAAATCGGCGGAATATTCGGCCATTGGGGCGATGATGAAAATGTAGCCGGAAGCGGGCACCACTTCCAGTTGCAGCGATTTTTGCACGCTTGCCAAATATTCGCGTATCAAAGGCTGGTGGAATTCTTTGAGTTGTCGCTGGCGCATGGTTTTGAACCAATAGCCCAACACCTGGTGTTTCAAGAATACTTCGTTAATGAAGACTTTCACCTCGTCGCTGGACAATTTGCGTGCGGTTTCGGGCAGAATCAGCTCGCGTTTGTGGCGGATAATGTCGCCGGCCACATAAATAAACGCGCGGCGGAAGCGTTGTTTCTGGATTTGCAGTTCCAAATCGTCTTCAGTGTCGAATTCGGCGATGGTGTGCAGCGTTTGTTCCAGGTAATCCGCAATTTTCAATGCGTCGCGTTCAATGTCCAAATCTTCTAGGCTGGCCTGCACTTTTTTGGCCATGGATTTGAAATTTTTGAATTTTGCCGGAATGTTGGCGCAAATTTGCGAAAATGACAGGTTGAGGCTGTCGCGGTATTCGAAGACTTTTTTGTCGCTGTTCCAGAAGATATTGTTCGGCGTCAGCAGCTGTTCGGCAATGTTTTTGCGTTCTTGCGGCGTGATTCGGGTGAAAATTTCATGCAGGTGCTGCTGCCAAAACACGTCTAATTTCGGGTCGATTTGTGTGATGCGTGTGCGTAGCTGATAGGGGATATAGTCGGGCGGGAGGGCTGCATTATGTTTGTTTGATCGCATGTTATATAGCTTTGATTTAACAGATATTTTTTCGGAAAAACGTCGCTGGGCATCCGGATAAAATTCCTTTTATTTTATCATAGTTTAACATAAAATTCATTACTTTAACGATGTGCAGGCTGCTTTTGTTGCACATTGGCGCGAATGGGTGCAAAATATAATCATTATCAAATTAAGTGCTGTCAAAGCAGCCTGCACTACGTTTGCGCAGGCATCCGTATCGATTGAACCATAGAAAGGAAAGACCATGAATTTCGGATTGGACAAAATGACGTGTATTGAAGATTTGCGCCGCGTCGCAAAATTCAAAGTGCCCAAAATGTTCTACGATTATGCCGATTCCGGCTCTTGGACGGAAAGCACATACCGTGCCAACAGCCGCGATTTTAACGAAATCAAATTCCGTCAAAAGGTGTTGGTGGATATGGAAGGCCGCAGCCTGGCCACGAAAATGGTGGGGCAGGACGTGACCATGCCGGTGGCGTTGGCACCAACGGGGCTGACGGGCATGCAGCGTGCCGACGGCGAGATTTTGGCGGCGAAGGCAGCGGAAAAATTCGGCGTGCCGTTCACATTGTCCACCATGTCGATTTGTTCGATTGAAGATGTGGCGGAAAATACGGCCGCACCGTTCTGGTTTCAGCTTTATGTGATGCGCGACCGCGAATTTATGCAGAACCTGATTACCCGCGCCAAAGAGGCCAAATGTTCGGCTTTGGTGCTGACGGCGGATTTGCAGATTTTGGGGCAGCGGCACAAAGACATTAAAAACGGCCTGTCTGCACCGCCGAAACCTACATTTTTGAATCTGCTGAATTTGTTGTGTAAACCCGAATGGTGCTGGCACATGCTGCACACGGAGCGGCGCACGTTCCGCAATATTATGGGGCATGCGAAAAACGTGCAGGATAATTCGTCCCTGTTTTCATGGACGGCGGAGCAGTTCGACCCGCGCCTGAGCTGGGACGATGTGGCGCGGATTAAGGATTTGTGGGGCGGCAAGCTGATTATCAAAGGCATTATGACGGCGGAAGACGCGGAGAAAGCGGTGCAGCACGGCGCAGATGCGATTGTCGTGTCCAATCACGGCGGACGGCAGTTGGACGGTGCGCCTTCCAGCATCCGCGCGCTGCCCGACGTGGTGCAGACTGCCGGTTCGCAAACCGAAGTGTGGTTGGACGGCGGCATCACCACTGGGCAGGATATTCTGCGGGCGTGGGCTTTGGGCGCGCGCGGCGTGATGATTGGGCGTGCGTTTCTGTACGGATTGGGCGCGTATGGCGAAGACGGCGTGCGCCGTGCGCTGCAAATTTTGTATAAGGAAATGGATTTGAGCATGGCGTTCACCGGCTGCCGTAATATTGAGGAAGTGACCCGCGATATTTTGGTAAAAGGGACGTATCCTGTGCCGGAAGGTGCGTAAATACTGTGTGCAGAAAAGTGCAGGCTGCTTTTGAAGGAGGAAAAAGCAGCCTGCACTTTAAAAATACAGGAAAGTTATCAGATACGTTTCAGCAAAATTTGTTCTACTTTATTGCTAGCAAGTTCTTCTTCCAACAATTTGCTGTGGAAGCCGGCTTGTTTGGCAAATGACGGTAAATCAAATTGTATTCGGTTATCGGCAATGGGGAACATAAGGGGAAGTGCAGAAATACCGTTCGCGCCATCTGGGAATGCATAGTGTCGTGTTTTTTCATTCAAAATTAGAGATGTTTCCAGTTCCATATGAAGGGTTTGTGTTTTGATGTCATCGGGTAGGAAATATAGTTGGGCATGTGCCGCGTATTGCACTTTGCGCATAGATTTTTTTAAATCATCCAGCTTGTCTTCGAGCTTCTCTTTAGTTTTGAACAGGCGTCCCATAAACGTAGCAGGCTTGGCAAGCATGGTTTCGTGTTGAGAAACAGCATTTTTATGCGTCAGGTAATCATCAAGGAATTCTTTGGCAACCGAACGGGCATAATTGATAAAGCATTTGGTTTTTTTGTGGTTTTCGTTCCATTGCAATTCGTCTTGCTCCACAAATACGCAGTCGCGCCGCTTTTCCAGAAGTGCCGCATAAGCAACCAAGCGGCCGAGCAACATATCGGCTTCAAGGCTCATCAATAAAGCAGGCTGCGCTTGGAAATCTTTAAATGCTGAAATAATGCTGCCAAACAATTGGCGCAGAGTGATGTACATATAGTCGAATTCTTCTTTATTATTAGGTAATTGGCGCAATGCTTCTGCCATCGGTTGCAAAATACCTGTGGACAGTTGCTGTTCAAACTGCCGTAACCGTCGTTGTACGTCTTGTTCTAAACCTGAAGCGCTCACATCAAATGGTTTGAACAGTAAAGGCAGCAAATAGTCCTCGTGGTAATTGTTCAGTTGTTCCATGAAGTCTACGATTGCACTGCGTACATTACCCGATATGGTAATGATACTTTCGATTTGCCGTTTGAATGCTTCTTGGATATGCGGCGGCGGATTGTCTATGTGTGCAGTTGGCAGTGCAATGCCGTTCAGCAGCAGCGCACGGCCAAATAAGTTGTCTTCCAGCAAAAAGCGACGAATAGTAAATGGATTGGCGTTGTATTCCACCATAGGAGCGATAATGAACAGATAACCCGAAGCTCTGATGATTTCCAATTGCCGCTCTTTTTTCTGACGAACCAAATATTCGCTAATAAGCGGAGAAGGGATTTCTTCCAACTGTCGATTACGTAGTGTTTTAAACCAATAGCCGAGAATTTGCTGTTTGAGATATACCTCGTTAATAAACACTTTAACAGCATCGCTGGATAATTGGCGTATATTTTCCGGCAGTATTAGTTCCGGTTTGTGGCGAATTGCTGCCGCTGCCGTGTAGATGAACGAACGGTATAGGTTTTGTTTGAGAATTAAGAGTTCAATATTGTCCTCTGTATCAAAAGCACTAATCTGATTCAATATATTTTCCAGATAATCGGCAATTTCCAAGGCATGCGTGTAGCCTTCAAAATACGACATACTGGCGAGGATTTTGTTGGTCAGTGCTTTGAGTTTTTTGTATTGCGGAGGAATGGCAGCACAGATTTTGCCGAAAGACAGATTGATGGCTTCACGATGTTCAAAAGCCTTTTTTTCGCTGTTCCAAAAAATATTGTTGGGTGCAAGAATTTGTTCGGCAACATTTTTGCGGTCTTTCGGAGAAATATTTTTGAAAATGTGGTGCAGATGCTGTTGCCAAAAGATATCTAATTTAGGATCGATTTGCGTAATGTGGACACGGATATGGTAGGGAATATAATCAGATGGATATTGCTGATTGCTGATTGCTGATTGCTGATTGCTGATTGCTGATTGCTGATTGCTCATGGTTCACTCCGCAATAAAATATTAAGAAATCAGTATTTTAATATAAATTAACATAAACAACAATATATTTGCAAACATTTGTGCAGCATAATCTTGAATGAAAAGTGCAGGCTGCTTTTGAAGGAGGAAAAAGCAGCCTGCACTTTAAAATATGGCCGCCATTTGCCGCCCGACACGCCGTCCGATTTGCGTTAAAATGCGTTTATTTGCAGATTCGGGTTCGGCCGCCGTCCGAAAGCAGCCTGCACCAGTTGCCGCACTTCCCATCCATTCTGAAAGCCAGTCATGACCATCCCCTACGGTAAACAAACCATTTCCGAAGCCGATATCCAAGCCGTCGTATCGGTGCTGCAATCCGATTTTTTAACGCAAGGCAGCCGCGTGCCCGCGTTTGAGCAGGCGCTGGCGGATTATTGCGGCGCGCAACATGCCGTTGCCGTGTGCAATGCCACCGCCGCACTGCATTTGGCGTGTTTGGCGTTGGGCTTGGGGCCGGGCGACCTGCTGTGGACCACGCCGACCACGTTTGTCGCTTCGGCCAACTGTGCGCTGTATTGCGGTGCGGACGTAGATTTTGTCGATATCGACCCGCAAACGTGGAATTTGTCGCCGGACGCATTGGCGGAAAAACTGGCGCGCGCCGAAGCCGCAGGGCGGCTGCCCAAAGTGCTGGTGGCGGTGCATTTGTGCGGCGAACCGTGCGACATGGTGGCGATTAAGCGGCTGGCGGACGAATACGGCGTGGCGGTAATTGAAGACGCTTCGCACGCGGTGGGCGCACGTTATCGCGGCGGCGCGGTGGGCGGCGGGCAATACAGCGATATCACCGTGTTCAGCTTCCACCCCGTGAAAATCATCACCACCGGCGAGGGCGGCATGTGCCTGACCAACCGCGCGGATTTGGCGCACAAAATCGCACTGCTGCGGTCGCACGGCATCACGCGCAATGCGGACGAAATGGAAGGCGGAAGCGACGGCGCGTGGTATTACCAGCAAATCGATTTGGGCTTCAATTACCGCATGACCGAAATGCAGGCTGCTTTGGGTTTGAGCCAGTTGCAGCGGCTGGACGAATTTGTGGCGCGCCGTCAGGTTTTGGCAGCGCAATATGATGAATTATTGGCGGATTTGCCCGTCGGCCTGCCGTTCCGCCATCCCGATAACCGTTCCGCGCTGCACCTGTATCCGGTGTTGGTGCCGGCGCAACACCGCAACCGTATTTTCAATGCCTTGCGCGCCAACGGCATCGGCGTGAACGTGCACTATATCCCCGTGCACACGCAGCCGTATTACCGCAAACGCTTCGGTTTTGCCGAGGGCGATTTCCCGAATGCCGAACGCTATTACGCGCAAGCCGTGAGCCTGCCGATGTATTTTAGTTTGAGCGATGAAGAGCAGCGCTTCGTGGTAGATGCTTTGCGGCAGGCGTTGCAAGAAGCTGCGGCATGATGTGCAGGCTGCTTTTACCGCCTTCGAAAAAGCAGCCTGCACCCGTTTTGCCGCCTATCGTGCCACGGTTGCGCCACGCATAGGCAAACCCACAGGAATACAGTACAATCCGCCTCTTTTTATCCGTTGCCGCTGAAAAGCACCGCAAGATAACGGTTTTTGCCGGCAACATCCATGTTTCAAACCTTTTTGAAAGGTCTCGTATGTCCGCTCAAAACCCAAGCACCGCACCCAATAACAATCTGGCATTGGGCGTATTAACCTCGCTGTTCTTCACGATGGGCTTCATCACCAGCATGAACGATATCCTGATTCCCCACCTGAAAGGCATTTTCAACCTGAACTTTACGCAGGTTATGCTGGTGCAGTTTTATTTCTTCGCCGCATATGGATTGATGTCGATTCCCGCCGGCAAACTGGTGGAAAAAATCGGCTATAAAGGCGGTGTGATTGGCGGTTTCCTGATTGCCGCTTTCGGCTGCACCCTGTTTTATCCGGCCGGAAATAGTGCATCTTACCCCATCTTCTTGGGCGCGCTGTTCATTCTGGCCACCGGCATCGTGCTGCTGCAAGTGGCGGGCAACCCGTATGTCACCCTGCTGGCCAAGCCGGGTAAAGAATCTGCCACGCTCACGCTGATTCAGGCGTTTAACTCGGTGGCCACCACCATTGCGCCGCCTTTGGGTGGCGCACTGATTCTCGTGAATGCCAATACACCGCTGGCCGAACGCATTTCATCGGTACAGATGTTGTATTTAGGACTGGCGGGCTTCATGATTCTGCTGGCCGTTACCGTGGCCAAGATTAAGCTGCCCGACGCACGCAAAATCGCCCAAGCGGAAACCGAACACAACCACGACGGCAAAACCAGCGTGTGGCAATACAAACACATGGTGCTGGGCGCCGTGGGCATTTTCTGCTATGTGGGTGCCGAAGTGGCCATCGGTTCGATGATGGTGAACGTGTTGGAAAAAGTGGCCGGCATCGACCAGGATAAAGGCGCCAACTATCTGGCCTTATACTGGGGCGGCATGATGGTGGGCCGTTTTGCAGGCACTTTCATCATGGACAAAGTCAAAGCCAACCGACTGCTGGCATTTAACGCTTCTGTCGTGGTGGCCTTGATTGTGCTGGCGATTGTGTCCGGCGGACAAGTGGCCATGTGGTCGCTGCTGGCCATCGGTTTGTTCAACTCCATCATGTTCCCCACCATTTTCTCTTTGGGCACGAACGGTTTGGGCAAATACACCAGCCAGGCATCGGGCATTATCTGTTCGGCCATTGTGGGCGGTGCGCTGATTCCTGTGGCGCAGGGCGCGTTTGCCGACACCATCGGCCTGCTGCCGGCGTACTTCGTTTCCGCCATTTGCTATGCCTACATCGTGTTCTTCGCGCTGAAGGGCTATAAAGTGGATGAAAAAACAGCGTAATTGGGCAGATAAATGTAACGAGCCTATGCGCTTTGGTTTATTCGACGTGAAAAGCAGCCTGCACTGTGTTTTTTAAAGTGCAGGCTGCTTTTTCATGCCACCGCGCATTCCTGTCGTGCCGTGCGTTCCGAAACGGGCAAATCGCGCGGTGCAATACAAGGGCGGTATCCCATCAAAAAACGGCGGACTCCCAACCCAATACCATAAAAAAGCAGCCTGCACTCCGTTTCCCAAAGTGCAGGCTGCTTTTTGTGCCGTTTACCAAATCCGCTGCAGCCAGTGATCCACTGTTTCTTCCATTTGGTTGTTCAAATGGCGGTTGAGCAGGCTGGCCAAATCGTTTTTCTCCGGCGTGTAGTTCACCAGGTTCGGCGCTTTCACCACGTCGCGCGCCACGGAATACACATTGCCGAAATCGTCGATGAGACCGGCTTTTTTCGCATCGATGCCGGTGAAGATGCGGCCGCTGAACATATCGGGAAATTCTTTTTCCATCAGCCGTTTGCCACGGCCTTCGCGCACGGCTTTGATGAATTCGCCGTGAATCTGGTTGAGCATGTTCTGCCAAATGGCCTGCTGTTCCGGCGTTTCGGGCACAAACGGGTCGCCCATGCCCTTGTTGTCGCCCGCAATGCGCACGCGGCGGCGGATGCCCAGTTTTTCAATCAGGCCGGTCGCATCAAAGCTGCTGCCGATGACGCCGATGCTGCCCACCAGGCTGGACGGGTCGGCAAAGATTTTGTCGGCGGCGGCGGCAATGTAGTAGCAGCCGGATGCGCACATGTCTTTGGCGACGACATACACGGGGATATTCGCGTGTTCCGCCTTGATGCGGCGGATTTCGGAAAACGCGGTGTTGGACACGACGGGTGAGCCGCCGGGGCTGTTGGCGTGGATGATGATAGCGCGCACGTTTTTGTTGCGGTAGGCCGCCTCCATGCCTTGGCGCAGCATGTCCACTTGGCTGATGCGGTTGTCGCCACCAATCGTGCCGTTCAAATCAATCACGGCGGTGTGCGGCCCTCGGGCGGCCGCGGCGGAAAATGCCGCCTGTTCGGATTCCTGCGTGCCGCTGTCGCGCAATCCCGCAATGAAGGCAATAAACACCAGCAGGGCGACGAAGCGCCAGATGTTGCGCCACAAACGGGCGCGTTTTTGTTCACGGTAGGCGGCAAAAAGCACTTCGCGCAGGGTGCTTTGCGCCCATTGCTCTTCGGTTTGCGGCTGGGGGTCGGTTTTGCCGTCGGGACGTTTGATTTGGTAAACCATATCGGCCTTCTTTCTGAAAGTGGGTTAAAGGGTCAGGCAGCCTGCACTTGCTCTGCCATTTGCAACGCCTGCTGGATATCGACGGCGACAATGCGCGACACGCCTTTTTCCTGCATGGTCACGCCGATGAGCTGCTCCGCCATTTCCATGGTCAGGCGGTTGTGGGAAATGTATAAAAACTGGGTTTGCGCCGACATCTGCTTGACCAGTTTGCAAAAACGCGAGGTGTTGGCGTCGTCCAGCGGCGCGTCCACTTCGTCCAGCAGGCAGAAGGGCGCGGGGTTCAGGCTGAACAGGGCGAATACCAAACTCATTGCCGTCAGGGCTTTTTCGCCTCCGGAAAGCAGGTGGATGCTGCTGTTGCGCTTACCAGGCGGCTGCGCCATGATGGACACACCCGCGCTCAATAAATCGTTGTCGGTCAGGTGCAGGCCGGCCTCGCCGCCGCCGAACAGGGTTGGGAAAAAGGTTTTCACTTTGTCGTTCACCGCGTCGAACGTGGCTTGGAAACGGGTTTTGGTTTCATGGTCGATTTGGGCGATGGCTTCTTCCAGCAAGTCGATGGCAGCCTGCACGTCTTCGCTTTGCCGGCGGTAGTAATCGTCGCGCTCTTTGGCCTGTTCCAATTCCTGCAATGCCGCCAGGTTCACCGCGCCCAAGCTGCTCACCGCCTGCTGCGTTTGGCGGATGGCCTGCTGCAAAGCATTCAAATCATTGCGCTGCCGTGCTTCCTGCGCCAAAGCCGCCTCGTCTGCCGAAGCAGCCTGCAAGCTGTCGTGGAAACGCCGGGCGTTCAGCAAAGCCTCCTGTTGTTGCAGCAACAGCTGCTGTGCCGCCGCCTGCAATTCGGGCAGCCGCACGGACAAGGCCTGCTGCTGCGCGTAACCTTCCTGCCCCTGCGCCTGAATCTCCGCCAAATGCCGCTGCCCGACGGCAAGCTGCTCTTGCAGGCTGCCTGCATTGTCGTTCCAAGTTTCCCATTGTTCGCGCTGCAATTCGTCCAAGCCCACATCGTTTTCGTCCAGCAATGCCAGCTCGGTCTGCCGTTCCTGCCATTCGGACAACTGCTCGGCGCATTCGGCGCGCTGCTGCTGCAAATGCGTCAAACGCTGCTGCTGCTTGTGGTGCGCCAGTTCCACCATGCCATATTGCCGGTTGGCTTCCAAAAGGGCAAGCTGCGCCTGCTTCACCGCCTGTTGCTGCGCCTGTTGCGCGTCTGCACCTTGCGCCGTTTGCTGTTGCAGGGCGGTGCTGCTTTCTTCCAATGCGGCAATGTCGTCCGCCAAACCGCTGCATTGCGCCGTCCATTGGCGGATGTCTTGTTCGATACGCGCACATTCTCGTTCGATTTGCTCCACGCGCAACTGCCGCTGGTTGGACTGTGCCAGATATTCGTGCAACCGGTGGTGCAGCGTTTGCAGGCGTTGCGCGTATTGGCGGTGCTGTGCCTGCGCGGCGTGGTATTGCTGCGTTAAATGTTGCTGTGCTTCGCGGGCAGCCTGCACTTCCTGGTCGCATTGTTCCGCCTGCGGCCGCGCCAAGTCAAGTTGCTCTGCCAGCGCGTCCAAACGGCTTTGCTGCTGAATCCATTGCTGCGACTGGTGCGCGTCAAACAGCACCGCGCCGACTTTGTCCACGCAATGTCCTTCGGGCGTGAGCCAAATTTCTCGCCCTTGCAACTGGCTGCGGTGCGCCAGCGCATAGGCCAAGTCGGGTGCGCACAATACGCCGTCCAGCCAATAATGCAGCGCGGCTTGGAAGGTTTCGCTGCTGCGGATTTGGTGGATGAGGGCTTGTGCAGGCTGCATTTTCTGGCTGACAGCAATGGGCGTGTCAATCCAAGAAGCAGCCTGCACCGGCAATGCGGCGGGGTCGGCGGAGGCATCGTTCGGCAACGCGCGCGCATGCAGGCGTTGTGCCAGCACCACGCTCAAAGCATGCTGCCATTCTTCGGGCGCCTGCACGTTCTGCCACAGCACCGGTGTGTCGGCAAACGGGGTGTCCGCCCACACGTCCTGCGCATTGTGCTGCCGCAGCAAATCCGCCAGCGTGTCGTGTTGCGCCTGCAAGGTCAGATAATGCTGGTTGGCGGCGCGGTATTGCTGTTCGGCAGCCTGCACTTGCTGCTGCCTGCTGTTCACTTGTTCTTCCAAGCCGCCCAAAGCCGCTTCGCTTTCATCGTATTGCTGCTGCAATATTTCCGCTTCCTGCTCCGCCGTTTGCCATGCGTCTTGGTCGGGCAGCGGCAGTTGTTCCAGTTGTTCGCGCAGTTGCGCCAGGCGCGCTTCGTGTTGCCGCAATGCATCTTGTTTTTGCTGGTATTGCTGCTGTTTCAGTGCGTGTTCGCGTTGGATGCGGTTGTATTCTTCCTGCTGGTTTTGATGTGCAGCCTGCATTTGCTGCCAGCGTTGCTCTTCTTCGGGCAACTGCATTTCGCGCTCCGCCACCGTCATGGCCCATTCCGCCAGCTCCGCCTGCTGCACCTGCACTTCTTCGTCCAGCACGGCGATTTTATCGTCCAGTTGCTGCTGCTCCTGCATGATTTTCTGCACCTGCGCTTGCGCCTGCACACGGTCGCGCTGCATACGCTGCTGCTGTGCCTGCCGTGCGCGCAACTGTTCTTCCACGCGCGCCATTTGTTCGCGCAGCAGCGCATATTCCTGATTCAGCGCGTGCTGTTGCTGCTGCTGTTCGTGCTCGGACTGGCGCAGGGTTTGCAAATGCTCGTTCAGCGTGTGGATTTGCTGCTGCACCGCTTCTGCCTGCATTTGCGCTTCTTCGTGCTGTTGTGTCCGCAAATCCGCTTCTGCCAGCGCGTCCTGCCATTGCAGATAGTCCGCCAGTTGCTGGCTGTGTGCCAGTTCGGCTTGCAATTCGCGGTATTTTTCGGCGGTAACGGCCTGTTTTTCCAATTTCTCTACTTGGCGCGACAGCTCGCCCTGCCAATCGGACAGGCGTTGCAGGTGTTCGCGCGTGTCTTTGAGGCGCGATTCCGTTTCGCGGCGGCGCTCTTTGTATTTGGACACGCCGGCGGCTTCTTCGATATAGGCGCGCAACTCTTCCGGCCGCGCTTCAATAATGCGCGAAATCATGCCTTGTTCGATGACGGCATAACCGCGCGCGCCCACGCCCGTGCCCAGAAACAAATCGGTAATGTCGCGGCGGCGCACGGGTTGGTTGTTGATGAAATAGCTAGATTCGCCCTGCCGCGTGAGCTGGCGTTTGATGGAGACTTCCGCATATTGCCCCCATGCGCCCTGAAGGCTGTGGTCGCTGTTGTCGAACACCAGCTCCACCGAAGCGCGTGGGGCGGGGCGGCGTGTGGCGGCACCGTTGAAAATCACGTCCTGCATGGATTCGCCGCGAAGCTGCTTGGCCGAAGCCTCGCCCAGCACCCAGCGCACCGCGTCGATCACGTTCGATTTGCCGCAGCCGTTCGGCCCGATAACGGCCACCAGCTGCCCGGGCACATGAATGGTGGTCGGGTCGGTAAACGATTTGAATCCGGTCAGTTTGATTTGGGTTAAACGCATGAAAAGCAGCCTGCACGCAAAGCGGAAAAGTGCAAATTATAACGTAAAGCCGCCGCAGGGTGCAGGCTGCTTTTGCCGCCGTATCGGCTTTGGGATGGCGGTTTGCGCCCATGTTTTTGCATGAAAAAGCAGCCTGCACTTCCCATTTTAAAGTGCAGGCTGCTTTTGGTTGTGCGCTCTTCAGCTTATGCCGCTTGCTGTTGCGCCTGAATGGCCGTCAGGGCGACGGTATAGACAATGTCTTCCACCAGTGCGCCGCGCGACAAGTCGTTCACCGGTTTGCGCAAACCTTGCAGCATCGGGCCCACGCTCAATACGTTGGCATTGCGCTGAACGGCTTTGTAGGTGCAGTTGCCGGTGGTCAGGTTCGGGAAGATAAACACGGTGGCTTTGCCGGCCACGGGGCTGTTCGGCGCTTTGGATTTCGCCACGCTCGGCACCACGGCGGCATCGTATTGCAGCGGGCCGTCCACGGGCAAATCGGGGCGTTTTTCTTTCACCAGCTTGGTCGCCTCAATCACCAAATCCACATCGGGGCCGCTGCCCGAATTGATGGTGGAATAAGAAATCATCGCCACGCGCGGCTCGATGCCGAAGGCTTTGGCGCTGTCGGCCGACTGAATGGCGATTTCCGCCAGTTGTTCGGCAGTCGGGTTCGGGTTCACGGCGCAGTCGCCATACACCACGGTTTGGCCTTCCAGCAGCATGAAGAACACGCTGGAAACAATGCTGGCGTTCGGTGCGGTTTTGATGAGCTGCAAGGCAGGGCGGATGGTGTTGGCCGTGGTGTGTACCGCGCCGGAAACCAAGCCGTCCACATCGTTTTGCGCCATCATCATCGTGCCCAGCACCACTGTGTCTTTCAGTTGTTCGCGGGCTTGTTCTTCGGTCATGCCTTTGGATTTGCGCAGTTCGCACATCGGCGCGACGTATTGCTCGGCAATGGTTTCCGGGTCGATGATTTCCAAACTGTCGGGCAATGTGATGTTCAGCGATTCGGCCACGGCGTGCACGGCGGCAGGGTTGGCCAAAAGTACGCAGCGCGCAATGCCTTTTTCGTGGCAGATGGCGGCGGCGCGCACGGTGCGCGGTTCTGAACCTTCGGGCAGCACGATGCGTTTGTTGGCTTCACGCGCTTTTTGCATCATATTGAAGCGGAATTGGGCGGGCGACACGCGGTCGGTTTCGCCGGTGGCGGGGTTCAAGCCCGATACTTGCGCGGCAGAACCCAAATAAGGCAGCTGTGTCAATTCGGCCACTTTCGGATTGTCGCAAATCACGCCGGCGAAAGTCACTGTTTTACCGGCAAATGCTTGTTTGGCCAATTCCACGCGTTTGGCGACTTCGGCGGAATTGTCGCCGGTCACGGCAAAGATGATTTGCGCGTTGAAGGAAGTGGCCAAATCGGTGTTTTTGCCGGACAGCAGCAGGTGGTCGGCATCGGGTGTGATGCCTTGGATGACCAGATTTTGCACGTTCAATGCGGCGGTTTGGCCGATTAAGTCGTCCAGCCAGTCGTCGCCTTTGCCGGCGGCTAGCAGCTGTTCGACCGCGTGTGCGTCCTGCACGGGGTTGAACACGGCAGCCTGCGGCAGGGCTTGGGCAACGGATTGGGCGACGGCAGCGGCATTGACATGGCGCGTAACGGGGAGGATTAGGAATTTAGACATAATCTTTTCTTTAAATTGAATGGTTTGGAATATGCAGGCCATGTCGGCTTGCGGCTGTGGGAAGGTGAATACGGCGCTGTTGGAAACACAAGCGCAAACGGGCTAAATATAGCGCATTTGCGGGGTTTTATAAACCTGTTTTTACAAAAGCAGCCTGCACTTTTGCGATTGGGGGTGCAGGCTGCTTTTGCGCGGACGGCGTTTGCATTCAGTGTTTGCGAGCAAACGGCATTTCGATAAAGCGGTTGCCCAGCCACGACAGCAGCACGGCGGCGGCGAATATCAGCGGCAGGTGCAGCAGGTAGGCGGCGAAGTTGCCGTGCCCGAAGGGGAACATTTTCCACACGCCGAACCACATGAAAATCACCATGCCGTGTATCAGGTAGATGGCGTAGCTCAAGTCGCCCAGTTTGGTGAGGCCGCGCAGGTTCAGCAGGCCGCCGAAGCTGTAGCCGTGCGCCAAAATGGTGAACCAGAGGGCAAGCCAGAGCCGTTGTTCCCATGAATAAGCTTTGGTGGCGGCAAACAGGTACACGGTGAGCGGTATCATGACGAGGTGGGCGAGTGCAGGCTGCTTTTGCAGCAGGGCTTTGACAGGTTTGGCCAACCAAACGGCGGGTATGCCGAGCAGGAAGAGCCAGTAATAGCGCAGTTGCGAATGGAAGCCGATAATCCAGCAGCCGATTGCGAAGGCTGCCCATACCGCCCATTGGAAGTTGATTTTCCGATGGTAAATCATGTGGATAATCGGCAGGACGGCATAAACCGCCCATTCATACACCAGCGTCCACTGCACGCCGGCGATGATGAGGTGGGATTGGAAGCCTTGGAAGCTGGTGTTTTGGAACAGCAGCCATTCCATTGTGAAGCGCAGGAAGTCGCGCCAGTTGTCGGCATTGAGCGGTTTGAAGGAAAGTGTGATCCAGACCACGAGCAGGAAAACGGCAATATACAGAGGATAAATGCGTTTGATGCGGGAAATGTAAAATTCGCGCCAGCAGATGTCGGGCGAGCGGCAGACTTTCAGCATGTGCAGGTAGGCGCTCATCAGGAAAAACAGGGAAACGGAAATGGCACCCAAATTGATGATGGGAATGCTTTTTGCGCCCCACATGCCGCCTTCGCGCCATGAGAAATTGTAGTAAAAATGGTGGGTAACCACCAGGCACGCCAAAATGCCGCGCAGGCCATCCAACTGGCGGCTGCGTGCGTCGGGTTTCGCGGGGACGGGGGTGAGCCGCTGCAAAACCCAGGCGCACAGGCTGGTGCAGAGCAGGCAGGCGAGCAGTAATGAGAGGGTGTGGTTCATGGTGTTCCTTGTGGAAGATGGAGATGAATCCACGGAAAATTGTCTTGCTGCGGCAATGTTTTGTCAAGCTGGGTAAAGGTTTGGTAAAGATTGTGTGGCATATAGTGGATTAAAATAAAAATGAGACAAGGCGGCGAGCCGCAAGGCGTACAAG
>ERZ773072.744-NODE-744-length-17234-cov-5.342278_pt1 | contig 17234 bp, 14 predicted proteins | sample MGYA00580617_ERZ773072 | MGnify/ENA primary metagenome ERZ773072 (study PRJEB29015, sample SAMEA2737970) | human oral metagenome | biome: human oral; feature: human-associated habitat; material: dental | place: China | collected 2122 ...
GCGGAACTCCTGGCGTCGCGATAGCCGGGCGGTTCGCCTTTTCTTGGTTCGCTTGTCTTGTGGTCGTGTGCTTGCGCTGTAGCGCTGGCGTTCGTCCGGAAGGCTGGCGGATGACGGGCGGGAGGTCGTCCGTTTCCAGATTTTTGGCGAAAACCCTGAAGTGCGGCGCTCTCCTGCCTATACGGGGGTGAAAGGAAAATTCCGAACCCCCTGAGGAGGAGAAATGGAAAGGTGTCGCTACTGCGTAGGAAAGGGCAAGAGCTACTCCGAGACCCTCAAGAAGTACGTGACCTGCGACGGATGCGCAGGGAAGGGCTACACCGGCTGGGCGCGTTGCACCAACTGCAACGGAACCGGAAAGGACTACGACGGGAAACGCTACGTGACCTGCGGTCGCTGCGGCGGAACGGGAAAGGGGCGCTGATACATGCATTTCCTGGACCGCAGTTTCCTGGTCGACCTCGGTATCGCCAGGATCTGGAAGGAGCTGCGACGGGCCTCAACGTCGGTGACGGTTTCACTGACCTGTTCACACTCGTCATCGACCACAACCGGCGGAAGGTCGCGGGGGGCCGTGCCTCGGATTTCTTGACGCGTCAGCTGGAGGAACACGCGGAGAAGAGGCCGGGAAACAGCGGCAGCTGATGCCTGGATGTGCGGTTGCGCAGCACTCAACCCGAAAAACCCCCTCGCGGGGCCTGAAACCGGGTTGAGTGCTGCAAAACCGGGTAAATCCCCGGGCTCCCTCCTGACTGTGGACGGTCGTGCCCACTTCTGTCCGTCATTTCCGAAAGAAGAGCCAGAAACCAGGTCAGGAGCGAAGGATGAGCGAACAGGATCCGGTGAGAACCACCCTCGACGTGCCGGGGGAACCGGCACACACCACCCTGGACCCCGGCACCCGGGAGGAGCCGCGCTCCACAACCCTGGATCCGGTGCCCGGAGGTCCTGCGAGAACCACCCTGGATCCGGGGACGACAGCCCCGGCAAGCCGGGTCGATCACAGGCTCCAGCCCGGCATGGCCCTCGACTACGAGCTGCGGGAACGTCTCGGTGGGGGCGGCGAGGCCACCGTCTACCGTGCCCTGGACCGGCGCCACGACCGGGAGGTGGCCATCAAGATCTACCACGTCGTCCCGCACTACGCCTTCGAGATCGGCGACGAGAAACACAAACAGCACTTCCGTCACGAACACACCGTCGACCTCTACGAGCGACGCGAGGAGAACGGGCTCCACATCGAGGTCATGGAATTGTGTCCCCTCGGAACCCTCGAAACCCTGGCCGGGGGCGAACCGATGTCCTCCGAGATGCTCCACAAGGTGGTCCGGGAGGTGTCGGAAGCGATCGAATCCATGCATCCGATGTACCACGGCGACGTGAAACCGCAGAACATCCTGGTCCGCTCCAGGGAGCCCCTCGACCTGGTGCTCACCGACTTCGGGCTCGCCCGTGACATGGAGGGCCGAGACCGGATCACCAGTCTCGGTCAGGGCACCCACCTGTACCAGCCGCCGGAGGGAGCCTCGTCGTCGCGGCTCGAGAGCGATTGGTGGGCGCTCGGGATCATCGTCGCCGAGCTCGCGGCCGGGTACCACCCGTTTGACGGCTTGCCGGAGGACTGCCGTTCCCGGGAACGCCTGCGTGACTTCCTGGCCACCGAAGAGGTTCCGCTGGACCACCTGGATGACCTCGGAGATAAACGCATCCGCAACCTCGCGGAAGGCCTGCTGACCCGGTCCCTCAGGCACCGATGGGGTTATGCGCAGGTGAAGGAATGGCTTACCGGTGGGGATCCGGAGGTCAAACGCGGCACGGACCACCCCAGGGGCAGACGGGTCGGATTCTCCTTCGACGGTGAAATCTTCCACGAGGAGAAGTCACTGGGCGAGGCGATCCGGCGCAGCAACAACTGGGCCGAGATCGGCCAAGGAGTGCGGCTGCAGGAACTGGTTGCCTGGGTGACGGGCACGAACGCGGCTCCCTTGGTGGAACGGATTGCCGCCGGCTCCTCGGTGATGAGGGCGGAACTGACTGCCGCCCTGCTGGCGACGGCTCTCGTCGGTGACGGGCGGGCCGTGTTCCGTGGCATTGACCTGACCAGCGAGGCCGGACTCACCAGGGCCGCTGGCCAGATGGTCCTCCTGGCGGAGTTTCAGCAGCGCAACGTGCTCCGGCATTTCGGCGAGATCACGAACAACACTGTGCTCACCGAACTCGACCACCGGTGGCGGACAACCCTGAAGGAAACCACGGACGCCTTGCCGTCCGCAGTCCCCTACGCCGGTCAGGCAGAGGAGATCTGCCTGGTCCATGCCTGGCAGGCCACGTTCAGTCAGGAAGCGGTCACCGGGCTGCGACCCAGGGTGAAACGGGCCGTTAGGAAAGAACCCACGCTCCGGGAGGTTTCGTGGTTTAACGACCTGTTTGAGAAGCCGGCCACCGTCGGCCGTGATCTAGCGCTCCTCGCCTCGCTCCCGGAAGCCGAGAGGCAGGCGGCCGAGATCGAGGCCCGGAAAGCCGCCGAGGAGGAGAAAAACGACGCGAGGAGGAGGCCGCGGCGGAGGAGAAGCGACGCAGGGAGGCCGAGGAACGTGAGGCGGAGCTGCAACGGCGACGGCAGCGTCGCGGCCCGAATCTCAAGGCGCTGGTCATGCCGTTCCTCGGCATTGCCGGGCTGTGGCAGTTGTGGTACGCGCTGCAACTGGGGAATTCGTTTCAGGAGTACCTCCTGGGGGCGCCGGATTTCTGGCGCTCCGGGCTGACCTACCTCGTGGCGCTGCTCGTCACGCTGCTCGGGTGTGCGCCCGCCGCCGGGCGTGCCGGGTTCGCGCCCGGCGTGGTGAGCGTTCTCCAGTTCGCCTTCATGATCCTGGGTGTCGCGGGCTCGCCGTGGATGTACACGTCCTGGAACGGCCAATCTCCGCTCCAGGCCATGGGTCTGACGCTCCTGAGCGACAACCCCCGTGAATGGCCCGCTGCCGCCGGCCTGATCGCGACTGCAGGCTATGCCGCCGTCATCATGTACACCCGCCGCGGCAGCGAACCGGTTCCGGATGGCCTCAAGGAAAAACGCGAGATGATGATCCTCATGGTGGTCTGCCCGTGCCTCATCGTGTTTGCCGCGGCCGCTCTCTTCGCAAGTTGGAAGGGATCCTGGCAGGTGTGGCTCAGCACCGTCGCGTGGTGGGCGCTGGTGGTGGCGGCCATGATCATTCTGGTCTGGCCCGCGCTCCGCGTGAAGGGCTACAGAACCGGGGTGCCGGCGGCGATCATGATGTTGGCCGCTGTGCTGCACGCCGTCGGCCAGTGGTACTACCCGGTCCAGCACGTCTTCTGGGAGGCCTGGACGGTGTCCTGCACCGTCAGGTTCATCTGCCCCGAGAACACCTTCGGCTCTTATTCCCCGAACGGATGGTTCTCCCCGGGCGGGGTGTTCTCCCCTGGCGGACTGGCGATCCTCGCGCTGCTGCTCTACGTGGCTTCCCTCTACATCCGCTGGGCGTTCACCAGGAAGAAATCCGATGCCTGAGGGCCGCGGGTTCAAAGATGGAGGTCGTCGGGACTGATCCGTTCGACGGGGGAGTCCAGCACTTCCACCACCATGACTGTCACGTTGTCCTGGCCCCCGGCGCGTTTCGCGGCCTCGACCAGGGCGGCCGGCGCATCCGGCCCGGCCAGGATGGTTTCGATCTCCCCGTCGGAGACCATGTCCACCAGGCCGTCGCTGCAGAGCAGCAGGCGTTGACCGGTGTGAAGGGACAGATCGTAGCGGTGGACATCGAGGGGCTGCGGGTCGTTGCCTCCCAGGGCCTGGGTGAGCAGAGGCAGGTGGGCGCTGCTGCGGTCGTCCGAGGTCAGACGGATCAGCTCCGGATCGGCCAGATAGGCCCGGGAATCCCCGACGTGGAACACCGAACCCCGGCCGTCGGGGGAGGTTTCCAGCAGCACCGCGGTGGTGCCCATCCCGAACAGGGCGGGGTCTTCGTGGCCGGCAGCGACGAGACGCGCCGAGACCTGGTTGATGTGGTCGGGAACCTCCGGCCCGTCGATTCGGGTCAGTTCCTGCGCCGCCATCCGCGATGCCGTCGCCCCACCCAGGTGTCCGCCCATTCCGTCGCACACCGCCAGCCGGTGCACTCCGGAGCCGTCCAGCACCAGTTCGGTGGGTGCGCTGTGGTCGTGCTGGAGGACCCAGCCGTCCACTGCCGCCGCGTCCTCGTTGCGTTCGCGGACCAGTCCCTTGTCCGTCGCCACGCCGACCTTCAGTTTCAGTCCCACAACAGTTCCACCTTCCGGTTCATGGCCAGCCGCAGCTGATCCCCGGGTCGCAGCACCCGGGGGGTGTTGGGCGGGATCCGGATCTCGTTGATGAAAGTTCCGTTGCGGGAATCCAGGTCCATCACCTCGATCTCTCCCGCATCGGTCGAGTGCAGCACACAGTGCTGGGTGCCGATGTTGGTCCATCCGATCCCTTCCAGGGTGGCGCCGAACGGGGAATGCAGCGCCCTGCCGAGCAGCACACCGGGGGCGTGGGGAACGGGTTGTTCGACGCCGGCCAGCCGGATCCGGCACTGGCGTACCGGAACGGTGCGGACGGTATCAGGAATCGCCGCGACCTCTGGTGCCGGTTCCGTCATCGGTACCCGGTTTGGTTCGTGGGTGGTCATCAGGGTGAGATCGTTGGGGCAGAGACCCCTGTCGTCCTGATAGGTCGCCCCGCAGCTGGGGCAGGTTTGTGCCATGCCGGTTTCCTTTCCACGATGTCTGCCTGAGATGGATCCCGTCGGCCGACAGGTGATCGTGAAGATCTTCAAGTTCCCCCGGGCGCGGGATTCCTGTCAACCACAGCTGCCCATCGGCGACGGCGAAATCCAGGCCGGGACGTTCACGTGGGGGACCCGGGTAGCGTTCCCCGGCCAGGGGGGTGTGTCGCAGCAGCACTTGGTTGCCGGAGCCGCGCAGCCAGTGGTCCCCGGCCAGTTCCTGCACGAAAGGGCCCGCCACCACGACGTCCGCCAGCTCACTGAGCCAAGGATGTTCCCGGGCGGCGACATCCTCCTCGAGTCCCGTGAAGATAAGCAGGTCCCAGTCCTCCCCGCGGGCCTTCCCGAGGCAACGCAGCATCACCAGAAGCCCCGGGAGCTCGGGCTGCTCGGTGGGTTCGCCGCCGCTGACGGTCACGCCGTCGAGTTCCCCGGGCAGTGCCAGCAGCCAGGCGCCGATCTCCTCGACGGGCAGTTCCCGGTCCGCGCGGAACCCCCAGGTGTCGCGCGACATGCAGCCCGCGCATCTCAACGTGCAGCCCTGCGTCCAGATTCCGGCGCGGGTGCCGAATCCCAGGTTCCGCACCGGGTGGGCCAGGCGCGAGATCAACACGTGGTCTCCAGCTGCCAGTGGCCGTCGTCGGCCTGGTTGATGGCGGTGATTCGCAACTCGGTGACCCCGGCGGGCAGGCAGATCAGGTGGCGTCCCAGCGGATTGACGAACATGGTCTCCACCGCCGTTGAAACCCCGCGACCCCCGAAGTCCAGGCCGCGACGGGCGTTCGTTTTCAGGACGGTCAGCACGTCGTTGGAGACGACCAAGCGAACCCCGGTCTGTTCGGCGACGTTGCGGGTGACGTTGCCGAGGAACTTGTCCACCAGCTGGTCGCTGACTTTGTCGGAGATGTACTCGAAGACCACGATGTTGTTCTCGCCGATGCGGTTCAGGATCTCCGGCCTGCCCAGGTGGGTGGTGAAGTGCTGGCGGACGGAATCCACGATGCGGCGCTCGAAGTCGCGGTAGGGCAGCCGGGGTTCGCGCGGAACCAGGCACTCCATCTGATCGGTCGACGGATCCCGGCGATACACCCCCAGGTTCGACGTGAAGATGATCAGGGTTTCACCGAAGTGGACGGTGGAACCGGTGCCCGAGGTCAGGCGACCGTCCTCCAGGATCTGCAGGAACTTGTCGAGGATCCGGGGATGGGCCTTCTCGATCTCGTCGAACAGGACGACGGTGAAGGGACGCTGCTGGATGGCGTTGGTGAGTTCACCGCCCGCGTCGGAACCGATGTAACCGGGCGGCGACCCGATGAGCCGCGCCTCGGAGGCCTCCGAGGAAAACTCGGACATGTCGAAGCGGATGAAGGTGTCGCCCTCGCCGAACACCAGCGCCGCCAGGGCCTTGGCCAGTTCGGTCTTGCCCACCCCCGTCGGTCCCGCGAAGAACAACACCCCCTGCGGCCGGGTTCCCGGGCGGCGCACCTGCGCCCCCGTCAGACCGGTGGTGGATCGGATGAGGACGTCGAGGGCCTTGCGGATGGCAGCCTGCTGTCCCAGCACCTGGCGTTCCAGGGGTTCACGCACACCAGTTGGGTCTGGGACCTCGCCCGCTGCCCAGCGGATCTTGTCTCGCAGGCCGGGGGCGTGCCACGGGTTGTCGGGGATGCCGACCCGGAACAACCGCACCGCGTCCTCGATCCGGGTGAAGGGAATGTCCTGGTCCAGGGCTACTCGGGTGATCAGCGGGATGGATCGCAGGCTCAGTCCACCGGCGGCGTCGGCGAATCGTTGGAACACCTCCTGGCGCTGCGGCGGTGTGAGTTCCTGCAGGGCGGGCATCGGGGTGAGGATCCGCCGGGCGAAATCCTCCAGCTGCGCGGCGGTGGTGTGGGGCACCGAGATGGTGCGCACCTCAGGGCGCCGGACGAACCAGGCGGGCAGGTCGTTGGGCTGGTCCAGCAGCCAGAACACAGTGGGGTACAGGAGCGCCCTGTGGGGGCCGTTCAACCGTTGCGGGGCCACTCGGGAGGCGTGCGCCTCGGCCATCACCATCACCGAGTGGAGGTTGCCGTCCTGGACGTTTCCACCCGGTGCCAGCCTGGCCGCCCCGGAGATCAGGAGCGCGCACGGGGGCTCCGGGGCGATCATTGCTGCCAGCACGGCACGGAGCTGCCCGGCTGCGGCGTCGATGTTCCCGTTCGGCGGTTGCATGGGAGCCGTGACGTTGAGGCCCCGGGCGGTGGCCTCCTGCAGGGGGTGCAGGTCGCCGGAGAGGGGGCTCAGCCCGTCCACGGGATCGAAGGCCGCCACCGCGGGGAATCCTGCGGCGGTCAGGACGTGGCACAGTGCCTGCCGGGTTTCGAGATGACCCAGGGGCAGCAGATGGAGGTCGGTGGTGTCCCCCGTCAACACGATGTGCGGGTAGGAGGGCAAAGCGACATCTACCTCGCGAAGCCAGGTGGGGAGGGATTCGGGTTGCTCCTCCCGTGGCGCTGCCGGGGCGGTCATCGTCGCTGCTCCTGCTCGGCGGTGCGACGCTGCTCAGTGGTTCTGCGTGTGACCTGCCGGTGCGCGAGCGGCCGCAGCCCCGCAGGAAGATGGCTTACCCGGTTCTGGCGGATGCCGCGTTTCTCCAGCTCGGCGCGGAACGCCGCCAGGGCGTCGCAGAGAGCCTTTTCCGCCTGGGTGTCGGCGGCGGTGTCCGCTGGGCCTGCGATGCGCAGGGCGTCCAGTTCGATGCGGCCCGTCTGGGTCCGGGCCATTACTGCGTGTTGGGGGAACGCGGCGTGGGTCACGATGAGGGCGTCTTCTGCTCCTTCGGCCAGGAGCGGAGTGGGTTGGTAGCCGATTGCTTGGAGGCTGGCGCGCACGGCGTCGGCGACGAAACCCTCCTCGGCTCGCCGGGCGGCCGTTTCGGCCTCGGATTCCAGCGCGGCGGTTCGCTGCTGTTCGGCCGCCCGCAGGGCTTCCCGGTGGCGGGCGTTGCGGCTGTCCACCTCGTCGCGGAGGAGCCGCAACAGCATCCTTGAACGCTCCGGGGATGCGGTCAATGCCTCCGCTGCCCGTTCGGAGACGGTGGGGTCGGCGACGAGTTGACGCTCGACGACATCACGGGCGAGGTCCGCGAGTTCGGTGGGTCGCGGTCCAGTTTGCTGTTCCGTATTCCCGGTGCTGGTTTTCTCAGCCAGGGCCGCGGCGATCTCCGGGGAGACCACGAACCCGGAAATCGCTTCGGCCAATTGGCGTCTGGCGGTGTCCTGCTGCCGCCGGGCAAGCTCTTTCTCGATCCCGGAGCGGGCCTCGGAGATCAGGCGTTGAAGCTTCCCACACTGGGCCTCGACCTCCTCCGATGTGCCGGGGGCGGGACCGAACCCCGCGATGGCCGGAAGGCCCAGGGAACGCAGCTCACCGGTGACACCCGCCAGATCTGACAGCAGGCCGTCACGCCGGGCAATTGCCGCGGCCAGCAGGCGCCGCTCCCTGGCCTCCGCCGATTCGACCACATATTCGCTCCATCCGGAACTCATCCCAGCCTCCTTCTCGTGGGCTCCAAGAAATACTGACGGACAGGACCAACCTGGGAAGCACATGGGGCAGATTCTGTTTGAACATCTCCGTGAGCTGCTTTTCGAGGAGGAAACCTGGCCGAGGTCCTGACTTCGCTTCCATGTGGGGGAACGGGGCGGACTCGCGTTCTCCGGGATGGTCAAGGACCTGTCCAGCGTCCTGGGCGATGGAGGTGAGTGCCTCGGAACTGGATGTGGAGGGGACCGCCGACGTGATCGTCGCCGCCTCTCAGAAGGACGTGATCCGGCACGTCGAACTCGACAAGCTGAAGATCATGCACACCGGTATCCCTGAACGACGACTTCGCCGAGGATTCGGGAAGCCAGCACGCGGTGTTGCAGGAGCTGCGCAAGATGCTGGGCTGATTGCGTTTGATGAACGAGGGGTTCGGCCGGGCCGCCCGGGGCCGCCTGCATCTGTGATCGGGGAGCCAGATCCCGTCCCTGACCGGCGTGTTCCAGGAGTGCGCGGTGGAGCGATCCAGGCCGCTCTGTGGTCGTAGCGTTCCTCGGCGCCGTGATGTTTTCACGGTTTTGCAGCACTCAATCCCGAAAATCGCCTCCGGAGGGGCGAAAACCGGCTTGAGCGCTGCGTAACCGGGTGCCCGTCAAGAAGACCTCTGTTCATCAGGTTCTGTGGATCTCGGTTCGTCCGTCAGATACCGGTGGAGGTTCGTTATGACTGTTTTTGATTGGCCGGGGCGGGTCCCCTGCGATGCGTGGGCGCTGGAAGTCGCGGAACCATTGGCTGTGCTCGGCGCGGAGCTTCCGGTGATTGTTCTGGGGGAGTGCCGAGGCGGGTATCCGGGCCTGACGGGTGGATCGCAGGAGGTGGTGACGAGGTCGCAGACTCAGCAACCAGACACATACCGATACCAGCAGTGCCAACCGCGCGACGGTGCCGGTGAAGGCCGACCTGAGGCAACCGGGCAGACCATCCAGCCCGATCTTCTGGAGAAGCCAGAAACCGGGCCGGGCACACAGGAACAGGCGCACCAACATCACGCCCCATGCCCAGGAGACGTTGGAGGGGCCGCCGTCGCTGACGCTGCCGCGCACGGAAAACAGTCCCGAACCACCCGAGGGCGCGGGGTGGTGGTGGCGCGGAGCGATTCTGCGGCTGTGCGAGTGATGGGTGGCGCCCGCGGTCGCAGTCGGCTTCCTGGTCGTGTGGGTGCATTTGCTGGCGACGAGAGAACCGGGGGAGGGGGAGTGAGATGCCCCGAGTGGATAAACAACCGGAGGAGGTCGCAATCATGATGAAGAAACGCGTTTGGCGTCTCATTGTGACTCTTGTCGGGGCTGCCCTTATCGTCGGGTGCGCTCATGGCAAAGAACGAGAAACATCAACATCGGGGGCCACATATGCTGCCGCACCCTTCGCCGTAACCATCAATGACAGCAACAACCTGACTATCTGGCCGAAAGGGGTTCCGCAGATCGTGGATTCCGTTGAGAGCGATCTCCAAGGTGTGCAAGTCGTCCCATTGCCCAGGAGTAAGGTGGCGTTCTTGATGGCTCATTCCTGGTCTTATGCGCCGGAGGATGTAGGTAGGTTGAGAATCGTGAATGAATCTGGGGAGGGGCCTTCCATGAGTGTTGAGGCCGGATGCAACAGTATTGCGCCGAGAGGTGATGAAGTCATCTTGCTCTGCGTACAAGAGATCCCGGGTGGGTACAAGGCGCTTTTGAAAATATTTGACGAAAAGATGCAGGTGGCCAAGGTTGTTGACTTGCAGATCCCTGCAACTCGCATCTCGAGTCAAATTAAATATTCAGAGCCGCCGATGCTTGTGGCGGCGGGTCCGGACGCATTCTGGATCGGATACCCATCCGAGACGGCTTTTGCGCGTGGCGGTGGAAGGGTCATCGTGAAGTTCTCCATGACGGGCAAACCCTTGGCCAGTGCTCAAGTCGATGGGCTGATAAACAAGTTCGCGCTCGCGCCCGACGGGCTCTCGCTTGCGGTGGAAGGTTACGGTTCTGCCGGAGCATGCAGCCCAAAGAGCGTCGTGCATGTGATTGATCTCGTATCCATGAAGCAGCGTTGGAGTTCCACGGCAATTCCTGGTGAGTTACGCGAGAGTGCTGAAATTTCTGGAGGCAGGTCGTTTGGCCTCAAGTCGCTCTTGTGGGTCGACGATAACCTGCTCCAAATAGACGGGTACACCTATCCCGACAGTTCAGATAACTGCGATGAATCAGTGCGCCGTTATTGGAGGCGTGAGCTGAATCCGAACGAACTGCTGGCGAAGGATGAGCAGATCGAACGAAATGATTATGAGGAGATCTCCTGGGTGGGTCCCGAATGTGATTCGGTGTTTCGCAAGGCGGGAGAAAGTAAGATTGCAATTGTGCACAATGGAGTGGAAACGATGACGTCGGAAAATCGCGTTGCTCTTGAACTTAGGCGCCCAAAGGAGTGCTCATGACCGAGGATCTGTTTCAAGAATATGACCTGTTCATATCGTACAGGTCAGAAAGTTCGGGCAGGCATGCCAGCGCCCTACGAGATGCGCTGTATGCATTCGACAAAAGGCATTCCGGAAAAGGGTTGCGCATCTTTTTGGATCGGATCTCGCTCAGGAACGGTTCGCTGGATGATCATATCAAGGAGGGGCTCGGGCTGAGCCGGCATCTTGTCGTCCTGGTGGATTCGACGACCCGCAAATCACCCTGGGTTGACACTGAAATTCGGACGTGGCTGGAGCTGGGAGGATCGACGGAAAGACTTTTTCTGGTTCGCACCGACCAAGTGAACCTCAGGTGGGGAGGAAAAGATTTCGAAAGCCCTGAACAGCTTCCGGAGGCACTGAGCGGACTTTTCAAGACAGAGCAGAAATACACCGAGTTCACCGTCTCTCCGCGACGCGCCAAGGACATCGACCTCGTTCCGCTCTACAGCTCCGTGACTGGGCAGGATCCGGATGACCTGAACGTTGACGAGTTGCGATTTCGCTCCCGTCAGCGTGTCCGAAAAAACCTGATACTCGCTGTACTAGTGGTTCTCTTGGTCGGGGCGATCATCGCAACCATCGCTGCGGTGAGCAATGCGAAGCGAGCACAGGAATCCTCACAGCAGGCGCAGGCGGATGCGTTGGCCGCTGAAGGGCTTCTGACTCTGCCCGTTCTGCCAGAACGAGCGGTGGACATGATCGTAAAGGCCGGGCGCATGGGGAGCGGCACATCGATTCGATCGGCGCTCATCACGGCCGCAAACGAAACAGGTCCCTTGACGGGCACGATGTCCCTGGCGAGGGAGACGGAGGCAAAATCTCTCACCGGCATGTCGGTTGACCCAACCGGCCGATACCTGACGGCGTGGGGGCCTGGCTCCGGCGAGGGAAAAACGGCTGTTGCCACATGGCTGGGAGGCTCGGGTGACCCGATTCAGTCATTCCAGGTGGACGGAAAAGTGGTCAATCTGATCGAGGTGCCGGGAAACGTCTTCCTCGCCTGCACGGACACCAAGGCGCTGAAAATAGACTGGCACACCCACGAAGTCGAGGTACTTTTCGAAAAAGAAGGTGTGAGTTGCACATTTGATACCGCACTCGCTGGCGTGGCGGTGTTGGCGGTCGGGAGTTACGGGTCTCCCGGTACTGAACGCCTGTTCTTTCACACGATAGAGGGTGTTCAATATCAAGTTGAGGGGGATCTGACCATCTCAAATCCCCAGACCGCGTACAGATTCGTGGAAATGAAATCCGAAGGAGGCTCTTTGGAGAGCAGCCGTGTCAGAATAGCTACGCCCACTGGGCTGACCGAAGAGGTAGAGGTTCCCGGATATGTCATTCATGAGGAACCCGATGCGCTCACCATCAAACAGGCCGACGGGAGTCTTGTCGCATTGGTGCTCAAAGATGGCAAACCGGCCACCATCCCGTTGCAGATTCCGGCGGATGCCCATTCGGCGGTGACATGGCTGGATGACAAGAAGGAGCCGCGCTCCATCTGGGTGACGAGCACCGGGACAATGGGAACCTCTTTCTCCGATTCGACTTTTGTCATGGAGGGAGCCGAAGAGCGCGGATCGCTCGCACTGTATCGATTCGGATACAATGCCGTGCTGGTCAAAAAAGAACAAGATCTTTTCAGGATAACCGTGGGTGAAAACAGTAAGATTGAACTGACTCCGCTTGGTAAATCTCCTGATCAATCAGCGGCGGTTCGCACCTGCGGAGATGGCAAGATCGTTGTAGGCAGCGGGTATTTGACCGACTCCGGGAGCAAACTGTCGATCAGCAAGGGAGACCTGAGACTTATTGGGTGTCACGTTGTCGAGCTGGGGCCACCGGTGAAAATCAATGGCGTCACCTTGATTCCACAAGGGGTTCTCTCGCCAATGCTTGTCGTGGTGAGTCCCTCGGAAGGGCTATTCGTTGGACGCAGTGATGGCACCATAGGCAGGTACTCGTTCTCCGCGGATGCAGTCCCGTGGCACGTGGATGAGCAATCCAAATCTTTGAGCACGCGAGACGGCGCATCCATCCTCTGGGGTGGTTCGGACCTGCAGATCACCAGTGACGGCAGGAGACGACCCCTGAAGAACAACTCAGAAGGAGACTGGTCATCTTCGAGATGGCTGTTGCCGAGGCCCGATGGCTCCGGCGGAGTGGTCGAGAGGGGAAAAGAGTACTGGGAGGTTCGAGATGGATCCACGCCGAAAAAATTTGAGACGCTGCCGGTCGGCGTCTCCTACCGACCGGGTCCCGGTTTTGAGACAGATCGGGCGGCGGCGGAGAGACAGCAGCTCGTGTGCGACTTCATGCATGGCTCATACCATGATGCCCACGACTGCCTGACGAATGAGAGAATTGAAAACACTCCGGCGATACTCGAATACCGGATCGGCCCTTCCCTTGGTCGCATCGTCGCCTATGACGGAGTTCGTATCAGCGTCACGACCTGGTCCATGGATGACAGTGCTTCCAAGCCAAACACGCGTTATATCGATCTGCCCGGTGGGTGGGCGGAAAGAGCCACGCTGAGCCTTGATGGAAAACGTATTGCCATCGCTTCATCCAAAATGGCACTGATCCAGGAGTTCAGGTTGAATGGCGAGGAATGGGTGCCGACCGGAGAAGGATACTCGTTGGAGAACGTTGGCGCTTCCGCCATCTCCTACAGCCCGGACTCTTCGCTGCTGCTTGTCTTCGCGAGCTCTGGAAGATTTGAGCTGTTTGATTCGCACACCAAGAGAAAACTGGGAGGCGATGGAAATGAATCTCCGGACGATGAATTCAAGATCCATTATCTCTCTGTAGTGGAGGATGAGGGGTATCTTGTCGCGTCGCTTTCCACTGATAGCTTCAACAAGTCGCTCAGGATTCCGGTCGGGGCGGGCATTCTTGTTGACCTGCTGTGCGGAGTGCATCGGGCCTCGGCCTGCGATGAATGAAAGAGAAGATTGACTTGACCTGGTCAGCCCCATTCTTGAAACCAAGAAATCCCTACCAAGTACTTGATACGGGATGCCGCGGTCCCACGCGCCATCGCCGCCGCCAGAGCCTTGATGAGACACCTCAAGCGAGCCATCAGACTACTAACCCGCATCCCACCCAACCGACTTTGCCGACCTCCTTGGTCATCAGGCCGAAGCCCCTTCATGCGGGGATGGGCTCCGCGCTCCCCCAAGGGTGAGGAGGAGCTCTCAGGCGATGTTGAGCGCCTGCTCGTACTGGAGGCGCAGGTTCGCGGTTGACAGATAGAGGGCGGTGAGCCCGCCCTGCGGGGTCTTGTTCCGTCGGAAGCCGTAACGCGTGGCGTAGTAGTTCGCCAGCGCTTCCTCCCGAGCCTCCACGATCAAGAATTTACAGCCGATTGTCTTCTCGGCTTGTAAATAGCGATCAAACACCGCAAGCATCAGCAGCTCTCCGAGTCCTTTCCCTTGGAGGGATTCATCCAGGGCAAATTTTCCCAAGAGCTGCGCGGGCAGGGAAGGTAAATTGTTGACGCGATTCGCGTTGTGTTTTGAAACGGTCCGGTCCCGCTTCCCTATGTCGCTTACTTTCACCGAATGCGCGGACAGGGTGAAATATCCGAACACGTCGGAAGGATTGTCGGTCGGACACAGAATCCAGACCTTGCACAAGCCCTCTGCGTGATACGGCGCAGCGTGGTCGTTGAGCCAGTCCGTCAACGCCGCTCCCCGTGGTCCGGCGTCGAAGTTCATGAACCAGTGGTCCTCGCCGAGGAGTTCACAGACGTAGCCCTGCTGCTCCAGCAGGGCGTCGACGGAGGTCACGACACCTGCTGGAGACGGCGGATGGTCTCGACGAATGGCGTGGCCGACTCGATCGGCGCGTCGACCTCGGCGAGGGTTTCCTCACAGATGCGGGAAACCAGGCTCAACGGGAGATCCAGCTGTTCCTGGGGTGGCCGCTCCTTCAGGAGGAAATGCTCCACCAGGTCATCGGCGGGAAGGTTTCCTCGCTTCGAGCCTGGGCGTCGTCTCTCCCAAGCGGTGATCCAGACAGATTCACCATGGGTTTGATCCACGAGATCCATGAAATGGGTGTTCCGGTGCTTGTCCCAGACGGCATCGACGATCCGTTCGATGTATGGGCTCAGGGGCTGTGGATCGACTTCTCGTTCGGTGAACTGGTCTGCCAGCTGTTCTTGGGTGAACTTTTTCAAACCGGCGTGGGCGCTGAGCAGTTCCCCGACCACAGGGCCTTTCTCCATGGCGTAGAAGGTCTCGGGGAACAGCTGTTCCCCCGTCAGGTGGGCGTACCAGCCGTACACGTAGAAGCACAGTTTTTGCAGCTTCAGGGTGGGTAGTTCGCCGCCCGGTGCCCGGTTCAAGAGGGCAGCGGTGATGTCGAAAACGGAAACTTGTTCCACGTCGTGCCCCCTTTCTGCTTCAGCACGCTGGATGCGATTCACACCTAGTGTAACTTGCCTTCCCCTCAGGAACGATGCGGTGCGATGGGCGCCGATGTCTCAGGATGTGGCTGTAGGAGTGGCGGTGGCGTTCCTCCAGCGTCAACAGGCTCAACCGGAACAGCTGCGAGAGTTGGCGTCGCAGCACGCCCAGGAAGATGGTCGACGTGAACAGGATGGGGATCGCCTTCCCTCTGCCGACTGCTTTCCGCGGTCCGGGACCATGGGGCCGCGTTCGTCCGTCATGTATTGGCGTGAAGGTTGACATGGGTGTTCTGACCCCACGGGTAGGGGCGTGCGGCGGCTCGTGGACCCGCCGACGGGGGCTGTCGAGGCGGGGGTGGGGTTCTGTTTCGCGTGCGGAGTACATGAAAGTGGGTGCAGGAGAATGACAAGGGCTCGTTTCGTGTTCTTGGTGTTGGGTCTCGTGGCGATCGTGGTGAGTTCGGGCTGCACGGCCGGGGAGAGCAAGAAGCCGGAGTCGGGAGGAGGTGCGACGAGCGTGTCCGCACCATTCGCGGTGACTATTGAGGATGGCCAGGCCACGATCTGGCCCGGGGGATCGCCGATAAAAACCAATATTTCTGCCCCAAGGGGAGGATGGGGAGGAACGGCTGTGTCTCTGAGAGGGGGCAGGGTGGCGCTTTTGAATTCCGTGGAAACCAAGAAAATAACTGTTGTTGACGAGTCTGGTAGCGGTCCTTCTGCAGATGTCGGTTCCGGATGTGATTCCATTGCTGCGCGAGAAGATGGTGTCGCCCTGCTGTGCTCAGAAGAAATTCCGGGTGGCTATGAGGTGCGGGTTAAGATATTCAACAGGGATCTGGAGTTGGAAAGCGATGTAAAGTTGCCTGAACTGGCAACTCGAACTTCTCCAATTGCGCAGTATGCCGGACCTCCAATCTTGATCGCTGCGGGTCTTAATTATGTGTGGGTGAGCTATCCTTCGGAAAGAGCTTTTTCGCGTGGGGGAAATCGGATACTGGTGAAATTTTCCGCGGAAGGAAGATTCTCCACATTCACTCCAATTGAAGGAGGGATCGCGCAACCGGCGATTTCGCCGAATGGGAGGATGATCTCTATTGATGGGAATGGTTCTTGCGGAGCTTCTTGCGCCACCAGCTCTTTGCATGTTATCAATCTTGAAACCATGCGACAGCTGTGGTCCTCGACGTATGTGCCCCCGACGGCTCGGCATAACGAGTTGGGATCTGTTGATTTTGAGATTACGAAGATAAAATGGATCGATGATGATAATCTCGTGGTCTTGGGGAGTTCGTATATCCGCTGCACAGGGTCGAATGAGTGTAAGGAAACAAAGCCGCAATATTGGAGGCGGAGAATAGAAATTCGTGTCCAGAGGGCGAATGATGAATTGCTGGAATCGCCAGAGTATGAAGAAGTTTCGTGGCTAGGGCCTGGCTGTGATGACGTGATTCGAACTTCAAATAGCGACATCTTGCTGATTTCTAAAAATGGAATGGAAACCAAGACTCCCGGCGTCTTGGCGATAGCCGTCGAACGCCCCGCGGAATGTCAATGAGTGGAGGAACGGCCGTGAGTGAAGAAAATCAGGAAAGCTACGATCTCTTCATTTCCTATCGATCCGCGAAATCGGGTAGGCATGCAACGGCCCTGCGCAGAGCGCTGTATGCCTTCGATAAACGACACGCCAACGTCGGACTGCGAATTTTTCTGGACCGTATCTCTTTGAAGAATGGGCCACTGTCGAAGCATATTGAGGAGGGACTGAGGCGAAGCCGGTGCTTGGTCGTCTTGGTCGATTCCACCACGCGTGAATCTCCTTGGGTTGACACGGAGATTACGACGTGGCTGGAAAAAGGAGGATCAGCGGAGAAGCTCTTCCTGATCAAGACCGATCAAGTGGATCTGACCTGGGATGAGGGGAAAAAGGATTTCCGAAGTCCGGAACAGCTGCCACCTGCTCTGTGTGGACTTTTCAAGGACGAGCAGAAATTCACGGATTTTCTGGTGCCACCGCGCCGGGTGAAGG